>Ga0257125_1003200_pt1 | contig 11986 bp, 12 predicted proteins | sample SI106_200metaG_FD_190183 | JGI IMG/M metagenome (GOLD analysis project Ga0257125, IMG submission 190183) | Marine microbial communities from Saanich Inlet, British Columbia, Canada - SI106_200 | ecosystem: Environmental > Aquatic > Marine > Inlet | place: Canada: British Columbia | collected...
CTGCACTGAAAGCACCAACACTCATAGCCAGGAACATATAACCTAATTGGCTGACGGTTGAGTAGGCTAAAACCTTTTTAATATCAAACTGTGCCATGCCGATGGTCGCCGATATAAAACAAGTCAAAGCAGCAATCAATGAAACGAAACCCAATACATGTGGTGCCAGAGAATATAGAAAATACATTCTACCCATCATATAGACACCAGCAGTTACCATGGTTGCGGCATGAATCAAGGCACTAACAGGCGTAGGCCCAGCCATGGCATCCGGCAACCAGACATAAAGCGGAATCTGAGCTGACTTTCCCATCGCACCAATAAAGAAGCATAATCCAATAACTTCAAGTAAAGGAAATCCCCAAAACGTTACCTGAGAAAGATCACCGATTCGGGATTGCATTTCACCGAAAGAGAGGGAGACGTTACCAAATAGTTGGCTGGAATACATCATCAGGAACATACCGGCCAGAAAACCCAGATCACCGATTCGATTCACAATAAAGGCTTTTTTACCTGCCACAGCATTGGCTTCTTCGCTAAACCAGAATCCAATTAAGAGATAAGAACACAGGCCGACACCTTCCCAACCCAGGAACATCATAATCAGATTGTCGCCTAATACCAACATTAACATGGACGCCAGAAACAGATTCATATATGAGAAAAATCGCCAGAAGGATTGATCTTTATGCATATATCCCATTCCATAAATATGAATCAGCGTCCCTATTCCAGTCACAATCATTATCATAACAGAAGATAAAGGATCATACCTGAATGTCCATTCAATTTGGAAATCTGCAACTGTAATCCACTCAGTCAGTGGAATCTGAATGATCCTGTTACCGGTTTCCACACTTAGCATTTTAAAAAATGCGGAAAAAGCCAAAATAGCTGATATCATTGGGGTTAGACATCCTAAGATTCCGGTTACATTCTCTCCCAATGTATCATATATCTTCTTACCAAACAGTCCCAAAATAATTGCACCAAATAGTGGCAATATTGGGACCCAGGGAATAACGCTTTGAATATAAGTCATTACTATTTTTAATTAAATCGTTTAAAAACCTATTTAACCGTGTAAACCAACTAGTTGATCTGCCTGAATATGTTTTTTTTCTTTGTAAAGTGCCAAAACAATTGCCAATGCAACCACTGCTTCTGCAGCGGCCAGTAAAATAATAAATATGGCAAAAACCTGTCCATCTAGGCGCGCTTCTGCAGAAGGAACAAACCTTGAAAAGGCAACAAAATTTATCGCTGCCGCATTAATTATTAATTCTACAGCCATTAAAATCGCCACGCTATTTCTGCGACTGATAAACATAATCAATCCCATGGCAAATAATAGGGCAGATATTGATAAATAACTTTCCAGACTCATGAGTTCTCTCCTTTTTTAACCAACATGATAGCACTTACCATTGCTGCCAATAAGAGAAAGGATATGACTTCAAAAGGCAGTATATATTCGTTTAATAACAATTTACCGATGCTGTTGGTTGTCGGTTCCATCGCGCCCGGAGCAACCACGTTCCAGGTTGTATTCTCAAAAGCGGATAATAAAAGCAAGGCAATACCACCACCGGCAACAGTCGATAAAACAGTCTGAAAAGACAAATTACTTTTTCCCGGCTGTGAAATATTATCAGATAGCATGGTAGCAAATATTAAAAGGACGCAAACACCACCGGCATATACCATTATCTGTACCATGGCCAGGAAATCAGCACCGAGTAAGACATAGAAGCCGGCAACACCGAATAGCACAAAAAACAAGGCAAAGGCAGAATGCAGCAAGTTTCTCGAAAAAGCAACGACGCCCCCTAACCCTATAATCATGACGGAAAACAAGTAAAAAAATAAATCAGCAATTTCCATTATTTAAAACTCCTTTATTTTTCTTCTTCAGTTTTTTCAGCTTCTTTAGCTGCTTTAGCTGCTTTTTCTGCAGCGGCTTCTACTTTTAATTCACTATCCCTTTTAATTGCTTTTTCTTTTTCTTCTTCACTGACAAAAGAAAGAACCAGATCCTGCAATTGATACTTATTCATTTCAAAAACCTTAGTATGAACAATGGCTCCGGTTGGGCAAGCCAGGGTACAAAGCGCACAAAACATACATTTACCCATATGAATATCAAAACGGGTGCAAGTCCTGGTTTTAACCGCCGGTTTTTCTGATTTGGTTCCTTGTACCTTTGATTTATCACATTTGACGGCATCAATGACAATACAATCAATGGGACAAGCTTTAACACAAAGCTGACAAGCGGTGCAAATCGATAAATCAACATCCAGTATTCCTCTATAGTTTTCCGGCATTGGTCCCAATTGCCCTTTATAGGTCTCCTTCAGCTTTTCAGCACTGGAGATATCATCTTCCGGATATTGAATGGTAATAGGATGAACAAAAAAACTCGCTAAGGAGATGCTCATACCTTCAAAAACAGTTTGAATACCATTTTTAATGTTATTGAAATATGCATTCATAAATATGTCTGTCCCTTCGTTAATATTGATGTTTTTAAATCATTCAACTAATGTTCTAATTTAAACCCACTGGAATCGACTGTTCTTTATAGTTAGTGCGAATCCGGCCGATAAATTTTATCATAATCAACAAAAACACTATAAATACGACAATAGAAGTGATTTGTGTAATTGCAGGGATTTGATGGGCAACCAGCATAAAAACAGATTGTCCAAAAAACGCAATTAATGCGCATGGTAACAAGTACTTCCAGGATAAATCCATTAACTGATCAATTCGAAATCGGGGTAAGGTCCATCTTAACCAAATCACTACGAACATAATGAAAATCGTTTTAAGCATCATTACTGCGACACTTAGAAATGGATTGCCTTGTAAAAATCCGGGAAGATTAGGACCACCTAAAAACAGCGCTGTAGTTGATAGGCCAATTAGAAAAACGTTACCATACTCGGCCATAAAAAACACTGCAAAGCGGAAGCCGGAGTATTCCGTATTAAATCCGGATACTAATTCTGATTCTGCTTCCGGTAGATCAAATGGAGTTCTGTTTCCTTCTGCCAAAGATCCGATGAAAAAGACAAAAAAGGCTAAGGCTGAAAATGGTGTCTGAAATGCGGTCCATTCCCAGGGTAACCAACCCTGGCTGTCCAATAAATCGCCAACAGATAAAGATCCGGCAATTAAAATTGGTGTTAAGAGTGACATGGCAACTGGGATTTCATAGCTGACAATTTGAGCTGCCGATCGCATACCACCCAATAGTGACCATTTATTATTTGAACTCCATCCGGCCATTAGTATCCCAATAACGACAATGGAAGTAATTGAAATAAAATACAGTACACCGACATTTAAATCAGCCACCATCATAGCTCTACTACCAAGCGGCAAGACTACCAAAGTAGCTAAAACCCCCATTAAACAAAGATAGGGGGTGATTTTATATAAGAAACGGTCTGCCCCGTCCGGAATTAAATCTTCCTTCAGTATCAGTTTTACTGCATCGGCCACAAACTGCAAAATTCCCTGGGGACCTACCCGGTTACAACCGTACCGGGATTGCATCCTACCGGCGATTCTTCTTTCAGCCCAGGAAGTGATACCGCTCATTAGGGCAAAAACAGCAAATACAATAGTACATACGATGAGCATAATAACGACATTTGCCCAAAATTCAGTCATTCCTAAAGTATCGGTTAATAGATTCATAACAACTTTAAGTTAGATAGGTTTAAACTAACGGTCGAGTTCTGGAGCCACAATATCCAAAGATCCGATGACCGCTACAAGATCAGCAATGAAGATGTTTCTGGCTAATTCCGGAATAATCGACATTCCGGTAAAAGAACCGGTTCTAATTTTCAAACGAGAGGGAGAGGTTTTTCCATCACTATAGATAAAATATCCGGTATCACCCCTTGGTGTTTCTGTTCTGATATATTTATGTCCGACCGGTGGTTTGATGGCATTTTTTACCTTGGCCTGGATTTCACCCTCTGGAATTTGTTGAAGACACTGTCTTAAGATCTTTACGGATTCTCGTATTTCTTCAACCCTAACAAAATATCTATCGTAACAGTCTCCTAATGTCCCAACTGATGCTGTTCCAATCGGAATTTCAAAATCAAGTTTGTCATAAATACTGTAAGGTTTGTTGCGCCTGACATCGTATTTAACCCCTGAACCTCTTAAATTTGGACCCACAAAATTATAGTCCATTGCCATTTCCGGACTCACGGCAGCAACATTGGCAAATCGATTAATAAAAATCTGGTTGTAGGTGACGAGACGGTGCATTTGTTCCACAGCCACTTCAAAATGATCCAGAAATCCCATTACTTTTATTGAAAATCCTTCCGGTAGATCGTAGTTGACACCACCAATTGAATAGTAGTTATAGGTTAACCTTGCGCCACAAATCATTTCCAGCAAGTCGTTGATATATTCCCTTTCCCTTAATAATTGGACAAAAGGGGTAATCGCCCCCATGTCCATATCAGCGGCACCAATGGCCACTAAGTGACTGGAAATCCTGTTTAACTCACCAGCTATTACCCGAATATATTCAGCTCTTTCAGGAACCTCAGTTCCAAGCATTTCTTCAACTGCCATGCAATAGGCCCAATTAGCATTCATCGAGGCCAGATAGTCCACACGATCTGTAAAAGGTACAAATCCCTGCCAGGTAACGGATTCTGCAATTTTTTCAATACCTCGATGCAAATATCCCACATCGGGATCACACTCATGGATAATTTCACCGTCTGTTTTTATAACAAATCGAATCACACCATGAGTAGAGGGGTGTTGAGGCCCCATATTAATTGTAATATGTTCAGTTTTCAATTCCGAAGTCATTTTCAATTTTCCTTATGGTTTAAATCTTTTATCTATTTCAGATCGTGAATTTTCAATATCCTGGTACCCCTCAGGTGACTGGTAGTCTTTTCTGAGCGGGAATCCAATCCAATCTTCCGGCAACATGATACGACGTAAATCGGGATGATCTATATATTGTATCCCAAATAGGTCATAAGATTCTCTTTCCAGCCAATCCGCAGCCTTCCATACCTTACAGACGCTCTGAATTTGGGGGGATACAACCGGTACACTGGATTCAATTGTTGTTTCAAGGTTGTGTTCGTAGGAAAGCAAATTCCAAAATAGTTTAAAATCTTCTCCATCATGGACGGCAGTATGGCTACTTAAAACCTTGAATGACAAATCCCGGGATAATTTTAAAAATTTCATTACGGGTAAAACATCCTTGGGTTCAACTATTATAGAAGCGTCATAGCTATTTTCACTAGCTTTGACTTCTATTTGAGTATTTTTTTGGATAAGATCTATAATTTCTGTTGTATTCAAAGTGTGCTCCTTAAACATCCTTTATTTGCTCTAATTTAATTTTTACGGAGATACTTTTCGTTCTTTATTTTATTCTGAACCTCTATCAAGGCTGACAACAACGCTTCTGGCCTGGGAGGGCAGCCGGGCAAATAAACATCCACCGGTATCACCCTATCTACTCCTTTTAAAACGGAGTAACTACCTTGAAACAAACCTCCACTATTAGAACAACTCCCCATCGAGATCACGTATTTTGGGTCGGGCATTTGATCATATAATCGTTTAACCCGACTCGCCATTTTCAATGTCACGGTACCTGCTACTAGCATTAGGTCAGATTGTCGGGGGGTTGCCCGCGGAATAGCACCGAAGCGGTCAAAGTCTGACCGTGGTCCACCCGTCTGCATCATCTCAATACCACAGCATGCCAACCCAAATGTCATATAAAACAAAGAGTTTGCTCTAGCTAAATTGAGCAGTTTATCAATCGTTGTTAATACAATACCATCAGAATCAACTTGATTTACTAAGGACTTCATCGTCGCTCAAAATTTAAAGGTTTAATGAAAATAACTTATCTTATATTCTATTCTATGAATTTAACCTGGAGGCTTGATCTCTCACCCAGTCTAATCCACCTTGTGACCAGGCATATACAAACCCGACTAACAAGATTAGTACAAATAAGAATATTTCTACAAATGCCAGCAAGCCATATCCTGAATTTATCAATTCTTTAAACACAGCTGTAACAGGATACATAAATGCAATTTCCACATCGAAGATAACAAAAACAAATGTTACCAGGTAAAATCGCATATTAAATTGTCTGATTCCACTCCCGATTGGAATTTCTCCGCATTCATAAACCATATTTTTTGCGGGAGATGGATTATCCGGTCGAATCAACTTCCCAATCACCAATGTCACAAAAACAAAGCCGATTGCAATTAGGAGGAAAACAAAAATATTCGCAAATTCGAATAGCATGACCTCGTCCTTAAAATTTTGAAACATGAACTGTTTCAATATTGACTAAAATGTTCACTATAATCGTAAACTTTGTACCTTTTAAGATAGTTTTGTCTGCTTTAGCCGATAAAATCATTTATGGCAATTTGATATCCAATATCGGACCGATAAATAGCATAAAATCACACCTTGATGCTTATAGTTTATCATACTGTTTTTACTAAATAAAACTACTTATCTTTTGATATAACATGGTTTTATAATTTAATATAAAAATAAATCTATACGATAAACTATCGTAAACCACAACTTTAATCCCTTAGAAATAACAAAATTCATTAATAATAACATATTACTAAAAATATAAGCAATATATTAATAATAAATATGCGGCAGCCATGAATAACAAACAGTTTTATATTATAATGAAATTCTAACGATCAAATTATTTTTGATTTAAAACAACTATTGCAATGTTTTTACTTTATTAAAGTCAGGCAATATATTCTCTACCCAAACCGAATACACTAATTGTTACATATTTCTATTTATCATAAAACAGATAAGTTATTGGTTTGGTTTTATATAATTTGTAGCTTTAGATTAAGGTACTAAATTTACATCGGAATTTATCTCTATCGTTGATTTTTTTTCAATTTTTCTATATTCAAAATAACAGTGCAATCAGCTATTTTTATATCTCAAGAAATGAACCAATTATTATTTATGCATGTTTTACTGAAAAGACTGACAATAAACAGAGGGTTGAATTGTTGATCAAGGTTTTTATCAACTTTTATTACTAATGTCTACTATACCAAAATCTGTTAAAATCGCATCTAATAACTTTTGATTAATTAAATCATCATCAACTACTAAAATCCTCATAGACAATACACTTATTTTAAATTTCCAATAAAGTCTGCCATTTTTTAATTAGCGTTAATCAATGCCAGAAAACTCCATTCTTATACCTCCACCAAGGTAGCTCACTGAATGCGTGATATTCTCAATAATTTCCAAACCACGTCCATGAATTCTTAAAGAACCTTTTTCTTCCAACTGGCTTTTTACACTGGTTAAATCAAAACCACTACCAGTATCTGAAATGATCAATATCAATTTATGATCTTCAATGAAAACGTCAATATCAATGGGAGCCAGGCTCTGATTTCGATTCCCATGTTGTATTGAATTAATCAATGCTTCCCTTAATGCAACTGATATTAAAGACTGATCAAATTTTACCTGATGATTTAGGCTGATAAAACCTTCGGTTTTTTTTACGATTTGGTCAACTTCTTCAATGGTAGATTGGATCGATTCCCGGAAACCATTTAGTACTTCCGGCATTGTCCTGGCTTCAAAAACCGCAATTGTCAGATCATCTGTTACTTCAATCGAACGTGTAATGAAGTCAACAATCGCATCTAATGCTTCACTGACAGGTTGGGCACTTTGGTTATTACTGATATTTTGAAAAACATCATTGGGTATGGCTTCTAAAACACCATCGGTCGCAATATAAAGCCGATCACCGGGAAAGAAATCTACCACTCCCTGATCAAACATTTCGACATTAGCAAATAATCCTATGGGAATTCCTTTCCAGTTTAACTGTTCACTTTTATCAGATCCTTTTCTGACTAGTAAACCACCGGGGATTCCGGCATTGGCAAAATAAAGTTGATTTCTCATACGATCCCACAAGAGCGCTAAAGCACAAACAAAACGCTTGTCTTCTTCTTCGGTATCATGATCAAAAAGTTTATTCAGATAAGTTAACAATTCAACCGGATTACTGTTTTTTTCCCAAACCCCTTTAATCAATCCAGAAAACCAGGATGCTGTATATCCACTCTTAATATCGTGTCCGGCAACATCAGCCATCACCAATCCAAATCGACCATGAAAATTAAATTGATGGCTTAATATTAAATCACCACCAATTTTTCTGAATGACTTTTGCCAGACTGCCAATTGTTGATCAGATTTAGAGATTGTTTCTTTAAGTTCGTAAGGGCTTTTAACTGATTCCAGACTATTAACGTCTTTTAACTCTTCTATTTTTCTTTTGCTATTTAGTATTTTTAATGAATAGGCTTCTAAAGTTTTTAATATGTCCTGATATTTAAATGGAAATTTCAAATTTTCCAATTCATCTTTATAAAGCAGATCCCTTTTATATTCCTCATTTAAAATAAATGTTATCATTTGCTGTGGGTACAATTTTTTAATATAATAGGCTAATTGCATATCAAAATCCGGATCCAAAATAATCAAATCATAGCTTGTTTGAGTTATTTTTTTCAAAATGGTCTTCTGTTCCTGAATAATTTCGATTTCGATACCAAATTTTAGCAACAATTTATTTAAGGTTGCTTTATAAATATCATTAGTGGTTTTAAGCAATACGTGCTCTAGCTTAATCGTAAACTGCTCATTTTCATCGCCACCAGAATGCCCTTCCTGGAGTACTTGTTGTGTGCAAAGTTTTATCAACAGGCTTGAATCAATCGGTTTAGGTAGATATTCATCACAACCAGCCTCAATGCATTTTTCCTGATCTCCTCTCATCGCTAAAGCTGTTAAAGCAATAATTGGTACCCTAGTCAAGTTTAAATCCTGTTCAAGTTTCCGAATGGTTTTTGTAGCAGTAAATCCATCCATAACAGGCATATTCATATCCATTAATATTAAGTCATAATTTTTATTTTTACGCCATTCATCGATTGCTAATTGCCCATTCCCCACTTCTTTCAAATGGACTTGATATTTTACCAGGATTTTATTAATAATCAATCTGTTATAAGGCAGATCTTCAACCAATAATATTGATTTTCCGGATAATGGATGCCTTTCTGAGGTTTTTTCATCAAAGAAATTTAATTTGGTTAATATTTTTATTGTTTTTTTTAGATTATTCAGGACATAGGTTTTTAGTTTTTCCAGTTCTTCGAGATAAAGTGAGTGATATTTTTTTTCGATACCAGCAATGGTATTTAGGAATTCATCGATCTGTTCCAGAGCAAGATATTCGATTTCTTTTTTTAAGGTTTTTTGCAATGATTCATTTTTAATTAAGTCAGAAACTTCCAAAGCATCGATTTGCTTAATAATATCTTCATAAACTTGTTTAACCTGAGGTACAAGATACTCCCCTTTTTTATCTAATTCTAATCGAAGCACTTGTTTTAGATATAGCTTTCGAAATGGCGTACCTAGCATAACATAATTCGCTTCTGTTTTATTTAGGCTGGAACGATTTTTTGAAGATTGGACCATGGATTACCTGCAGACAATTTCTATTTTGATTGATTATTTTGTACTTTTTCACCGTACGCAAATCGATAGGAATAACAGAACAAAAATATAAGATTGATTAAAAAAGTATTTTGTAAAATTTGAAGAAGGGCTATATTAATATTCATAATCTGCAGAATCGTAATAGGTATCTATTATTAATATCATCTGAGAAATTTATTAAAATAAAAGATGCTTTATATATTTAATTTCAAAACCTGAACAACTCTTGCTAAGAGATCTTCGTGAGTAAATGGTTTAGTAACATAATGTCTAATTCCGGCGCGTATTGCCTTTAGCATCATATCTTTACCATCTTCAGCAGACAGCATAATCACAGGTATAGAACTAAACGCTTCATGTTCTTTCAATTCCAGAAAAAAGTCATACCCACTTTTTTCAGGCATTACCCAGTCTAAAATAATGAGATCCACCTGGTGTTTTTCCAGTTGTTCCTGACCTTCAAAAGCACTTTCTGCTTCCAATACCTCAAAATCCAGGATATCCAGTGCATCATTTACAATCCTGCGAAGCATGGCACTGTCGTCAACGATTAATACTGTTTTTTGTTCTTCTGCCATATCTTTACCCCAAATTGTAATATAACCCGTTTCCATGAGATAGGTTTTTAAAATTATTATCTATCCCGATCAGTGATTCAGTGGCTCCTAACATCATAAAACCATCTGGAACAAGTGCCCGACTGATTTTTTCAAATAGTTCTTTTTTAAATTCACCTGAGAAATAAATCGCAACATTTCTACACAATACTAAATCAAATTTACCTAAAGGAATAAAACTATCCATTAAGTTAAAATTTTTAAATTCAACTCTGCTTTTAATCTCTTCATTAATTTTGTAGCTTTTTCTTTCTTTGGTAAAATATTTGTTCAAACGCTCCTCGGACATTCCTCTGGAAATCGTAAAAGGATCATATATTCCCCTTTTAGCCAGAAAAATTACTTCATTAGATATATCCGTTCCCACAATAGAAAAACGATTAAAATATTCTGACTGATTTTTTTGCGCCAGCAATTCCTTGATTAATATTAATAACGAATATGATTCCTGTCCTGTAGAAGATGCTGCAGACCAGATTTTGACGTTAAACTGTCCTTTTTCCAGTTTTTCTATTAAATGCGGCACTATCACTTCCTTAAGTGTTACCCAGCAAGATTGATCTCTAAACCATAGTGTTTCATTCGTTGTCATTAAATCAACAACGCGAGTCAATAAACTTTTATCTTTACTGATCACATCATGAAGTTGTCCAAAATTGTTAACACCCACTTCATGTGCCATTTCAGTTAATCGGGTCTCTACCAAATAATCCTGATCATCATTCAGCACAATACCACACACAGAGACCAACAGATCTCTGATTTTCACAAATTCCTGTGGTTTTAATTCTTCAATCATAAATTCAATAATTTATTTAATTTAGAAAACACAACATCACTAATATTTATCTATTCGGTTATTTAATCTAATCATAGACCATAATATTTCAAACAAACAACTAATTTTTTAATGTTCAATTTGGATTAACCAATTCAACAATTCTACTACCAATTTTATCAAGTGGTAACACCTCATCCACTAAAGATTCAGCATAAGCACTCCCTGGCATTCCCCAAACAACGGATGTTTTTTCATCCTGAATCAGACAATAGGTTCCTTTTCTTTTTAAAGACTTTAAACCATCAGTTCCATCTTTACCCATCCCAGTCATCACAATCGATAAGTGTCTGACCGCTTTAAGGCCCGCCACGGACCGGAATAAAATATCAACAGCTGGTTTACAATGATTTACAGGTGGCGAATCTATGATTTTGATTTCATGATGATTGTTGGCGTTCTTTCTAATTACCATATGTTTACCACCAGGCGCGATATATACATGGCCTTTTTTCGGATTTTCCTGATCAGAAGCTTCCACAATGGTCATTTGGGAAATCTGATTCAATCTATCAGCTAAGGATTTAGTGAACATTGGGGGCATATGCTGAACAATCAAAACCGGACAATTAATAGAAACCTTTATGGATTCAAAAAGTTTTTGCAGGGCATTAGGGCCACCGGTTGATATTCCAATCAATACATAATCCAAAACACCCATTTCCGGTTTAGGAATCGTTTTCCTATTTCGTATAATTGGCTTTTCTAAAGTTTCGCTTTCAGTGGTTTGAGATTTGGGAAATACTCTATTGAGGACAATTTCAACCAACGGTTCCAAAGCCTTTTGAAGTTGTTTAAGACCATCCTGAATATTTTCAGCCGTTGGTTTGGCCACAAAATCCAAAGCACCATTTTCCAATGACTCCAGAGTTGCTTTGGCATTTGCCATATCAAACCCGCT
>Ga0257125_1003205_pt1 | contig 11972 bp, 1 predicted proteins | sample SI106_200metaG_FD_190183 | JGI IMG/M metagenome (GOLD analysis project Ga0257125, IMG submission 190183) | Marine microbial communities from Saanich Inlet, British Columbia, Canada - SI106_200 | ecosystem: Environmental > Aquatic > Marine > Inlet | place: Canada: British Columbia | collected...
ATAGTAGTTCCCACCTGCAGTTCCACCAAGAGAGCTACAACTACCATTAGTACCATTAACACCTCCACCTCCACCGGCACCAGCACCACCACTGGCTTCAGAACCTCCTCCACTACCACCAAAACCTCCAGTAGATCCTGCAGTACCGGTAACACCGTTTGAAGAAATGGTGCCGCTATTTGTCAAGGTAGACGCAAAGATGATGATGATACCACCACCATCACCCCCTGAAGGAGCTGTGCCTGTATCATTACTGTCTCCACCAGCTCCACCACCTCCACTGCCTAGATATATATCAGTAAGTAATGTGTTTCCGTAAGCACCGCCACCACCGCCACCACCAGCACCAATTCCGGTAGATACACGACTTGAACCTCCTTGTCCTGTTCCAGCCCTGTTAGGATCTACTGTACTTCCGGTAGTACCACCGGTACCCGGGGTTGTACCGGTTCCGTTTTGTCCAGCACTACCTGCAGCACCGCCGTCCCCACCTGTACCAACTGAGCAAGAGTTATTACCACCGCCACCGCCACCACCAAGAGTGGATTGGGTAGTACCTCCAGCACCGCCATCACCACCATTAACACTACAGTCTGCAGCACCGCCACCACCGCCTCCTCCTGATCCATAAGCACCACCACCACCGCCACCACCGCCATCATCTGCTTGTCCTCCTGTATTACCACCGCCACCACCGCCTCCTCCTCTTGTTCCTGCGGTGCCGTTACTTGCGTTGTTGTTACCAGTTCCACCACCAGATGTTCCTGTTGCGCCATTATTACCTCCAGCTCCAACAAAACCATCAAAACTTTCACCGTTTTGACCTCCAGCTGAAGCGTAGCCTACTCCGCCTTGGTAACCTAAACCGTCTACATCGATGGTGGTACCGGAGCCAACAGTCACAGTCCCGGTAGATTTAAAAATAACTATTCCGCTATAGTAGCCGATTGCTCCGGTAGGAGTGGTGGTTAGAGCATCCCAGGCGGTGGCGGTGATGGAGTCAGTTGAGTCTAGGGTAACACTAGTGTAGTTAGGGATTCTTTGGATAATGACTTTTTGGTTAGAGAAGGTGGTGCCGTCGTAGGAGTTTAGGATGCTGGTAGAGGTGGTGATGGTCTTGGTGCCAGTGTTTACAGAACTGACTCCGATTATTTCGTAGTTGCCTACATCGGAGTTGTCAGCTGATGTGCCTTGAAGGTTGATAATCAATAGTTCATCTCCTGATACTAAACCGTTTGGAGTGTCGGTAGTGACGATGCTGGTTCCGGTTGGATTAGCACTAACTTTGTAGGCAATACCGTCAGCATAGGATCTAGCTCCTGAGGTACTTGAGTTTAGGTTAAAGGCGCCGGTAGGGGCTAGAGCTCCATCTGCTCCGTCACCAATTTCTGTGGGTGCAGGTGAAAGAGCTCCATCTGCTCCGTCACCAGCATAGCTTAGGGCATCAAGTTTAACTGAACCAGTTCCTTCTTGTTTGATGGTGGTTTCTTGTTCGACATCTAAATTAATGAGGTCGGAACTTACCCAGCTTGCAGCAGTGTCGGCGTTGTCTATGACTAGGTCGATGACGATGGGGTACTGTCTTTTAGGGTCTTGTAGCCAGGCTTGTCCTTTTTCATCTATAACTTTGGTGACTTCAAGAGTGTCTTTGTTTAGAGAGGTGACTTGGTAAGAGATGTTGTAGGATTTGATTGTTTTGTCTTCGTATTCATACATGACAGGCTGGGGGATGGTGGCGACTAAAATTTTGTTTCTGTAGAGCTCTATTGCTCCACCCACTTCTTTATACGAGTCTATTTCTCGTCTGTCTAGGGTTTGGGTGATCTCGGTCATTTTAAGGGCAGTTTCTTTTTTGGTGACAATGAATTCTTCTAGTAGGCGGGTAGGTTCTACTGTGTAGCGAAGGTCGGTGTTGGGGAATATTGAAGGATAGGTGATCTGATCGTTTTCTATGATTGGGGATGAGTTGGGGTTGGCAGTGGCAAATGATTGTTTGGGGTTAGTGAAGAAGGACAGATTGGTGTAGCGGTTGGCAAAATGGATGGCGGCTTTTTTTGTGGGGTTTGGTTGAAAAGAAGTCTGATGGAGTTTATTGGAGTTTTGGTATTTGTAGCTGCCGAGAGAGATTTGTTTGATTGAAGTGTCTATTTGTTCTGGGTCGTTAAAAATTTCGGACTGTGAAGTGGTGTCTTTAAATGATGGTTTTTTGTTTCTGTTGGCTGCTAGGAAGATAAGAGGGATAGATAGAGAGATGGCTACCAGAGTTAGGAGTAAGGTGTTAGTTTTATTCATATTAGTTGATGTAGAACGAGCCTAATTGTACATCTAGGGTGCTGGCATAGCACCATTCACTGTAAGGGTTGCCGGAAGGGTTGCCGGTAGCGTAGCCAACGACTCGGTATTGGTAGGTGTTTCCTTGGGAAATAGTGGAGTCTTGGTGGGAGGTGACTCCTGCTCCTTTAGTAGTTAGATCTGCCCAAGCACCACCATTTACACTCCTATCTATATCAAAGCCGTCTTCGTTGTCTGAAGTGTCTGTCCAGTTTAAGGTTAAGGAGCTGTCGTCATCTGCTTCCTCTATGGTGCAGGCTGACGGAGAGTTAACAACTATGATGGCAAGAATGTCGTCTAGGTAAATAATGGCGTCTGAAGTATCGGAGGTTATTTTTAAGGCAAACTTGGTTACAGCATCTCTTGAAGTTCCTGTTATTGCTGAGATATCCCAAATTTTTTGCTCCCAGGTATTGGCAGAATTTATAGTAAAGTCTTTAGTTTGTTCACTACTAGTGGTTTCACCAAACTCAAGTCTTGCAAAGCTGCCGGCGGTGTCAGATCGGACCCAGTAGGTGATGATGTCTTGGTCAGAGAGGTCTGTTGATGATTTGGTTAAAGTAACGGTGTCGTTGGTTGAGTCGGTCTCAGCGGTCATATCATCAATATAAAAAGTGTTGGCAGCACTTGCATTGACTATGGTGATGATGATTTGGTCTATGGCGTCTTTGTTTGCATTTGAGACGGCTGATATATCCCAGGCGACTGCTTGGAAAGTATTGGCTGAGGTAATGTTTGGAGTAACCTCTGTAGTGGTACCACCCGAGTCATGAATACCTATCTTTATATTACTCCCTGTTCTAGTTGATCTAATGTCAAAGTTGATAACACTGTGATCGGTAAGATCAATAGTGGGGGAGACTGTACGAGTTAGAGTTTTATTTATTGCACCGGTAGTAGCCACACCTTTGAGAGAGTATGAGCCTTGGTTTTTTATGGAAGGATCTGTGTCTGAAAAAAGGTCTGTGTTTAGGTATCTAATTATGACAATACCAGCACTACCGGTACCATTGTTGCTGTACCCTGTACCACCAGCACCACCACTACCGTAGCCTGTTGCGTTTGCACTTGTAGCTGCACCACCACCACCACCAAGACCACCATCACCGAATCTTCCTCCTGTACCACCACCACCACCACCACCAGCGTAGTAAGTAGCTGTACCAGAAATACTATACTGCAAACCATCCCCTCCGTCTGCGGCTGAACCAGTAGAAGTTTCACCAACTTCACTTGCACCACCACCACCACCACCTACGAAAGGAAAGGCACCGGGATCCCATCCACCACCACCAGCATAACCCTGTCCACCTGTGCCGGCACCACCACCACCATTCCAGTTTCCACCACCTCCAGAGCCACCACTACCTCCTCCACCGGCACCACCACCCACAGCAGTGCTTCCATCAAAGGTAGTATTTCCACCACCACCACTTCCACCTGTACCTATGACAATCGATTTAGAAGCGGACACATCATGATCGGTCAGGTAAATTAAACCACCGGCACCACCACCACCACCACCTCTGTCAGTAGCTCCATTTGAACCACCACCACCACCAGCAACCATTAATACCTCGGTCGTTATGGTGTCTCCTTGTGGATCAAATGTACCATTACCAGTAAAAGTGTGAATAGTGTAATTACCATCGTAAGTAATTGTTCCACCAGTACCTGCGACAGTACTGTTACTAACGTAAGTTTCTTCAGCAGAAGCAGTAGTACTGTAGTCCATGAAATCAACAACAGTGGTTCCAACAGTCATATCATCAATATAAAAAGTATTGGCAGCACTTGCATTGACTATGGTAATGATGATTTTATCGATAGCGTCTTTGTTTGCATTTGAGACGGCTGATATATCCCAGGCGACTGCTTGGAAAGTATCGGCTGAGGTAATGTTTGGAGTTATTTCTGTGGTAGTACCACCTGAGTCATGGATTCCAACTTTGATGTTACTTCCGGTTCTAGTTGATCTGATGTCAAAGTTAATCGTGTCGTGATCGGTAAGATCAATAGTGGGGGAGACTGTACGAGTTAGAGTCTTATTTATGGCACCAGTAGTAGCCACACCTTTTAGAGAGTATGAGCCTTGGTTTTTTGTGACAGGTTCTGTGGATGATTCTAGAGTTGAAGTTACATAGCTGATGATAACTATGCCAGAACCACCTGATCCACCATTTGCAGAACCGTTATAAGTGGCTCCACCACCACCACCACCAGTGTTGGCAGTCCCGTTATCAGCAGTACCACATCTACTTGTTCCACCCCCTCCTAGTCCACCTGCATTCGTACCACAATTACTATTTTCATTTCCTCCTCCTCCACCACCACCGTAATAGACTGATGACCCAGAAATACTATAAGCACTACCATTACCACCTACTCCACCACTTGCTGCTCCTCCACTATTAGCACCAACTTCACTGGCTCCTCCACCACCTCCAGCTCCACCACTAGCGCCATTACCACCAGCATATCCTTGCCCACCTGTTCCAGCCCCACCATTAGTAGGTCTTTCACCATCACCACCACCACCGGACCCACCAGAGTAATTAGTTCCTGCTCCACCATCTCCAGTTCCACCCCTACCTCCACCAGTAGCAGTGGCAATACCGACAAGAGCTGAGTCTCCACCATTAGTTGAACTATCAGTGTTAACAACACCTCCGTTTCCACCAGTACCAATAGTGACAGTGTAGGCTTGGGCGGTGACAGCTTCTGATGAGGAATAAATGACACCACCAGCGCCACCACCACCTCCATTATCTCCACCACCACCACCACCAGCAGCAACTACGAGTAGTTCAATGTTTCCCGACACACTTGGAGTAAAAGTTCCACCACTTGTGAAAGTGTGTATGGTGTTCCCTCCAGCATATGTGATGGTTCCTCCGGTGGCATTGATGCCACTTTCATTAGTGACATATGCTGCTTGAGCAGAAGAAGTAGATGAGTATTCCATGAGATCAAGCATTACAGGGTCAGGACTTTCACCTGTGGAGACAACTTTGACAGAACCAGTACCTTCTTGTTTGATGGTGGTTTCTTGGCTTACAACGGTGTTAGTAGTGTCGGAGCTTACCCAACTAGCAGCGGTATCGGCGTTGTCGATGACTAAGTCGATAGCGATGGGGTAGATACGACTTGGTTGTTGTAACCAAACTTTACCTTCATCGGTTATTACTTTTTTCACTTGATAATTTTCAGGAGAGATTTCAGTGATTTCGTACTTAATACCATATGATTTGTTGTCTGGGCCACCAATTTCATACATAACTGGTTTGGGAAGGATGAGAACTTCTTCTTCATCTTGTTGGAAGATAATAGAGTCGTCTAGTTCTCTGTAACTGGTGATGTTTTCGGTAGTGACTATTTGGCTAATTTCAGAGATTTTGGCAGCAACTTGCTTGTTCTGAACGATGAATTCTTCTAGCAGTCTGGTAGAGCTGATGGTGTAACGCAAGTCAATTCCTGTAAAGATATTAGGATAGGTGATTTCGTTGTTTTTAGTGCTGGGATTGGTGATGTTTAGTTTCCCAAAAACTTGTTTTGATGGAGTGTAGAAGCTTAAGGTGCTTTTTTTATTAACAAACTTAACCGCCTGTTGTTGAGTGGCGTTATTTTTGAAGTATGACTCAAAGTTATTAGTGGTATTTTTGTACTGGTATTCTCCGGATGCCTCCACAATGTTGGTGTCTACTATTAGTGGGTTTTTTAAAGGTATGGAAGAGGAGAAAAATTTGTAGATAGTAAGCATGCCGAGGATAGCGATAATTGCGATGGTTATTATGGTGCTTAATTCTTTTTTGTTCATTGTCCAGTTATTTGTTGTTTCAGGATGATTTGGTTTGTCTTTTTATTTCTTGTTTTCATTGGGCTGTATTAGTTATACTGGGGAGAGTTTGGATTAACCAGTAGTTAAATTCGATTGGTTGGGTCTGGGGTAGGTTAATGCCTATGGTGAAGCTACCTTCTTCTTTTGATTTGACGAATAAAACTTGGTTTTGGGTGTCAGAAGTAGCGGTTAAATAGATGTAAGTATCTTGGGTAACATTTGTGTTCGTAATAACGACTTCTGTTTCTCCGGCTGGTAGAGTAGCGGTGTTGACAATGGAGTTGGAAATGAGTTCTCCTGAGACAGTAGCAGTGGCACTCTCGGATGCATTGGCCGATGTAGCGATGATTAACTGGTTGGTAGTTAAAGCAGAGATGGTGGCTGTTTGAGTAGTGAGGTTGTCTAGGTCTGCCTGGAGAGCCTGAATTTTATTAGCTAAGACCTTACCGGTAATGGCTAGATCTCCGTTTATGATTACTTGGCCTTCTGGAGTTAGAGTCATCAGGCCTGCTAGTAAGTTTATTGGAGCGTTGGCTAGAGGTTGAAGGAACAAGGTGTCTTGATCATTTGAATTTATGAGGCTGGTGATTAGAGAGTTGTTGACTTGCAGATCGTCGGTGATGATGGATGTTGGAGTTAAGGTAGCACTTGAGGTAGAGGTTAGGGTGACAGCAGTGGTGGCATCTAGTTCTGCTTGAGCCTGGAGATCGGCTAGGATAGCAGAGGCGGTAGAGTACTTGGCGGTTAGGTCTAGAATTTCTTGTTCGATCTGGCTTATCTGAGGAGCTACTATTGTCTCTGCAGTAATTGTGTTTACTTCTAGATCTTCTATGTAGGCTACTGGGGAGATGAGGCTTCCGGTTACTGTAAGAGTATCTACGGTTAGATCTTGGATGACGGCTATTCCAGCTTGGAAGTTAGCCACTAAGGTTTCTTGGAAAGCACCGAGCCTGTCAATTACCCGGTTAGTGGTGGTGTCTGTTATCTGGTAGGTGTTGTCTATGGTCTTTTCTATGTTTAAACTACCAGTAGAGGTAAGAGTCAGGTCTTGATTTAAGTTTGCTAGCTGGCTTGAGTTGGTGGCTATCTGAACTTGTTGTTCCTGGATGGAGGCGGTGAGTAAGGACTCAAAACCTGAAGGGTTGTAGTAGTAGTAACCTTCTTGGTCTTGGGAGATCATGGAGGGAATGACTTCTGCTACTTCTTGGGCGATAAAGCCGTAGTTTAGTTTGTTAGAGGTGGAGTTGAATTTTTGGTTGTGTAGTTCATTCCAGCGGAAGGATACGGGATTAAGAGCCATGATAGTGTCGAGTGAGGAACCTGTTAGATTACTTTCTATATCTTTGAATCTGCTGTCAGAAGTGCTTGTCCAAGCTGTGCCGGTAGAGAGGCCAGCAGTGCCGACAACGTCGATTTTGTGGGCTGGATTCGTCGTCCCGATGCCGACATTTCCATCAGCTCCGACATACATACTTGGAGCTGTGTTGGCTGCTGTTCCTCCAATACCGAGATTACCAGACGAATCTAACTTCATTAATAGACTTTCTACGTCGGTACTTGCAGTTTCCCAGTACCAAGCAAAACCCTCATCTGCACCAGTTCTTGTATCTACTCTAAACCAAGCTCCAGCGGGATCTGTACCTTTTTCTGCTAGAGCTCGGTTGGTATGTATGCCTAAGTTCAAGATACCTTCGCCAAGAGTTGTAGCAGTTTGTGTTTCAAGTTCAATGCCGGCTATTGCGTCAGCATTCTCTAGTTGGAGAGCCATGTGTAAGCTGGAGGTATCTTGAAGATGAAGTATGTTGTCCGGACTAGTTATTCCAATACCGACATTTCCAGCAAAGATACCATCGGTAACATTAATAAGGTTGTCACCAGCAAAGGAGATGTTTCCTGAAGTTGCGTTTATAGTGATGTCACCGGAAGAGTTACTGATGGTGGAAGTGGAACCACCGATCTCTAGTTTGGCTGTAGGAGCGGTAGTACCTATTCCAACGTTACCTGAGTCGGTAACAACAAACTCTGAGGTACCATCTGAGTTTGGGTCTAAACCTAGGAAGGCTGTATTATTATCTAGAATTGTAGAGGAGCCGATTTTTAGGTGGCCAATGGATCCATCACCAATGGTGAGGCCTGGGTTACCGGTGTCGGCAACTATTAGGTCGTTGAACTTAGCGTTACCGGTGCCGTCTACATAGTAGGTGGTACCGTTAGCAAAATTGACGGTAGAGTCGAATTGGGCGGTGCCGGCTACTTCTAGCATATATCCGGGGTTCGTGGTGCCGATACCTACATTACCAGCATTGGTTATTCTCAGTTTTTCGTTAGCCGTTGGATCAGCATTATTTCCAACACCAAACCTCATTGCTTCACCAGATAAGGTATCCCAGTCTGTCCAGAGAGCGGATCCATAATCGCTGCCTGTATAGTCTCGTATGAGTTTAATTGTGGGTGTTCCTCCAGTTATTTCTAGATTGACATCTGGTGCTGTGGTGCCAATACCTAAGTAGCCTGAGGAGTTCATGACGATTTCTGGATTACCTGAGCCGTTGACGTTGAAGCCTAGGTAGTTGGTCGTGGTATTGTAGTCAAGAGTGTACTCATCAGAAGTAGATGTTCCGATATGAAGGGTTGATGGTCCAAGGTACAGGTCCTGCCAACGGAGAGAGTCAGAGCCTAAGTCATAGGTATCGTCTGCTCCTGGGGTGATGTCGCCAACTACTTGGAGTGTACTAGCTGGAGCCGTTGTCCCAATACCGACTCTGGAGTTGGTGGTATCTAGGTTTAGTAGTCCTGTCTCTATATTAAGTGCTGTGGTTGAAGTATTGGCTATATCCCAAGCTACGCTGGCTGTAGATGTCCAAGCACCATCTGCAAAGGTGGTGGTATTGTCTGTTAAGGTGTTTCCGGTAATTGTTCCGGTAGTAGTTAAGTTCTCGTTAACAAAGGAGATAGCTCCTGTGTCTGAGGTAATGGTAGCTGCATCTAGTGTTAGGTTGTCTACTACTAGTGAAGTAAAGCCTGTACCAGCTCCACCAGTAATACTAGCTGTTCCATCTGTTAGGGTACCACCTGTAACTGTTCCTGATGCCGTAATGGCTCCGACTACATCTAGGGCTACAGCTGGAGCTGTGGTGCCTATGCCCACACTACCATCTGCTTTGATTAAGAATCTATCTCCACCTACTCCAGAAGAGGAGTTAACTTCGAATGCATTAGCGGTAGCTCCTGAAGCTAGAGTAATCTTTTGTCCTATCACCGCGGTTGAGCCAATACCTAGATGGAGGAGAGCTGTAGGGGCCGTGATGCCGATGCCGACGTTGCCATTTAGGAAAGAGGCAGCATACTCAGTTCCTGCTCCAGTACCGGCGTCTACATACAAACCCCACCCCGTTAGCGTGCTTGCGACGTCTGTGTCGATATATGCACCGTAGGTGGTTCCTCCAGTGCCTGTGTTTCCATAAGCATTGATATATGCACCGTAGGTTTTAGATGAAGTTTTATTACTTCCATCGGCATCGATTTTGACACCGTAAGCATTGTCTGTCCCACCGCTGGCCCCAGCTAGAAATTCACCACCTATTACTTCTAAACCATCGGTTGCATTAGCGTATACAGCACTAACATTTCCTCCTGCAGCAGTATAGTTGTTTGCATAAAACTCTCCTCCGCGTGTCAAACAATCAAACCCTGCTGAACAGTATGAGAAGGCATTTCCGGTGATACCTACTGCATCTGCTGTTGTGGCTGTGTTCTGGTTAAATCCGTTGAAGTATCCACCTCGGGCAGTGCCAGAGGTGATGTTTTGGTATGTACCTGCGTATAGGTTGATGCCGCTTGATGGGGCTACGTTGATTCCTACATTTCCACCAAAGTAAGTGTCACCAACTACATACAGTTCTTCGGTTGGATTTGTCGTCCCAACTCCCACATTGCCTGCTGCGGTTATGTAGAATGTGGGAGCCGTATTAGCAGCTGTGCCTCCAATACCTACATTGTTACTTGTATCTATATTGAAGGAAATACCGGTAGTAGCGTTATCCACCAGGGTACCGTCTTCTATATCTGTACCGGCTCCATTCCATCTTGCTAAGTAGTTATCTGTTCCTGTACCACTCATGCCTCCACTGCCTCCGCAGTCTGTCTCTGATACATCACAAACTAGATCATCACCCCAGTAGAGATCATCTGTAGTAGCTGTACCTGAAGTGATGTTTAGGATACTGTTAGCTGCTGCTCCTGATCCTAGTTGAATACCACCTTCTACGTCTAGAGTGGTTACTGGAGCCGTCGTCCCTATTCCTACTCTGGAGTTAGTAGTGTCTAGGTTTAGTAGTCCCGTTTCTATATTAAGTGCTGTGGTTGAAGTGTTTGCTATATCCCAAGCTACGCTGGCTGTAGATGTCCAAGCACCATCTGCAAAGGTGGTGGTATTGTCTGTTAGAGTGTTTCCGGTAATTGTTCCGGTAGTAGTTAAGTTCTCGTTAACAAAGGAGATGGCTCCTGTGTCTGAGGTAATGGTAGCTGCATCTAGTGTTAGGTTGTCTACTACTAAGGAAAGGAAGCCTGTACCAGCTCCACCAGTAATACTAGCTGTTCCATCTGTTAGTGTTCCACCTGTAATTGTCGTGGAAGCTGTAATGGCTCCAACTACGTCTAGGGCTACAGTTGGATTAGTGGTGCCGATGCCCAAAGAGGCGTTGGTAAAAGCAAAGTCGTCTTCGTCTTCGTAAAAACCAAAGGTACCGTCGTTGGTCTCTCCATTGAAAGTCCAGATGATGTCGGTAGCGGCGGTACCATCGTACCAGGTGGTAGTGCCTATCTCTGTTGAGTCAAAGGTAAGAGTAAGAGTGTCTGTAGCACTTACTGTTGTATCTATACCTACTCCTCCAGTAAAGAGAGCAGTGTTGCCAACCCCAATGCTTTCAGCTGTTCCTGTGTCTCCTGCTAGTAGCCAGCTAGTACTTGCAGTTGTAGCCCATCCACAGTCTGTAAGGGAAGGATCACAGAGTAGATCATTACCCCAGTAGAGAGAAGCTGCTGCTAGAGATCCTGAGGTTGTGTTGAGTTCGTTGTTTGCATTAGTATCGTCTCCTAATCTAATACTTCCTACAACGTCTAACTCATGGCCTGGAGCAGTTGTGCCAATACCTACTCTGGAGTTGGTGGTGTCTAGGTTTAGTAGTCCTGTCTCTATATTAAGTGCTGTGGTTGAAGTGTTTGCTATATCCCAAGCTACGCTGGCTGTAGATGTCCAAGCACCATCTGCAAAGGTGGTGGTATTGTCTGTTAGAGTGTTTCCGGTAATTGTTCCGGTAGTAGTTAAGTTCTCGTTAACAAAGGAGATGGCTCCTGTGTCTGAGGTAATGGTAGCTGCATCTAGTGTTAGGTTGTCTACTACTAAGGAAAGGAAGCCAGTACCAGCTCCACCAGTAATACTAGCTGTTCCATCTGTTAGTGTTCCACCTGTAATTGTCGTGGAAGCTGTAATGGCTCCAACTACGTCTAGGGCTACACCTGGAGCAGTTGTTCCGATACCTATTCTTGAGTTAGTAGTGTCTAGGTTTAGTAGTCCCGTTTCTATATTAAGTGCTGTGGTTGAAGTGTTTGCTATATCCCAAGCTACGCTGGCTGTAGATGTCCAAGCACCATCTGCAAAGGTGGTGGTATTGTCTGTTAGAGTGTTTCCGGTAATTGTTCCGGTAGTAGTTAAGTTCTCGTTAACAAAGGAGATGGCTCCTGTGTCTGAGGTAATGGTAGCTGCATCTAGTGTTAGGTTGTCTACTACTAAGGAAAGGAAGCC
>Ga0257125_1003207_pt1 | contig 11971 bp, 7 predicted proteins | sample SI106_200metaG_FD_190183 | JGI IMG/M metagenome (GOLD analysis project Ga0257125, IMG submission 190183) | Marine microbial communities from Saanich Inlet, British Columbia, Canada - SI106_200 | ecosystem: Environmental > Aquatic > Marine > Inlet | place: Canada: British Columbia | collected...
TATGTCACTCGTAATCCCATCCAGGCGATTTTCACAACCCCTTTAAAACCAACTCAATACGTTATATATCAAACACTTATAACTGTTTTTGAGCTGGCTCTATTTGTCTCAATTTATACCAATTTGTACAGGTTATAGTATCAATTTAAGCACTTCAATTTCACCATGAGGGGATGTGGTAGAGCTAACATGCTTTTTGAGTTATCCACATTTATGAAGGATCTGGAATTTCTCCCACATAGTTTTTTCACCACATACATAACTTTCACATGTTAAGTGTATTTAGGTGGGTATGGGATTAAAATCTCTGACTTCCATATTATTAACATTTCTTAATAATTCCTTCATCTTTCCTTAATGTCTGTTATGCTATTAAATATAAAAAGCTCAAGATTTGATAATAGAATACAGTTTGTTATATTAATGACTTTTTTACGGTATTTGTATTTTTGTGTCTGTTGAATTGATTTAAAAAATGAGAATATTAGTTGTTGAAGATGAGGAAAAATTAGCAAGATACCTCAAAAAGGGACTTGAAGAAAGCTCTTATGTAGTCGATCTTGCACTTAATGGTACAGATGGATTACATCAGGCAACACATGAAAGTTATGACCTTATCATACTGGACATTATGCTGCCTGAATATGATGGATTGTCGATACTTAAAGCTGCTCGAATTGCAGGCATCAACACTCCTGTTATCTTTTTGACAGCGAAAGATTCAACAAAGGATAAGGTTGAAGGATTAAATATCGGGGCTGATGACTATATCGTTAAACCTTTTTCTTTTCATGAATTGCTGGCTCGCGTTCGTGTCTGTCTACGAAGGGGCAGCCACAAGGTAGCATTAGAATTAAAAGTGGCTGATCTGACTCTTGATTCATTAACCAGAAAGGTATTCAGAGGAAAGAAAAAGATAGAGGTTTCTCCTACAGAATTTTCGCTTTTGGAATATTTGATGAACCATGCAGGTCAGGTAGTTACCCGAACGATGATTTCAGAACATGTTTGGGATTCGAACTTTGAGAGTTTCAGTAATGTTGTGGATGTTCATATAGCCAAGCTGAGAAATAAAATTGATAAGGGTTTTAATATAAAACTCATACATACAAAAAGAGGTGCGGGATATGTCATCGAAGAACAGGATTAGATTCCTCAAAACTATCAGCTTTAAAATCACCCTATGGTATTTGCTGTCAGTTATGGGAATATTACTCTTTTCGGGGACATTTTTATATTTTCGCTTGCAACATAAGCTGGATAAAAAAGCAGATCAACTGATCATGGATGAAGAGGAAGAGCTTCTGCTGACGCTCCTGGACAAAGATTCTACACTGAATGATCTAAACTCTGCAATTGCGCTGGAATTCTCTGAAGACAGATATTACAAGTTATCAATCAGGCTACTGGATGCTGGAGGGAAAACGATTATCGTTTCTGATAACTTTTCAGTTCAAGATCTGGAGACATCAGAAATAGCGGTTACAAAAGCAAAAGGAGGTGAGAGTGTATTTCAATCTGTACGGGTCAGGGAGAGGAAGTATCCATTTCGTTTACTGACAAAAGCAATAGATCAGGACGGTTCATTAAAGTATATTCTCCAGATTGGTCTTTATATGAAACCTCTGTACAAAACAATAGAGAATTTAAAAAGTAATTTGCTAATATTGATTCCGATACTGATTGTACTCAGTATTGCCGGAGGCTGGTTTCTCGCAAGAAGGAGCCTATCGCCAATAGAAAACATAACCAGAACTACTCAGAAAATAACTGCATCAAACCTGAATAAGAGGCTTGTACCAACACACACTGGCGATGAGGTGGATGAACTGGCAAATACAATAAATCTCATGCTGGGCAGGATTGAAGATTCTTTCGTTAGAATTGCCCAGTTTACATCGGATGTCTCTCATGAACTCAGGACACCTGTTGCTGCCCTTAAGACAGGAACTGAAGTAATCCTTTCAAAGGAAAGGACGGCAGAAGAGTATCGTGATTTGCTTGAAAACAATTTAAGTGCTTTAGAAAGAATGACCAGGATGATAAGCGACTTATTAGAACTCTCAAGGTCAGACTCAGGCACAAGTATTTTACATCTTAAGTCATTCAGTTTGGATAATTTGTTGAATGAGCTTCAAAATAAATTCAGGCTGATATCGGAAACAAAAAACATAAATATCCTGAATAACGAACTACCAGATATTCAGATCGAAGGTGATAAAAATTTATTGCGGCGTGTTTTTTCCAATCTACTGGACAATGCCATTAAATTCACTTCACATGGTGGCAGCATTTCTATCTCTCTGGTGGATAGGGGCAACGATGTTGTCACCTGTATTAAGGACACAGGAATTGGTATATCAGAAGAACACCAGGAGAAAATTTTTGACCGTTTCTTTCGGGCTGACTCTTCACGTTCCAGAGATACAGGTGGAACCGGTTTGGGACTGAATATCTGCAAAAACATTGTTGAACTCCATAAAGGAAATATACAGGCAAAAAGTAAAACTGCTGCGGGAAGCACATTTGAAGTTATACTTCCAAAAAATCCTACAAATTCCTGAATACACTCTATTCAAAACTCTCCAGCCAGAAGATTAACACGGCTACTTTACTCTAAAATCTGCAACATTAACATTTCTTCATCTTTCTTTCATCCTGCCTTAATGTTTAATTATATATAGTAATCTACATATATTCATTCCGCTTACAACGGCTTAATAATTATATAACAGTATCTGGTTTATAATAAACATGAGGCTAAAAACTACCTGCAAATATTTAATTTTTTCATTCATGCTGATATCAGTTGGTTGCTCTACGCATTTGACTCATGATCGTGCGTATGTATCTGACTCTATCATCAAATATACCGGGCACAATCTCGCGTCAGTTGAAAATGAGAATGGACTAAGGTTACCTGATGGCATTTCACTCACAGACGGCATTACAGAAGATGAAGCGGTTGCTATTGCATTATGGAATAATGCTATATTCCAAGCTGATCTTGTAAGTCTTGGTTTCTCGCGGGCAGATCTTGCTGAAGCAGGTATGCTTAGTAATCCGGTTTTTTCAGTGTTTTTCCCGGCAGGACCGAAACAGATGGAAACTACTATCTTCATGGTGTTAGAGTCACTATGGCAGAGGCCTTATCGTGTCTCCGCAGCTAAGCTAAGTGCTGAGAGAGTTGCTGAGAACCTGGTTCAGAATGGCCTTAATCTTGTACGTGACGTTATGATAACCTACACCAATCTTGCTTTTACACAGGAGCAGGCAAATATTGCCAGGGAAGAGACAGCGCTTAATGATGAAATCGTTTCTATTGTGCATGCTCGCCTGAGTGCCGGTGACATTAGCGGACTGGAAGAGGCCTCATTTCAACTTGAAGCAGCTGGAAAACAGAGGGATTTAGTTAATAACGTGCGTGATGCCATACTTTTAGACGCGGAGTTGAAAAAACTTCTGGGACTGGAACAGGAGCAAAACACTATTAAGCTGACACCGACTCAGGTTGATGTTGACTGGATTTTTAATCTTGAAGAGCTTATTACTTCAGCATATGCAGCACGTCCGGATTTGCGTGCCGCAGAGATTGCGATTGAGGAGGCAGGTAAGCGTCTGGGATGGGAACGTTCAAAAATATTCAAGTTTACCGCTATTGTTGATTTTAATGAGAAGGGTAGGAGTGGTTCCGAATTCGGACCGGGTGCAATGTTTGAACTGCCTGTTTTTAACTGGAATAATGGTAAAGTCTCTCGCTCTAAAGCACAAATGGAACAGGCGGTAAGAGAATATGTAGTTGTTAAACAAGGCATAGCATTTAAGGTACGTGAGGCGTATACAAATTACCTTTCAGCGCAGGAAGCGTTAAAAATATTGCGTTCTGACATGTTGCCATCTGCCGTAACGGCAGTAAATAAAGCAGGGAAAAGATATTCTGTTGGAGAGATCTCATATCTGGAATTACTTGGATTTAAGAAGCAGCTTCTGAATACTCGCTTGAGAGAGGCTGAATCAATTGCCGGGCTGCGCCGGGCTTCAGCACAACTCAGAAATAGCGTAGGTTTTAAACAGGATATACTGAAAACAGAAGAGAGTGGATTTGCAGAGATAAAGGAAAAATTATGATGTTTCAGGTGATCATTCAAAGGAGAATATTGTGCAAGGGAACTTAAGGCTTATCATTACATGTACAACTAAATTCGTTTTACTTTTCTTATTAGTTATAATTTGTGCATGTAATAAGAGTGAGCATTCAAAAGGAAAATCAAATAAACCAGCGCAGGTTATAAATGCTGTCAAGGAATCTGAGCTGACAACCGTTATCCTTTCTCCGAAGGCGGAACAGCGTTTGGGAATAGAAACTGCAGTTACAGAATACCAAAGCATACGGAATACGTTAAGGCTTGGAGGAGAAATTATTTCACCACCAGGGCATCAAGCGAGTATTGCTGCACCAATGGCAGGTACGGTTTTCGGAATAAACGGTGATGAGTTGTTACCGGCAGGGACTAAGGTCAAAAGAGGGCAGCCGATCCTGAACTTGTTACTGCTTACACCGGAGAAAGATCTTGCTGGAGCGCGTGAAGCGGTAGAAGTAAAGAAAGTACAATTAGAGGTTGCACAGGCTCAGGCAGACCGTGCAAAGATTCTATTGCATGATAAGGCAACTAGCGAGAAAATTTATCTACAGGCACAAGCCGGATTGGCTGTAGCAAGTGCTTCCTTCAAGGCGGCTGAAGCACGACTGCGTCTATTGGACGGTACCGGGATGGAATCAGCAACGGAAGGTCTTTCGGCTTTTGTGTTGAAATCACCTGTTGACGGAGTGATACAACGCATTTATGTTGCATCGGGACAAGCAGTTCCTGCGTCAACGCTCCTGTTTGAGGTGTCCAGCCAGGATCCTGTCTGGGTACGTGTAGCTGTTTATGTTGGTGACATGGTAAAGATAGATCAGAAGAAGGACGCAATTATTCAATCTCTCGGGAATATAAGTAATATAAATGTATATAATGCAAAATCTGTAAACGGTCCACCACTCAGCGACCCCAACAGCGTATCGTCAGATCTCTTCTTTGAGATATCAAATTCTGAAGGTCTCTTTCGTACTGGACAGAAGGTTAGTGTTTTACTTACTCAACTGGATTCCGGTAATAGAATTGTTGTTCCATGGTCAGCAATAATGTATGACATCAATGGTGGGAACTGGGTTTACTTGAGAACCAGACAGTATACATACTCAAGGAGGAGGGTTGAAGTATCTAGCGTGATTGATGGTTCAGCTGTACTGACACGAGGTATCAACAAAGATGAGGAAATTGTTACTACAGGGGCTGCAGAGTTATTTGGGACTGAGTTTGGGGGAGGTAAATGATAAAGTGGCTTGTTTCAACATCCTTGCGCTTGCGTTTATCCATTGTGGTAGTAACCATGATTTTATTAATAGCAGGTTCGCATACGGTGTGCAAACAAAGCTCCTTTGACGTATTCCCGGAATTTGCTCCTCCCCTCGTAGAGATACAGACAGAAGGACCCGGACTTTCAACGTCTGAAGTTGAGACTTTGATTACCATACCTGTTGAGAGTGCCGTTAACGGTACCTCATGGCTGAAGAAGGTTCGTTCAAAGTCTGTGCTTGGGCTTTCCTCAGTAGTGCTCTACTTTGAAGATGGTACAGACGTAATGCAGGCACGGCAGCTGGTTCAGGAGAGGCTGGCTCAGCTTGCAGAAAAATTACCCGCTGTGGTAAAAGCACCGGTAATACTTTCTCCGCTGTCATCAACAAGCAGAGTCCTCAAGATAGGCCTCTCCTCACAAAAACTCTCTCAGATGGATATGACCACCGTTGCGAAGTGGACGATCAGGCCGCGTCTTATGGCCATCCCGGGTGTGGCAAATGTTGCCATCTGGGGACAGCGAGACCGCCAGATCCAGGTGCTCATAGATCCTGATAATCTGTATACACATGGGGTTACTACAAATGATGTAGTCCGGTTGGTACGTGATGCCACAGCAATCGGCGGTGGTGGATTTATCGATACTCCTAATCAGCGTCTTGCGGTTACAAATGTTCTGTCCCTGAGATCACCAGAAGATCTTTCACACGTTCCGGTCGCCTTTCGTAATGGAGCGGCTATCAAGTTGGGTGATCTGGCTGAGTTAACAGAAGGTTTCCCTCCACCCATTGGTGATGCCGTTATAAACGATGGCCCGGGTCTGCTGCTAATCGTTGAAAAACAGCCATGGGGGAATACACTTGAAGTGACCCGAAAGATTGAAGAGGTGCTGGAATCACTCCGGCCGGGAATTAAGAACATTGAAATAGATTCTACAATCTTTCGTCCGGCAACATTTATTGAAATGTCACTCCATAATCTTAACCGGTCACTGCTTATCGGCTGTGTTTTCGTAATTATTATACTGGCTTTTTTTCTTAATGACTGGCGCACCGCACTGATCAGTGTCCTGGCAATTCCGACTTCACTGGTTATAGCCGCACTGATTCTTCATTATCGCGGAGGAACGATTAATACCATGGTGCTTGCCGGGCTTGTTATAGCGCTCGGAGAGCTGGTTGACGATGCGGTTATTGACGTAGAAAATATTATGCGCAGGCTCCGTCTCAACCGTGAGGCTGGCAACCCGGAATCGGCATTTAAGGTTGTGTTGAATGCTTCAATGGAGGTGCGCAGCGCAGTTGTATACGGAAGTGTAATCGTTGTACTGGTACTCATTCCTGTTTTCTTTCTTGAGGGACTGGCGGGTTCATTCTTTAGTCCGCTTGCTTTCTCCTACATACTGGCTATCTTGTCATCTCTGCTTGTAGCCCTTACGCTTACACCGGCATTATCATTAATCCTTTTACCGGGGGCATCTCATCGCCGGGAACCATCATTCGTGGGATGGCTGAAAGCACGTTACCGGTCTATACTGCCGTCTTTGATTATGAGGCCAAAGCGTGTCATCTCTTTCCTGGCTGGTGCCTTTGTCCTGGCAATAGTGTCAGTAACCTTCCTGGGAGAAGAATTTCTCCCGAATTTCAAGGAGCATGACTTCCTGATGCACTGGGTTGAAAAACCGGGGACTTCACTGCAGGCCATGGAGCGCATAACCACCCGTGTGAGCAAGGAGCTTCGTTCCATTCCGGGTGTGCGCAATTTCGGATCACACATCGGCCGTTCTGAGGTTGCCGATGAGGTGGTTGGCCCGAATTTTACAGAACTCTGGATCAGTATGGATCCCGATGTAGACTACGACGCGACAGTTGCAAAGATACAGGAAGTTGTGGACGGTTATCCGGGTCTGTACCGGGATCTGCTTACGTATCTACGGGAGAGAATCAAGGAGGTACTTACAGGTTCCAGCGCCACAATTGTAGTGCGTATATATGGTGAGAATCTTGAAATTTTGCGTGAAAAAGCTGAAGAAATCAAAACATCTATTTCTGATGTAAGAGGTGTTGCTGATTTAAAGGTTAAACCACAGATCCTGGTTCCGCAGGTGGAGGTGCGTTTCCGCCCGGAGGCGGCTGCCCATTTCGGACTGAACGGCGGTACGGTCCGAAATGCTGTTGCGTTACTGATGAATGGAATGAAGGTGGGAGAGTTTTACGAAAATCAGAATATTTTTGATGTAGTAGTCTGGGGAGTTCCTCAAGTTCGTAATAGCTTGGACGCGCTGCATTCTCTGAGGATTAACACACCTACGGGAGGAATTGTTCCGTTGAGTGAAGTAGCAGGAGTTATTGTTGCTCCTGTACCGAACAAGATTACTCGTGAATCGGCATCACGCTATACTGAAGTTACGTGTAATGTGCGGGGTCGTAATCTTGGGAGTGTGGCGCGTGATATTAAAAGCAGGGTGGGTAACATCCCATTCGATAGTGGTTATCATCCGGAGATTCTTGGAGAGTACGCAGCACAGGAGGAATCGAGAAACCGCATTATTATCCTCTCAATAATGGCAGTTATCGGTATTTTCCTGATACTGCATGTTAGTTTCGGTTCAGTCAGACTTGCCCTGCTCGTGTTTCTGGGTCTGCCATTCGCCTTAATTGGTGGTGTGGTTGCCGCTTTCCTGGGAGGTGGCGTACTTTCTCTCGGTTCACTGATAGGATTTATCACGGTGCTTGGAATCTCAGCCAGAAACAGTATTATGCTTATCAGCCACTATAACCACCTGGAGACAGAGGATGGTCAACTATTTGATATCAATCTGATTGTGCGCGGAGCAATGGAACGACTGGTACCCATACTGATGACAACATTGACAACTGGCCTTGCACTTTTTCCCATAATTATCGGAGGCAACCTTCCCGGTCAGGAGATTGAGCACCCAATGGCAGTAGTCATTGTTGGAGGACTGGTAAGTTCAATTTTGCTTAACCTGTTTGTTATGCCTGTGATGTATTGGAAGCTTCGTGGTCATTTGAAGCCAACACTAAGCTAATCTGAGACTTAATGATCCCTCAATCTACAGTTTCTTATTATTCCCATTTTTTGTAGATTAATTTTTGCCTGCCCTAAACCACATACAGAAATTTTACATAATGATAAGAGTAATCAAGTGGTGATTCTAAGATGATATAGCACTCATTTTTCTATTGCTTTTAGTCTATAGCCGAACTACCATAAATATTGTGTTGTTAAATTAGTCCATATTGACACTTTTTACAAAATATAATCTATCAGCTAACAGTTTTTTTAGTAATAATAATGTAAACGAAGGGAGTACGAAATGAAAAACATATTATTGAAGTATACTTGTTTTGCATTGTTGGTTTTCGCTACTGTGCTGGCTTTTCTAGTTGATGCATACGCGAAGGAAATAAAAATGCAGGAATCCAGCTATGCTCCTGTAATGATCACTAAATCATTCGATGCAGTACGTGAGCATGATGTGGCGGAGAAGAGCGAAGTGATGAGCATGCACATGTCATTACTTGAAGAACGGTATGACTTGTCTGGGAGAACAGATACAAATGCCAAGATGTCCGGCGGTAAACCGTTGCCTGTCGGTCCGACTGCAAATTTAAAGAATGGTATGACATGGGAGAGTTTAGGTTCAATGTCACCTGAAGGGATCAAGCAGAAAGACGTATTCCCATACTATCCGCTTCCTCATGTCAAGCATGCAACTGGTGGAATGGTCGTGGCGCCAATGCAATTGAAGACTCATTCTGAACTTATTCGCTTTGATGTGGACTTCGACATACCTGAAGCTTATTTGCCGGAATTCCCACCTCCACTTTACCTTATCTCACGGCCTGATCTGGGGGACATTACCGGTGGTGAAGAGATTACGATCAACAACTACTACGAGAAGTTAAACGGCATACTCACACCGTTTCAGTTGGAAGGCATGCGGCTTTTGGTCACACCGGTGGCGCAGCAGCAGTTCAACGTGACTGCGGACCGTAAGGCGGACAAAGCGCAGGATGCGGTATCCTGTTTTAGCTGTCACACCAATGGTCACACAAGTGGTGTCTTTCATCTTAATCCAGACAACCGGCCTCAGGATACGCGCTTCCGTATTGACACCGTCAGTCTGCGTGGTGTGAATATTCAGCACTTTTTCGGTTCCAAGCGTGCTTTACGGACACTGGAGGATTTCAGTGAGGTTGAGGCAAAAACAGCTTATTTTGATGGCGACCCGGTTATTGCACTTAAAAAAGGTGCCCGTCGCTTTACGAGGGAGGAAATCGCTGCCATGGCTGCAATGCAGAACATGATTGCTTTTCCACCGGCTCCTAAGCTGGATATTCAGGGTCGCCTGAATCTGTCCAAGGCCACAGAATCAGAGTTGCGTGGTGAAAAGCTTTTTAAGATGGCATGTGCCTCCTGTCATCCAGCTCCATATTATACGGATAACCTCGCACATGATCTCCAAGTGGAACGCTTTTACGATGGACGTGCCGAGGGTATGATAAAAACCTTTGCCCTGCGAGGAATCAAGGACTCTCCTCCATACATGCACGACGGGAGGTGTCTAACCTTGGAAGATACAGTTGAGTTTTTCAACCTGATTCAAGGTCTTAAACTGTCAGCAGAGCAGAAAACTGATCTGGTGGCTTTCATGCGAACACTATAAAAGTAATAAAATGTGCTGAGCATAACATAACTATTATTTAGCAGCCGTTGAGATTAAGCTTATGTTTTGCAATTGTTGGTCTTGTCTGGATGGTTGTGGTAAGATTTCGTTCTGTTTTGACATGATTTATTCACACCCTACCCCAAACCACATCTTACCAGTAATATCCCTGTGAATTCTTATGTTTAAATTTCCTTTTACAATATACCCCATCATTTCACTGAAGTTTGTAATAGCAAATTCAAGAAACTCTGCGTCGTCTATTTTATCGTCAAGTATTTGCCTCGGCACTTTATACCCACATAAGATATTAACATTACATAACATGTTATGTAATGTTAACTTCAAACTAGAAAAAGATGATAATATGAGAATTATTACTCTTGGTATGTAAGTAGGTGGAACACCTCTGTACTTTCCTAAATATTTATATAGTGTGTTTGAATACGGTAAAACACCGTTTTACTTTTTATAAATATTTGATATAGATATTTTATTGCATAAAAAAAGGAAGACACAAGCGGCAACTTGTGTCCTCCAGGACATTATTTCCATTCACCAATGAAAAAGAATAATACGAACAGATTAGTTAATAAACTCAATATAGCAATAAAAAAAGCTGCATGGATGAGGACGGTCACTACCGCCCGGAAGACATGCAGCTTTTTTTTTGGCTTCAGATTGGGAGAACCCCTATGACTTGATACTAAGAAACAACCGGAACACGGATTTTTAAAGTGTTGAAATATTAAGACTTACAATGTGGTAAATTTCAGCCATTTTTATAGCTTTTTCAGGAGTAAAATTATGTGTAAATGTCCAGTAAAAAAAGAGAGAAAATCTGGAGTTATGACCGCTAAAAATAGTTGGAGGCTTAACGCTCTTTACCGTATTGAAAAATATATACGTGAACTTGGTCAGGAGTCCAGAGCTAAAAGGATGGGCTATTGTGGAAACACTATTTTCGTAAAAGTTAAGAAAGGAGATCCATCCAACGTTTTGTATCAACCACAGTTACGTTGTAAGGATAGGGTCTGTCCAGTGTGTAACTCATACCGTGCGTCTATTCTATCTAGAAGGGTAGAAAAACTCGGTAAAAACATGAAAAACCCGCATTTACTGACAATAACAGCTAATACACTAAACAGGGATAGTTTGAAAACTGCTGTTGAGTGTTTTAAGAAATCAACAAGTTTGCTTAAAAAGCAAAGGTCATGGTGGAAGAGGTATGTCCTGGGAGGAGTAGAACATATAGAGATTACATACAAAGAGAAGACAGGCTGGCATGTTCACTCACACATGTTGGTTGATCTGGCTGTTGATCGTAAGGTTGAGAATATGCAGCTTACAGACAATGGTTATTTTCTAGACCCACTAAAGAAAGACCTTGAGCATGTTCTTTTAAAAGTTGGTCTTGGTACTATCTCTGATATCAGACCGGTAACAGAAGGATATGGAAAAGAGATCTCAAAGTACTCAATGAAGTTTGGTCTTGATATTGAAGAAGCCAGGCTTAAAGAGATTATAGTTGATATGAAGGGAAAGAGGATGGTGTCGAGGTTTGGTAATTGTTACGGCCTTAAAGAGATGGAGGAACTTACACCTCAAGAGGAGGATCAATATGAAACACTAGGAACCATTAAGGAAGTTGTTGATAGATGCTTTACAGAGACTGGTGTTGACAGTGAACTGGTCAGATATGCTCTTGAAGCGGTAAGGATCGGGCTCATAAGGATATGTTCTGTTGACAAAAAACTAATTCAAGATGATGAAGTAGATTCATCTTGAATCTTTTAGAAAGGTGACAAGTGATGGTAGTAGATGGCATGATCGCAAGCGATGTAAACGTCTTTGATAAAGGTGTCGGGTTTCAGGTAAT
>Ga0257125_1003217_pt1 | contig 11924 bp, 8 predicted proteins | sample SI106_200metaG_FD_190183 | JGI IMG/M metagenome (GOLD analysis project Ga0257125, IMG submission 190183) | Marine microbial communities from Saanich Inlet, British Columbia, Canada - SI106_200 | ecosystem: Environmental > Aquatic > Marine > Inlet | place: Canada: British Columbia | collected...
CCAACGACAAAATTCCCGAACCAGTGCATTTTGGCACCGGTATGATATAAGGGCGGTATGCACAGAAAATTATCATCGTGGGTCTGCTTATGATGCTGGTTTTCTACGTAACAGGAGAACTCAAGATTACGATGGGTCAGTAAAATTGCTTTGGGTTTTCCAGTGGTTCCGGATGTAAAATAAAGTCCGGCATCATCGCTTATTTCAAGGGAAACTTTCGGATCCGCTGTGTTGCCACCCTTTTGAATGTCTTGGTAAGATTCTGCAAAATCGGGCATCGATTCAGCTGGACCAACAAAAATATACCGTTGAACGAATTTATCCAAATCTGTTTTTACCGTGACGATTCGATCAATAAATTCTACGCCAAAAATCAGTACTTTACCCTCTGCCGTCTCCACACACCGTTTGATATTGTTTGCATCAAATCGGAAATTCAGTGGCACAGCCAAAGCACCAGTTCGCAGGATGCCAAAATAGATCGGCAGCCACTCGAGGCAATTGGACATCAATTGAACCACACGATCTCCTTTTGAAACCCCACCGCCTATCAGGAAGTTGGCCATACGGTTGGCTTGCTGGTCAAATTCGGCCCAGGATATTTCAGCTCTTTTGTTCTTAGCGGGTTCGCGTTCTACCAGTGCGATCTCTGTGCCGTACATCCGCTGATTTCGGGCCAGTATGTCTGTGATTAACATTTTCTATCCATCGATTGACACAGTGTTAGTGAAATTTATCTGCGAATAATTCTGGTGACTCAATTAGCAGCCTGAACCTCCTCAAACTGAATTATTTTTTCAACTATAGTGTTCCATGTGGGACGTCATGCCACCAGAAACCCTATGAAATGCACCAGGGCCTGTCAATGATTCCCATCCTTTTTTAATTTTGCCCCTCGGTATCACAGGGTTTATCGTTCATAAACATAAATAATAGAATTTAAAATGATTCAAAAACTACAAAAATAGCTTGACAATGAAATCACTCATCATCGAAAAGATACATAACCGTTGTACAATCGTAATTTAGTTTGGTATTTTAAAAAATCGTTTAATCGAAGTAACAATAAAAGTGATAACCGCAGGAAGAACGGTATTTGGGTTATCTTCCAATTAGCTAATTACCAACGGAGGAATCTATGAAAATTCTGGTTTGTTATGACGGCTCAGAAGCAGGGAAAAAAGCTTTGGATCTCGCTATCGACCATGCCAAAGCATTCGACGGAGAGCTTCTGGCGGCTACAGCCCTGGAAGGTGATCCTCAGGAACAACTCCACCACCTGGAACATGCAGAACAGACACTGGACTACGCCAGGGTCTACTTAACCGCAGAAGGTCGCCAGTGCGAAACCAAATTGCTGTCTGCCAAAAACCTGAGTGCCGGGGAGAACCTGGTTCGGTTTGCGGAAGAGTCCAAAGCAGATGTTATGATTATTGGAATCAAGAAAACATCCAAGGTTGGAAAACTGCTGACAGGCTCCAACGCGCAGCACATCATTTTGACTGCTTCCTGCCCGGTAATTTCGGTAAAATAGATATGCCCTTGTGTTGATGATGGTTTATTGATGAAACCTCGTCATTCCTGCTACAAACCACTGGAGTTTGCAACCAAACCTCCAGTGGCCACGATCCAGTGTTCCTACCGCACATAGACACCGAACCGGACTCAAGTGACCGCGGGGTCATTGCTGAATCCTAAAATCAGGTTTTATGGCAATTTCTTTAAATATTCACCCACACCGACGATAATACCTGGATTGGTTCATAAATAGTGATATATGAAGAAACACATACGTGAGTTAATCTGTTATTCGAAGCAAGTTTCCTGGCTGCTTTCTTTCATGGCTTTGCTGCTGACCAGCAGTACAGCGGTTTCCATAGAAAAATTTGCCGGCGATGACGTATATGGGATGTATGACCAGCGGATGGCCGGAAAAGTACCGGAATATGGTGGCACCTACCGAACTCATTTGTTTCCGCCACCCCGATCCTTCGATCCTCATACAGAAATTAGCGCTGGGGCCAGTTTAATCTGCAATCTGGCTTACAATGGTCTCGTTCGCCTGGCACCGCGAATCAATGAAATTGAGTTGGACGCCGCTGAAAGTTGGCGTCAGATCGATGCACTGACCTACGAATTTACGCTTCGCAAGGGTATCTTTTATCACAACATTCCCCCGGTGAATGCTCGAGAGATGACTTCCACCGATGTTAAGTACAGCATCGAACGGTTGATGGGAAGGTACGGCAAACTGTCTGAATTCAGACACAGTTACTATTTCAGGGATAAACTTGACTCCATCCAAACTCCGGACAAGTATACAGTCATCTTTAAAACCAAGAAGCCATATGCGCCTTTTATCCGATATTTAGCCTCTCCATGGGCAAAAATTGTTCCCAAAGAAGCAGTCGATGAGTTCAACAATCTAAAACGAACTGTGGTAGGCAGCGGGCCATTTATGCTCAAAGAACAGAAAGCGGGTTCTCATCTGCTGTTTGTCAAAAATCCCCATTATTTCAAAGAGGGGTTGCCCTATTTGGATGGGGTGCAACTCTATATCACCCCAAATAAAACTATTCCACTGACGGGCTTTATGGAAGGCCAGATGGATGGCATCTCGATTCACCGTGTGCAGTTGGACGGGATAAGGGAAAGTGCGCCGAATAGTTTATTGATCGAACTCCCGGGCTTGTATACATGGACTCTGCGCACCACGCCTGGGGTTAAAGAAAGTCAGGAGCTTAATGCACCGCTTGGAGACAAGCGGGTCAGGCAAGCGATCGCTCATGCGATTGATAAGAAATCATTTCTTGAAATGGCGGGATTTGATGAAGTGCGACTGGAGAGAGGGGCTATTCCTGCAGCTTATCCACCTTGGGGACTAACTGATGCAGACCTTTGGGAATACAATCCGCAGAAAGGGAAAAAACTATTGGCAGAAGCGGGGTATCCCGACGGGTTTGCCTGCCAATTGATGACCTGGGATACCGAATATCTGACGGTGCCGATGGCGGAGTTGCAGCAGATGCTGGCAGAAATAGGTATCAGAGCAAAACTCAATGTTCTCGACGCGGCTCAATATTTCAATAAGAGCTATCGTTTCCAATATGATCTGGCTCTAAACATCATGCCCGCCGGTATTGATCCGTCGGATTGGCTAGTGCCCTACTTTGGGAAATCCGCCAATTTCTACAAATGGAACAATCCACAGTTGTGGGATTTAATTGAACAGCAGGAACAGCTGATGGATCAAAGTGAAAGGCTGGAGTTAATAAGCCAGATTCAAAAAATAGTGGTTGATGAAGCCATGAGCCAGTCCTTATTCTCTCAAGCCCGCTATTTAGCTTACCAACCCTACGTCTATGCCAAACCCTATTTTCATCCCTATTCATTGGGTACCGGTTTTGAGGTCTTGTGGATGGATAAATATTGGAAAACCTCGCCCATTATAGTGGATTGAATTGAATTATACCGACCGTCTCACCGGAAATCAGGAAGAACCGCCTTAATATCACACCCTATCGAATCTTATCTGTAAAGCGATGTCGCTTTAAATTTTTGTGGTTAGAAGCATATCGCAATAAAACTTCGACGTCGGTAAACAGGGCTCTGACATCAGAAGGATCGTTATTCTCCCCACCAGATTATTTTTTCTTGACATATATCAATTGAAATAAGTAGCATCTGCCTATCCTTTCAGCTGATTTGGGCGAGTCCCCCGAATGTTGAGTATTGCCATGAAAGTTGTGGAGACCGAATCAGGCGACTCAATGAATAAATTGGCTTGAGGATTTTGAGCTATTCTACATTTCAGAGCAAACGTCCAACTGGTCGTGAAACTGGAATTGAATACCCGGCTTCTGTTATCTTTTATTGAGGAGGTATAAAGATGAGGCAGCATATGAACATATTTGTAAAAATGGCCATTTCTCTGCTGGTGATCGGCTTATATCTCAGCCTAACATCAGTTGGTTTTGCCAAATTTGTTGATCGCTACTGGTACAGTACCGATGGCGTCCAGAACGGCGGTCATATGGATTTTATGGAAAACACAACGCCCAACGACCTGGATCCCCATACCGGAACCACGGGAACCGGGGGACGTAACCAGCATTTCAACGGCCTTATTAAGGTCTCACCCCTTATGGATGGGATCGAACTGGACCTGGCGGAGAGCTGGTCGCAGCCGGACCCCCTGACTTATATATTCAAACTGAGAAAGGGTGTTAGATTTCAGAACCTGCCCCCTGTCAATGGCCGTGAACTCACCTCGGCTGATGTTAAGTATAGTCTTCGTCGTATGGCTGGCCTGGAAATTCCACCGGCCCCGAAATCGACCAGGGAAAAAAAGAAGCGGGGGAGAGCACTTGGTAAAGGTGATTTCAAGCACAACTATTACATGACGGAATTGGATCGAATTGAAACCCCGGACCGATATACGGTGATCATCAAGACCAAGGTTCCTTTTGCACCCATGCTTAACTACCTCGGGTCTGCCTGGGCCAAAATCGTAGCCAAAGAAGTGGTGGATCAATACGGGCACCTGAGACATCACAAAGCGAACATTGGTTCGGGCGCCTATATCCTCAAGGAGTTCCGACGGGATTCGCATTATCTCTTGGAAAGAAACCCCAACTATTTCAAACCGGGGAAACCCCATGTGGATTCCATCAGGGTGAATATTGTGGCTGATGAGAGTGCACGGTTGGCGGCTTTCATCGCTCGGAAAATTGACGCAATTATTATTCCGGCCCATCAACGCCAGACGCTCTTAGAAAAGGCCTCGGGTGCATGGTTTGTGGAATCAAACACCCTGTATCAGGCAATTCTGCGGATGCCCCCCTGGCGATCAGATAAGGGCCCTTTAAAGGCGCCTTGGAATGATGTCAGAGTCCGTCGAGCGGTGGTTCATGCCATTGACAAGGATAAAATGATTGAACTCACCCAGCAGGGATTTGCCGATAAAAATATCGCCAATATTCCGAGTACACCTGGGTACACCTTGCCCATGTCGGAAAATCCCAAATTCGATCCGGAACTGTCCAAAAAGCTTCTGGCTGAAGCCGGGTATCCCAACGGGTTTAAAACGGAGATCATGTGCTGGGCAGCTGCCGACCAGCAGCGTCAGGCCGAAGTGGCTCAAGCCATGCTGAAGAAAGTGGGTATTGACGCTGAACTGAAAGTTCTTGAGTTTGGTGCTTATTTCCGAAGGGCCTACAGCTATAACTATGACATGGCCATTCATGTCATGACGGCTGCCATCGACCCGGATGAACTCCTGACTCCATACTTCGGTAGACTGCCGACTTCCACCTACTACAAGTGGAGTGACCCGGTGCTCTGGGATATGATTGACAAGCAGAAAAAGATCATGCAGCCACGTAAGCGTGCTAAGTACGTTCAAGATATTCAACGGCGGGTCCTGGATCAGGCCATGAACGTATTTCTCTTTTCCTGGCGCTGGATGGGAGCTCGTGGTCCCTATATGCAAACTAAGTCATACCTCAATGACTTCCAAGGAGTTTTTAGAGAAGATGACTGGCTAGACCTTGATAAACAGAAAAAATGGAAAGCTGGGATGTAGCCAACTTGAAATCACCGGTGTTGCGATTACATCGGTGATTTTTCTCCCAATTTTAAGCCGCCTTATTCAATCTTAAGACATTTGAACAGCTGAAAGAACCGGCTGCAGTATTGGTTCGGTTCCTTGAGAGATTTCCATGAGAAGATATTTCCTAAACCGTATCTTACTGATCTTTCCAACTATATTAATTGTATCCTTTCTTGTTTTCGCGATATCCCGGTTAATTCCGGGTGACGTTGTGGAACTGATGGCCAATCAGCAGGGGTATGGATTTGACGCCCAGGAGGTCCGGGAATTGCTGGGGTTGGATCTACCCGTCCATGCCCAGTATTACGAATACATGAAAGGTATTATAACCGAGGGATATCTCGGTCATTCACTCTGGAGTGGTGCCTCTATCTCTGAGGAATTGGTTGGTCGGATACCGGTGAGTGCTCAACTGGGTTTGATGGCTTTGTTTTTCACCATGCTGATGGGTATCCCCATTGGGGTCATATCGGCTTTAAAGCAGGATGCAGCATTGGATTATACGCTGCGCAGCTATGCCATCCTGGGTTTGTCCGTTCCCTATTTCTGGACGGCCATTCTGTTTCTGACGTTTGGTGCTATCTGGTTCCAATGGATGCCGCCCATGCAATTCATTCCCTTTACAGAGGCTCCCTGGGAGAGTATCAAACAGATGCTGACCCCGGCTATTCTAATGAGCCTTTCCCTGGCTGCCGGTATTATGCGTATGACCCGAACCATGATGCTGGAGGTTATGCGGGAGGATTACATCCGAACCGCCAGGTCTAAAGGCTTGGGTTATTGGACGGTAGTTTTTCGGCACGCCTTGAAAAACGCCCTGATCCCCATTATAACCATCATTGGCATGCAACTGACGCTTTTAGTGGCGGGCACCATGATCATGGAGAGTATCTTCTCGCTCCCGGGAATGGGACGATATCTGTTTCACGCCATTACCCAACGGGATTATCCGGCGATCCAGGGAGTGACGCTGATAATATGCACGGTTATCGTCACTATGAATGTTATCATAGATTTAACTTATGGGTTCCTGGATCCGCGTATTCGGTATAGTTAACTAGAAAACCGTTGATGAATATGTATGGTAGAGATTATGGAAGAGACTAGTGGAGTAACGGCGGACAGCCTTATAGAATTTACCGAAGAGGAAGCCGAGCTTCCCAGTCGGCATCATTGGCTGATCGAAATATTGATACAATTGGTCGTAACCAAACCTTTAGGTGCGGTCGGCCTGGCTCTGGTTCTATTACTGGTGGTAATGGGTGTTGCGGCCCCATTGCTGACCTACAGTGATCCAACCGTGTTGCATGACGGAGCTCAGCTGATAGCACCCGGGGCAGAGTATTTCTTTGGCACCGACCAATTGGGCCGAGATATTTATAGCCGGATTGTTTACGGAGCCCGACTTTCCTTACTTTTTGGAATTGCGGCGACTTTTTTGGGTCTGAGTTTTGCCACACTTGTCGGGACGCTTTCCGCCTTTATTGGTGGTAAATTTGACACCGTTGTGCAGAGATTTGTGGATGCCATGATGTCTTTTCCCTATCTGATCACGATGTTGGTGGTCATGGCCTTGTTGGGGCCGGGAACGCTGAACATCATTTTTGCATTTGCTATTGCTTCATTCGCTCCGTCATCCAGGGTGGTCCGGTCTGCAGTTTTGTCCATCCGGGGCAGTCAATATATATTGGCAGCCAGGGCTACCGGTTGTACTCAAAAGTCAATTATTTTAACCCATGTGTTACCCAACGTAACGGCGCCATTGTTGATAATGGCCAGCCAGGGTGTGGGTGGCGCAATTCTGGCTGAGGCGACTTTGAGTTTTCTTGGATTTGGTATTCCACCCCCAGCTCCCTCCTGGGGCAGGATGCTGAGTAGTGATGGTCTTTCGCACATGCTTAACGGTCCCTGGTTGGCAATTTTCCCTGGAATTGCTATCAGTATCGCCGTGTTCGGATTTAATATGTTTGGTGATGCGATGCGTGACCTGCTGGATCCAAAACTGGTGGGTGGCATCGGTCGATTATAAACAGCGTATTTTTTATCTATCAATCGATTATCAGAGGAGGAATCAAATGAAAAAAATGATGCTTTTGTTGCCGGGATTACTGGCAGTCATTCTGGTTTGGACCTCAATCGGCTATAGTGCTAAAAAACCAAAACAGATTGGCAAGGAAGAGCACTGGGTCGCTTTTGATAATGGAACCGTATTGGATACCAAAACCAAGTTGATGTGGCCATCCAAGAGCAGTCCCACCATGAAATGGGGTGATGCCAAAAGATATGCTGAGAATTTTAAAGGCGGTGGTTATACGGACTGGCGCCTGCCCACCGCGGCCGAGCTGGAAACATTGCTGGATCCGTGGTTGAAAAGCCCAAAAGGATACAAACTGACCAAATATATCGACATCCAACAATGTTGTCCCTGGGCATCCGGTAGAAAACGGCGGGACAAAAAAGATCAGTTCCGGGAAGCATTTGATTTTTTCCGGGGCGCCGCCTTTTTTGCCACCAAAATAAACGATCAAAAAAACCCCAGCTTACCGGTACGAGTAGCAAAATAGATATTTTTTAAAAGCGGAACAAAAAACCGCCTGGAAGGCACCCCATCGGTGCTTTCCAGGCGGTTTTTTCTACCATCCTAAAAGCCTCAATACCTTAAAGCTAATCTCCTATTATATTATATTTTGTGACACGCTACTGCATGCCCGGGTGCGATCTCCAACCAGCCTGGATTAACCTCTGAACATATCTTTTCGGCCCTTGAGCACCTGGGATGGAATTTGCAGCCGGAAGGCGGCATGACGGGGCTGGGGATTTCGCCTTCCAGAATAATTGCTCTCCTCTCCGCTTCCCGAGCCGGATTGGGAATGGGGATAGAGGAGAGCAGGGCCTGGGTGTAGGGATGGGTAGGGTTAGAATAAAGATCGCGTTTATCTGCAGTTTCCACCATCGTGCCTAAATACATCACCACAACCCGATGGCTGATGTGTTTTACTACTGAGAGATCGTGGGATATAAAAAGATAAGAGATATTCATGCTTTCCCGCAGGTCCTCAAGTAAATTGATGATCTGCGCTTGGATAGAGACATCCAGGGCCGAGACCGGCTCATCACAAACGATGAACTCGGGGCGGACTGCCAGGGCACGCGCAATACCAATTCGTTGCCTTTGGCCCCCACTGAACTCATGGGGGTATCGGGCAGCGTAAAGTGGACTAAGTCCTACCATGCGCATCATCTCTATAGCCGCTTCGGCTCTCTCCTTCTTATCTGGATAGATCCCATGCATCTTTAAGGGCTCTTCTATAATTCTGCGCACCGTCATGCGGGGATCCAGGCAGGCGTATGGGTCCTGGAAGATCATCTGCATGTGTCGTCGCATCTTTCGCAGTTTCTCTCCCTTCAGCTTCATCAGGTCAGTGTCTAGAAAATCGATACTGCCTGAATTTGGTTTAATCAACTGCAATACACCCAGGGCGGTGGTAGATTTTCCGCAACCGCTCTCCCCAACCAGTCCCAAAGTTTCCCCCCTTTTTAGTTCAAAGGTCACCCCATCAACCGCTTTGATAGTCAAACTTCCACCGCGGCCGGGAACACCGGAACCCAGGGAAAAATGAACTTTTAGATCTTTGACATCGAGTAGTTTATCGTTGGTCTCCATCATTCCCCCTTCCAGCAAGAAACAAAGTGCCCCGGGTTCCTTTCCTCAAGGACTGGGGAGTGGGCGGTACATTTTTCAAAGGCATAAATACAGCGTTGCGCGAATGCGCATCCCTCTGGAATGAAGATCGGACTGGGCAACTTGCCTTTTATAGAAAATAGTCGTTTTTGTTCTGTCTCGTCTACTCGTGGGATAGATGCCAATAATCCGGAAGTGTAAGGGTGAAGCGGGTTGTCGAAAATACTGTCGGAATCTGCCATCTCAACCACCTGCCCCGCGTACATGACAATGATACGATGGGCAAACCCGGCCACGGCACCCAGGTTATGGGTAATTAAAATGGTGGCCATCTGCAGTTCTTCAGCCAGATCTTTCATCAGGCGCAATATCTGGTCCTGAATGGTGACGTCCAGGGCGGTTGTAGGCTCATCAGCCAGCAGAATGGTCGGTTTGCAGGCAATAGCCATGGCAATCATAATCCGCTGTCGAATACCTCCACTCAATTGATGCGGGTATGATTTCAGCCGCAATTCCGGAGCGGTTATGCCCACCTTTCCCAATAAATCGATTGCCCGATCTGTCGCTTCTTCTTTGCTCAGCCCCATGTGCAGTCTCATGGTCTCACACATCTGTTTATTGATTGATAAAACCGGATTCAAGCAGGTCATGGGATCCTGAAAGATCATGGAGATGCTATTTCCTCTGATCTTTCTCATCTTTTTTTCAGAGGCATTAAGAATATCCATGTCGTTGAACCGAAGACTGCGGGCTTCAATAATACCCGGTGGGCAATCGACCAGTTTCATCGTCGAAAGGGCAGAGACAGATTTCCCACATCCGGACTCACCAACGATGCCCAGGGCTTCACTGGGATAGAGATCAAAAGACACGTCCCGCACAGCCTTCACCAGGCCGTCTCGTGTACTGAAACTGACTTTTAACCCGTCTACAGAGAGGACAGGTTCTCCTGTATTTACTTGAGCCTTCAAAAATTCTCCTCCTCAATTAGCCTTAACGCGATGAAAGCACGGATATTAAATGAAAATGGAGCGGCCGGTCACCAGAAGCAGTCTCGTATGATAGCCGAAGGGAATGGCCTTCCGTCATCTCCTATGAAATCTGAACCAGTTTCACGAGAGAATATAAGCTTTTTATGTTATTACAGATCCGACAAAGGCAACTCTTTGGATGGCGTTTCACATCTGCCTGTGAACTGATCTGCCAAAGGGCGAAAAGCTTTTTGGTATGTTACGTTAGCAAAGTTTTTATTGTCAAGAATTTGTGCAAATGATGGTTTAAAATTTAAAACCTAGAGGAAAGCGGCTTCATTCAGCCAACTTAAGCTGCTTTTCATCTGCTAATTGCCGGGATACAGCCATTGATAGACATAAAGTTGAAAATTTTGAGCAATATACAAAAACAACAAAAGGGGATGGCCATTCCATTTCAAGCGGCGTTAACCGGCTAGAGAAGGGAGAAAAGGATCTTCGGTGACGATGTTCTGGCAGTTGACTAGCTTCGGAATAAATCAGTTCGGGAGTGTTTATAGTTAACTTTGTAAACAAATCTAGTGAACAAAGGATGTTATAAGCAGAGAAACCACATTGTCAAGGCTCTTCGATCAATAACTGGGTCTCCGCGATTACGGCAGGATCTTGTTTGATCAGAAGCCTCGTTACTGATCCATGATTATCGTTATATGTGCCATCGGAAAGATATCTCAAAACTGGTTCTGGGTGATCTCAAAGTCTTTCAAATCTGTTCAATCGGGCTTTACTATTTGCTATTGAGCCACTATTGTATTTAGCGAAAACCGTTCGGAGCAATTTAATGGTGTTGCTACAAGCATAAACGTGGAGAAATAACAAAAAGGAGGACTATGGAAACCAGGACCTATCCGGAATTCAGCACAAACTACCCATTGTTACTGACTACCTTCATGAAGAGACCGGTCAGTATATACCCAGATGAAATCGGCGTTGTATATCGAAATCAGGTTACAGGAGAGTATTTTCGCTTTACTTGGATGGAATGGTATAAACGGACGTGTGCCCTGGCCAATGTCCTGAAAAACAAGTTGGGTCTTAAGCCCGGCCAGCCGGGACAGCCAGGTGACCGCATCGCTACCATGTCATTGAATACCCATCGGCACCTGGAGATATATTATGCAGTGCCCTGTATCGGTAATACCCTGCACCCCATAAATGTAAGGCTGTCGCAGGACCATATCGTTTTTACCGTTAACCATGCCGAGGACAAGGTGATCTTTGTCGATGACCAGTTATTGCCCCTGTTGGAATCGATTTGGGATCAAATAAGCGACAAAGTGGAAAAAGTGATTTACATGTCTGACAAACCGGGGCTGCCAGAAACTAAGATTGAGAATATGCTGGAGTACGAAGCCTTGTTGGCCGCGGAATCAGACGAGTTTGACTGGCCTTATCTGCATGAAGATACACCGGCCACTTTGTGCTACACCACCGGGACCACCGGGCTTCCTAAAGGGGCTTCTTTCACTCACCGGGCGCTGTACCTGATGACTCTTCATGTCAATGTCTGGGGCAGTTTTAATAATACGCCGAATTATGATAAAGTTAAGAGAAGGGAAGGCGAAAATGCAATACCCATGATCACGACGCCCCTATTTCA
>Ga0257125_1003218_pt1 | contig 11917 bp, 12 predicted proteins | sample SI106_200metaG_FD_190183 | JGI IMG/M metagenome (GOLD analysis project Ga0257125, IMG submission 190183) | Marine microbial communities from Saanich Inlet, British Columbia, Canada - SI106_200 | ecosystem: Environmental > Aquatic > Marine > Inlet | place: Canada: British Columbia | collected...
CATTTTCTTCCGAGAATCTTTTGATTGGTTTTTGTTTTTCTGTGTCATGGATCGTCTCCTTTTCTTCTTCTTAGGATAATCCATTTACACAACTTTTCTCACACCCTCCGTCTTAGACCATCTCATGAACATAGACGGGGACACTCTTTTGTCCCTAAGGAATTAAAAAACCTGTAGAAACTCTCAGCACATCTGCCGCTTTTCGAAGATTGCTAAGATATACATTATTATCATCCCAATCATGAAACTCTTCGTAGACACCCAACCATACTTTTACTGCCGTAGGCTCGCTACAACCTCGCTTACGCATTTCTCCAACAAATTCATCGCGCGTCATTTGAATTTTCCCTGCTAATTCTTGTACCCTTTTACTCATTCTTTGCGTCCTCCGCCCCTCACCATCATATTTATAAACGGAAAATAAAATAGGTTTTTAAATACAAGTAAAAAAATTTTCTGAACGAAACTTCAACCTATAGCTTCCAAGAGTTGGCTTCCGCAAGCTTACAACCTGTCTAAGGTTATTGACAGTATACAATGTTTTTAAAGAAAATACAATAGCCACTATTTTAGTCTTATTTATCCAAAAAATGCTGTGTAAGAAATTTTATAATTCCCCCATCCTAGTAGCATAATCCCTGACACTTATGCTATAACTACCCTATGAAAACACCTCCCCTCACCACCGCCCAAATGATCGAAGTTGACCGTCTGATGATTGAAGACTACGGCATTAACCTTTTACGCATGATGGAAAACGCTGGCAGAAATCTTGCCGAGTTAGCTTTGCGGATGTTAAAAGAAGCTGGCAGAGGCAAAAGTGTTGCTATTTTATGTGGAGCAGGGAATAACGGCGGAGGCGGAATGGTCGCTGCACGCCACCTTCATAATCGCGGGGCAGGTGTTCATCTGATTCGCGTCGGGGATAGCCCACTTAAGGAGATTCCCGCACGGCAATGGAAAATTCTCAGCAATATGGGATTGCGAGACGAACGTGACTTCAACTTGCGTGATGCCAACCTAATCATCGATGCGATGATCGGCTATGGATTGCAAGGAAAACCACGCCCAGATGTTGCCGCGTTTATTGAGCGGATCAACGCTTCGGGTACGCCAGTTTTGTCGTTAGACGCCCCCTCGGGGCTGGACACAAGTTTGGGCGCGGCAAGCAAACCTATAGTCCACGCGCGAGCCACGCTGACTTTGGCATTACCCAAAGTGGGTTTATTAACCGAATCCGCTATAGAGGCGGTTGGAGATCTTTATCTGGCTGATATCAGCGTTCCCCCAGAGCTTTACCGACATCTTGGTTTAGATGTTGAGCCATTATTTTTAGAAGATACCATTATCAGGATTTAGGAGAAAATTATGTCTGACCTATATAATAAAAAGCCTTCAATGATCATCGTTTATAGCACCGTCTGGTGCCCAGACTGCAAGCGCGCCAAGCAATTTTTTGGTGAGCAACGCGTGGCTTATGCCAATGTGGATATTGAAAAAGATACCAAAGCGATGGAGTTTGTTAAAGAAATTAATAATGGCATGAGAGTTGTGCCGACTATTATTTTCCCTGATGGCGAGATTATGACCGAACCATCAAACGCGGAGTTGGCGGCAAAGCTTGGCTTGCAAACCAAAGCGCAGCGAGCCTATTATGACGCGATCGTGATTGGCTCTGGACCCGCTGGTTTGACTGCTGCCTTCTACATGGCACGCGAGGGGTTGGAGACATTGGTGATCGAAAAAGGTGGTATCGGTGGGCAAGTGGGCATCACTCAGGTTTTGGATAATTTCCCTGGCTTCGATGAGGGTATCCCCGGAGACGAATTTGCCAAACGCCTGGAGCGACAGGCGCGCCGTTTTGGCGTAGAAATCCTACAAGCCCAATCGGTGGAGGAGGTTTCGCAAGAGGAGCAATATATTTGTGTGACGACCAGCGATGGCACATCCTATGGCGCGAAAGCCGTATTGCTTGCAACAGGTGCCAGTTATCGCCGTATGAATATCCCCGGTGAAGCAGGGTTGATCGGTACAAACGTCCACTTTTGCGCAACCTGTGATGGGGCATTTTATAAAGACAAGAAAGTGCTTGTGATTGGCGGGGGTAACAGCGGATTTGAAGAAGGTCTTTTCCTGACCAAATTTGCATCACAGGTTGATATTGTCGAGTTTATGCCCGAAGTTAAAGCCAGTCAGATTTTGCAGGATAAAGTTGCCAGGATGAAGAATATGTCTGTCACCGTCAACCACGCTATCAAAGAATTGCGGGGAGAAAACGAACTGAAGGCAATCATTCTGGAAGATCGCACCACAGGTGAAAAGAAAGAATGGGATCATGATGGCGTTTTTGTCTTCATTGGCCTGACACCAAATAGCGAGCTAATAAAAGATAAAGCTGAGTCTGATAAATGGGGTTTCATCAAAACCGACAAAATGATGAGTACCATGCCCGGCGTTTTCGCAGCTGGAGATGTGCGCGTTGGCTCAACCAAACAAGCTGCATCTGCTGCGGGAGAAGGAGCAACGGCCGCACTGATGATTCGTGAATATCTAAATAGTTTGGGAGATTAAAATGGATAAAAACCGCTACACACGTGACCCGAATTTGATCGTCCTCTACGGCACTCAATGGTGCCCCGACTGTTTTCGTGCTCGACGAGTTCTGACGAAGAATAAGATCGAATACCTTGACATTGACATCGACAATGACCCACAGGGCGAATCCTTTGTCAAAGAAGTCAATGGTGGCAACCGCAGCGTTCCGACGATTATTTTTCCAGACGGAGCAATAATGGTCGAGCCTTCGAATAAAGAACTAAAAGCGAAACTCCAATAACAAAAAAGAGCGTGATGACAGAAATCATCACGCTCTTTGCATTTTACAAAACATACCTAAACTTTTACCTGAACCAGACCATGGTTTTGAGGGAATTTACCCGTTACATCGGCATAGAACTCTTTTAGAATTTCAAAATCTTCTTCTATATTGCCGGATGGCATAAAATAGCCACCTACGCCGCAGATCTTTTTTTTATAGTCTAGAAATGCGGTGGCAACAAAAACTTGTGCTCCGTGAGCTATATAATAGAAACCTGTTTTCCAATGGGTTACTTTTTTTCGGGTCCCTTCTGGTGCCAAAGCAATAACCATTTTTTTGTTGGCATCATAAATATCTATTATTTGTCCAACAAAATTTTTCTTTGCGCCACGCACAACAGAAATCCCACCCGTCCAACGCATAAAGGGGCCCATAATGCCTCGAAAGAGGGAGTCTTTACCAATCCAGCGTGGCCTTAACCCCAAAGATGTCATCATAAATACGCCAATAACCCAATCCCAATTGGAGGTATGGTGCGCTCCAATCAAAACGTATTTCTCCGTGGGCGGCACTTCTTCTGCCAAATCCCAGCCGATGATATGCTTAAGAATAAAACGAGAAACTCTTTGCCACCAAAGTTCTTTTTTTGTATTCAAATTATCCCCCTCCTTTTTTACTTTGTCTTCCTTGGCAAAAAACGAACTTCTCCTTGCTGGTTCGGGTTTTTACCAATCTTATCTGCGTAAAACTTCTGCATGATTCTTAAATCGGATTCGGTATCACCGTTCGGATAGAAGTATCCACCTATCCCCAAAGTTTTTCGAGAATAATCTAAAAATCCCATTGCAACAGGAATCTGTGCGCCTTGAGCAATATGATAAAAACCTGTCTTCCAATGATCAGAACCGCGGCGTGTTCCTTCAGGAGAAATCGTGATGACCATCTTCTTACGTTCATTATAGAGATCAATCATTTGTCCGACAAATTTTTTCTTTGCCCCGCGCTCTACAGGGATTCCACCAAGCCAACGCATGACCCATCCTTGTGGGCCTTTAAAAAGTGCATCTTTACCAATCCAGCGAAGTCGAAGTCCGAGAGCAGCCATCATTAATAAAACCAGAGGCAAATCCCAATTGGATGTGTGGTGTGCGCCAACCATTATATATTTTTGAACTGGCGGTAATTCTGCAACCAGATTCCAGCCAAATAACTGCAAAGTGTATTTTGCGGCACGTTTCCAAAGGTAGTAGAGGGCAATAGATATAAAATTCATGGGAAATCCTTTATCGTGAAATATTGGGGAGAGTGTATCACAAAGAAGTTTGTTTGTAAGTAAAATTTCCTCAACCATGTAGCTGTTATACTTTTTGAAAACAGAGAGCACTTCAAATAAAAAAGGATAAAAATGAACTCATCCAGAACAAAACTGATTTTCTTGGGGACAGGTACACCGAATCCTGATCCCAAACACTTGGGAGCCTCGATCATTATTCTCGTTGATGAAACGCCCTATCCCGTAGATTTTGGCGCGGGATTAGTCAGACAAGCTGCTTCCCTTACATCAAGATATGGCGGGAGCATCGAAGTGCTTAAGATCAAAAATCTAAAAACAGCTTTCCTAACTCATATGCACTCAGATCATACCGTTGGCTATCCTGATTTAATCCTAACCCCGTGGGTAATGGGGCGAGATACGCCGCTAGAAGTTTACGGTCCCGACGGGATTGAAGAAATGACCGTGAATCTCTTAGAGGCGTATAGAGACGACATCAAATATCGCCTATACGGTCTTGAGCCAGCGAACAACAAAGGCTGGCGCGTGAACGCGCATGAAATCAAAGAAGGGGTTATCTACGAAGACGAGAAGGTAAAAGTCGAGGCTTTTCTCGTCAAACACGGGACTTGGCCTAACGCCTATGGTTTCCGCTTCACCACCCCCGATAAAGTGATTGTCATCTCAGGAGATACCGCTCCCTGTGAGAATATCATCAAATATAGTCAGGGTGCAGATATTCTCGTTCACGAAGTTTATTCTCAAAAGGGATTTGAAAAGAAAGATGAGTTTTGGCAGAAATATCACGTCATCAACCATACATCAACCCACGAACTCGCAAAGATTGCCAAGAAAACCATACCTAAACTATTGGTCTTGTATCACGTTTTATATTGGGGATGCAGAGACGGGGATATTCTGGATGAGATGGCACAATTTTATGATGGGAAAGTTGTCGTTAGTGCGGATTTGCAAGTTCATGAATAACCTAAAACAGTTCGATGAAATTTCACCGAACTGTTTTTACTGCTTACTGATCACTGAAAACTAATTACTAACACCTAACTCCCCAAAATCAAACTCTCCCGCTCAAACTCCTTTGGTAGATCCAACTCTAACAAACCCAAAATAGTCGGTGCGATATCAGCTAAAATCCCGCGCGGACTTACCTTCTGCGCCTCCTCTTTAATCACGATAAAAGGCACAGGGCTCATCGTATGGTAGGTATGCGGCTGCCTGCTGATGAAATCAACCATCAATTCAGAATTCCCATGATCGGCAGTTAAGAGCACAACGCCATCTCTACCCAAAACCTCGGCAACAATCTCTCCGACACACTCATCAACAGCTTCGACGGCTTTGATGGTTGCCTCTAATTTCCCTGAGTGCCCAACCATATCTGTATTCGCAAAATTGACGAGCAGAAAATCATCAACGCCTGTTTTAATTCGTTCTACCAGCGTATCTGCTACTTTTCTAGCATTCATCTCTGGTTGCAAATCGTAAGTTTCCACTTTGGGAGAAGGAATTACCACACGCTCTTCCCCCTCAAATTGGACTTCATCCCCACCGTTAAAGAAATAGGTGACATGCGCGTATTTCTCCGTCTCGGCGATATGGAACTGCTTCATCCCGGCATCACTGATTACCTTTGCAAGCGGATTAACCACGTTCTGCGGTGGAAATAAAACCTCTACATCCAAATCGCTTGCATATTGCGTCATTGTCAGGATAGATAAATCGGAGACATTTCTCTCTACAGGGAAATCTTCAATCTCTCCGCCAGAGAAAACCTTCACTATTTGGCGCATTCTGTCTGCACGAAAGTTGAAAAAGAGCATAGAATCACCATCTTTAACGGCAACATCTACATTTATCAAAGCAGGCGGAATAAATTCATCATTATGCCCATCTTTGTATGCGACAGAAATATTGTCTAAAAATGAACCTTGTACGTTTTCTGTCTGCCCTGTCATCACCTGATAGGCTTTAGCAGTTCTTTCCCATCTATTATCCCTATCCATATAATAATATCGTCCACCAGTGGTCGCGACAATTGCCTTGCTTTCTTCAACCTTCTTGCCAACTTCTGCGTAAAAGTCGATTGTGCTACGCGGCGGGGTATCTCTGCCATCGGTGATGAGATGCAATGCAGGCACAACACCATGCGCCGCACAAATATCAATAAATGCCAGCAAATGATCAGTGTGGCTATGCACTCCACCGGGCCCCATCAAACCAACCAGATGAAAAGTTTTTCCGCTTTCACGGCATTTTTCCAACTCATTGACCAACAAAGGCATATTTTCCAATTCTTTGGTCTCAATCGCGTGATTGATGCGTGATATGCTCTGCCGCACAATACGCCCTGCGCCGATGTTGAGATGCCCAACTTCTGAGTTGCCCATTTGCCCCTCTTGCAAACCAACAGATTCGCCAGATGCGTCTAAAATCGAAGATTCGTATTTCTCTAGGAAAGAATCATAATTTGGGCTATGACCTTGTACAACGGCATTTCCTTCTCTCGCAAAACGGATTCCCCATCCATCCATGATAATTAAAACTACTGGCTTCTTCATATAATAAAACTCCTTATTTTCAAAATAACTTTGCGATTCTAACCCGAAGCAGTAAAGAACGCAAAGCTATTTTCTTTCTTCATGTGTTAAAATTGCTCTCATAAAAAGCTCAACGCTAATTACGCGAATTTACGAATTACGCGAATTTTTTAAAAACTTAAAAGCATTTGCAAAATTTGCTAATTTGTGTGATTCGTGTTAAGAAAAAAAGGAAATAAAATGTCAAAACTCATCTTCAAAGAGTTGTCTCACAAAATTATGAATGCGGCTTTTGAAGTGCACAATCAATTGGGACCAGGACTTTTAGAACACCTCTACGAACGTGCTTTGATTATAGAGTTAATTGAGCGTGGATTTGAAATCCAACAACAGAAAACTGTTACAGCCAAATATAAAGACCAAATTATAGGCAAACACGTTCTGGATTTAATTGTCAATGATTCAATTATTCTCGAACTCAAGGCCGTTTCAACTATTCCCCCAATTCACAAACAACAAGCCCTTTCTTATCTCAAAGCAACGGGATATAAATTAGCCATTGTAATTAATTTCGGCTCCCCCAGCGTACAATCTCATCGCGTTGCGTATACGAAAAAATGAAAAGATTCAACACGAATTACGCTAATTTACGAATTACACTAATTTTTTAAAAGCTTAAAAGCATTTGCAAAATTCGCCAGTTCGCACAATTAGCGTTAAGAAATCTATCTATTTCATCTTCATAATCAGAAAATCAACAACAAGCATTCTTTTTTAAAAGCTTTTAAAATTCGCGCAATTCGCTAATTCGCATCATTCGCGTTAAAAACAATCACCCTCAAAAACATGCTAAAATTATCCCCATGACAGAGAAAAAAAACACCCCCGTCCGCCAGCAATACCTTGATATAAAAGCCCAGCACCCCAACGCGATTCTCTTCTTCCGTCTCGGCGATTTCTACGAAACCTTCGGTGAAGATGCGGTCGTCACCGCCCGCGAACTCGATATTGTCCTCACTGCGCGCGGCATCGGGCATGGCGAAAAAACGCCGCTGGCGGGCATTCCCTACCACGCCGTAGAGAATTATCTCGCGCGGCTGATTGGCAAAGGCTACCACGTTGCGATTTGCGAGCAGATTGGCGAAAAACCAGCCAAGGGACTTTTTCCGCGCAAGGTCGTGCGCGTGGTTACGCCGGGCACAGTCGTGGAACCGGGATTACTTCACAGCCACGCCAATAATTATCTGGCCGCGTTGGTTGTCCACGATAAAAAAGCGGGCATCGCTTATGCCGACATCACAACGGGAGAATTCGCCGTCACCGAAATTGATGCGGAAACCCTCGACCCCGTCCGCGCAGAACTAATTCGGCTGAACGCCGCCGAAGTTGTGCATCCCGACACCTTAAATCTCTACAACGAGCTTCCCAGCCATCTCACCGCGCAACCCGCGTGGAAATTCGAGAGCGGACGCTGCGCCGAGACTCTCCGCACGCATTTTGGCGCGTCCACGCTCGATGGTTTTGGGCTAAAAAATCGCCATCTTGCCACGCGTGCGGCGGGCGCAATTTTGCAATATATCAAAGAAACCGAGCCGAACGCCCTCAGCCAGCTATCTAATCTTCATGTTTATAGCCTGAGTGAATTCATGACCCTCGATGCCGCCACGCGCCGCAATCTCGAACTCACTGAGACCCTGCGCGGCAAAATCGATGGCTCTCTGCTCGGCACCCTCGACCAAAGCACTTCCCCGATGGGCAAACGCATCATCCGTCAGTGGGTCAGCCAGCCGCTGCTCGACATCGACCAAATCAATCAGCGGCTCGATGGCGTGGATCATTTCTTCACCAATGGCATGGCGCGCGCCGAACTCCGCAGCGCGCTCAAGCCCCTCGCCGATCTCGAGCGTCTCACAAATCGCATCGTGGCGGGCTATGCCATGCCACGGGATTTAGTCTCTCTGCGTGCTACGTTGGAAGAAATACCGAAAATACAAAATCTTTTTTTGGATGAAGTGCCCGCCCTCGCGCGTGCCCTAAGCTTGCTTTCTCCGTGTGAACAGGAGTTGGGTCTTCTACATCATGCCATTCCCCCCGAACCCCCAGCGACTTTGCAGAATATCGGCGTGATTCGTGAAGGATACGCCGAAGAGCTAGATAATATCCTCGATTCCACTCGCCACGCGCGTGAGTGGATCGCCAATCTCGAATCCATCGAAAAAAAGCGGACGGGAATCAAAACGCTCAAAGTTGGCTATAACAAAGTGTATGGCTACTATATTTCGCTCACAAAAGCGGTTGTGGATATGGCTCCTGAGCATTACATCCGCAAGCAAACTTTGGTGAATGCCGAACGCTATATCACCCCCGAACTCAAAGAATATGAAACGTTGGTGCTAAACGCCGAAGAACGAATCCACGATGTGGAAGCGCGGCTCTTTAGGGATGTTTGCAAAAAACTGTCTCAGTCGGCACCGCGTTTATTGCAAAGCGCACGCGCTCTCGCCGAGTTAGACGCGTATGCCGCTCTCGCCGAATCCGCTGCTCTGGGAGGCTACACCAAGCCCAGGGTCACGGGCGATTCGCAGCTCCACATCCTAGGAGGGAGACATCCCGTTGTTGAAGAATCCCTGCACGGCGAGAGATTCGTCCCGAATGACATCATCATCGAAAATGGCGAAATTATCCGCATTATCACGGGACCGAATATGTCGGGGAAAAGCACCTATTTGCGGCAAGTTGCGCTGATTGTGCTGATGGCGCAGATCGGCTCATTTGTGCCTGCCGCCAGCGCAGAAATCGGCTTGGTGGACAGAATTTTCACGAGAATCGGCGCGCAGGATGAGATCCATGCCGGGCAATCTACTTTTATGGTCGAGATGGTGGAGGTGGCGAATATCTTGCATCATGCCACGCCGAGATCGCTGCTGATTTTGGACGAAGTTGGGCGTGGGACGAGCACTTATGACGGCGTGGCGATTGCGTGGGCGATGGTGGAGCATATCCATAACCACCCCGATTTGCGGGCGAAGACGCTTTTTGCGACGCATTATCACGAACTGACGCAACTCTCTGACCTGCTGCCTGGCGTGCGAAATTACAACGTGGCGGTCAGCGAATCGGCGGGGCAGGTGGTCTTTTTGCATAAAATTATCGCGGGCGGGGCGGATAAATCTTATGGTATCCATGTGGCGCAATTGGCGGGGCTACCGCGCTCTGTCATCTCCCGTGCCAACGAGATTATGCTCGCACTGGAGAAATCATCGGGCGATGCGGTGAAAATTGATCCACAAGCCGCGGCACAAGTGGCGTTGTTCCCAGAGACAAATCCGCTACTCGATGAGTTGGGGAGTTTGGATATTAATTCGCTTTCGCCGATTGAGGCGTTGAATCGGTTGTTTGAGTGGCAGAAGAGTTTTTTGAAGAAGGATCAGACGGAGTAAGGCACCTGCAAATGAACCCAGCGTTGACCAAAATCGAAGATTTAGCCACATATTTGTAGGAAAGTGTTTAATACAGCATATGTCAGCCAAACAGAGTTAGGTTGTTATTAATGTGTGAGGAGAAAATGGAATAGGGTAATCCGCTGGATCCCCCCTCTCGAGAAATTATTTAAACGACTGTCTTTTCTAAATGGGATTATTATGCACTTAAAGAATCAGTATGATAATTATCTCCCATTACTAAAGAAATCATTTGAAGAAAATAATCTTGACCCTTCACTTATGGCAGCGGGAATTGCTTTAACAATTAGAGATTTATCACAATCTGTCAATAGCTTTGGGGGACATTATCCTGTAGGCGCATCTGTCTCACATAATCTTGATGAGTATCAACACATGCTGGAAATTGTACTTAATAGGAATTGTGGTTGGGCAGTTGCACAGGGTTACGAAGCATTTGAAACCTTCTTGAAAGATATTATTGCAATTTATGTTCAGAACAATATTGCTACAATTTCTCCTGAAATCCTAAAAACATTGACGCCAAGCAAAAAAAAGAATCAAGAGTTATTAAGTTTAGGATATTCGCAAATTGATTATGAGTATTGGAGAGCAGGTGTTGCTAGTGCTCGTTGGAACAATAATGATATTCTTATTCAAATCAAAAACAAACTATCTCCAAGGCTGAAAAATGTTGAATTAAATAACCAACCCTCAATAGACTTAGTTGAATGGTTTGATATTGTTAGTGAAGTGAGACACGCTGTAACACACTCAAATGGAATAATTAAGCCTGAGAGACAAAAGCCATCTTGGAATCAAAAAACACTAAACGTGTATTTCCACGGAAATGTAATATCTGATGGTTTTGAGCTCAAACTATCAGCAAAGAACATAGAGCGAAACCTTCAACAATTTGCAGAATACGCGTATGTGATTTATAAGTGTCTTTCCGATGAACAAAACTATACAGGTAATGTCCTAAAAATCTAACCCGCGCTAAGCTAACCCGCCTTCGGCTCTGGGGGCGCTACGCGACAATCTCTGCTGAGATGGGAAGTCCACTAGTCTTTGCGGGGGCTTCGCGGAGGCGGAATCCGTTTTTGGGGTGTGAGGGTATCCACGTGATGGGTGTATGGTGATAGAGGTAAAAATGAACGCTAAAGATAAACGAAAAATTTTAGGCATAAATCTATTTCTCTTCGCTCTTTTATTTGGACTAATCTCTCTAAACAAAGAGATATTACGACCTGCATTTGCTCATACTCCATATCTGGGCATTTTCACAGGAAGTTTCCCTAATTTTATTGCCGCATATATTATCAGCCTTGCCTTTGTAAACGCAGTATTACAGAGAAAGCCGAAACATGGCCAGCTGATTGTCTATCTCACTTCTGCGCTGATTTTTGTCATATTGACTGTTGAGGAAATCATCCCATTATGGGGAGCCAGCACCCACTATGATATATTCGATATTGTAGCCAGCGGATTAGGGTCGTTGCTCGCAATTATCACTTTTAGGTTACTACAACCAATTCTGCAAAAGGATGAAGCTTAATCTGCTACCCTTTGCAGGGGGCCTAGCGGAAGTGAAAGCATTGAGCAGACTGCTTGAATGGCAGAAGAGTTTTTTGAAAGACGAAAGCTGAAGGTTTTAAGGTTAGAAGGTTGGAAGATTTAACCGCTAATTTTCGTTAATATCGAGTTTTTATGAAACAAGAACTTTCCAGAACAAACTTAGGAATAATGAATTCAAGAACCCCAACACCTTTTGATGAACTGGATATCTTGCATACCCTTGCTCAAGTAATGAGGGTGTGAGAAAAGT
>Ga0257125_1003220_pt1 | contig 11906 bp, 10 predicted proteins | sample SI106_200metaG_FD_190183 | JGI IMG/M metagenome (GOLD analysis project Ga0257125, IMG submission 190183) | Marine microbial communities from Saanich Inlet, British Columbia, Canada - SI106_200 | ecosystem: Environmental > Aquatic > Marine > Inlet | place: Canada: British Columbia | collected...
TATCTTTAAGTGGACCGGTCAGCGTCAGGTGAAATTTAAATTCATCCATGACATAGGGATACCCCCATGTGGTTAAATATAATTCCTGAAGAGACGTTAAACCTGATCTTCGGCGTTGATTCATCTTTGCTTCTGTTTCTGGTCTACGGTAACTGTCAAAAAATCGAACAATTCTTGTAGCCAGGTGGTTAAGATTTGAAGTATCCCCAACCGGCGTCAGAGCCAGAAAATGACCGATCTGTTTAAGCTTCAGTGGGGGGAGTGAAAAGGGCTTTTCAGTTGATACAAATGTTTCCAGATCATTAATCAGATCATCTTGCTGATCTGTTGAAATTAACTCAAAGGGCGGCTTTAAGGTGCCATGAAATCCATACCTGGCAGCAGGCCGTATAACATCAAGGATTTGTGCAACGGATAATCCCTGGATTTTTGGGAGTTCAAGCTGTAAATTGGACCTCAAGCCCCTTGCAAGCCATTCTTTGCCCAGTTGATAAAGATCAGACTCTTTTTCGGGTGCATAATAAATGGCAAACCGATCATTTTTGTACTGAGACACATTATCCATATTTCTTTGTTGATTCGCCATTCTAAATTCTCCGACACAATTACGGTTTATTTATGGAGCAATCATACATCATGTTGATGAGATTATCATGAGTAAGATGCAATAATTTCACTTAAAAACAATTTAATTTTTTTTAAAGTTCGTTTGAACTCACAGGGTTTAAATCCAACTGTAATATCTATTTAACGTTGAACTGATAAATTCCTTTAAAACTAAAGAATTGAGGAGAACACCATGAATTATGATTCAAAATATGAGAAATCGCTGGGTGTCAACCCGCTGATTTCCGAAACTGCCCGTGTTGTGGATACACAGTTTGGAAAATACTGTGAAGTAGCAGGGCATACATCCATTACAGAGTCTCAGGTTGACGATTATTCGTATATCATGAACAATTGTCATGTGATTTATACTAAGATGGGCCGGTTTTGTTCTATTGCAGCCTATGTCCGTTTGAACCCCGGGCAGCATCCCCTGGATCATGCAGCACTTCATCATTTCACCTACCGAAGCAGTCAATTTGGGATGGGTGAAAATCACCATGCGTTTTTTGAAGAACGTCGTGCCAACCAGGTTTACCTGGGACATGATGTATGGATCGGTCATGGGGCCGTTGTCATGCCCGGAATAAAGATAGGCACGGGTGCAGTTATCGGATCCGGAAGCATTGTTACCCATGATGTTGACCCTTTTACAATCGTTGCAGGGTCCCCGGCCAGAAAAATCAGACACCGATTTCCAGAACAAATCAGAGAGGCACTCATGGAGATCTGCTGGTGGGATTGGAAAAAACAAAAAATTGAGAATGCGTTACAGGATTTCAGACATTTAACTGCATCAGAATTTGTAAAAAAACATGGATAGATGTGCTGACATTTCTTAATGTCCTGGACTGGCTTGTTCAACTGGTGATTCACATTCCTCGTAGATATGACCAAACTGTCAGGGACAAATGAAAATCATTCTCTTTAATCAATCACCCCGCCGCAAGCCGCGGGGGATTAAACCCAATCATGATTATAAATAATATAACCGTGATTTTCAGCATGTCATGCTACCTTTCTGGGCGTATTAATTGCATCTTTGGACGGTCTTCAAATTCAAACACATCTGCTGCATAACCGGCCAGTCGGTTGTCTTCCAATGCAGCAGAAACAACCGCTTCAACCACACAGGATCCCCGGCCGATATTGACGATATAAGCATCTGATTTAACAATTTTTAAACTATCTTCATTTATAATATTTAGCGTAGAATTGATATAAGGGGTAGCCCCCTGGATGTATGGGCCATTGAACACCATAACGTCATCGTAGCCCTGGCGGTCATTGAATTTGCCTATATGTGGAATCAGTATCAGCGGCCCCTGATTGTGACGATGCTTCTCCAGGAACAGTTCGGTCGCGGATTTGCCCTTAGTCAGGAAAAATAAATCCATAATCTTTTTGGGATACTGAAAACCCATTATGACAGCCATGGCCATACCATCTGGGGAAAAACCGGAAAAAGGGAACGCCTTAACGGCATTCCTTTTTTTTGTCTATCGAACCCCTTTTTAGCTTAGCCTTCTAAAAGTTGATCTGCCATTTGGCACCGAAATAGGTTGTATCCCCCTGTTCTGCACCGGTATTGTCCTGGCCTTGATCCAGTTTACCGATTTCCGGGTAAACATAGACGCCGGGAGCCAGGGTGATTTTGGCCTGGAGATAGTACTGAGACGCATCATCCTTATTGGAAGCAGCCAGGTCAAGCTCAGACTCGGTATAACCGTAACCGGCTTCAAAGGACAGCATGTCATTGAGTTTGTATCCGGCAATGAGGGTGCAGCCAAAGGACTCATTGTCCACCAGGCTGGACCCGGAAATGACAGGATCCGCATCCGTTGCGGTCTTAAACCCATAGGTTCCCAAATTCTGACCGAGAAAAAAACTGCCTGCCAGGTAAGCCGGCCCAAATGTTGTCTTGGCGCCCAGACCCACCACATATGACTTTACATTGATTGAATCGACATCATAGGTGTTATACCCCGCCACTGCTTTAAGGGTTGCAAAGTCCAAAGCTGCAGTGTAGCTGGCTTCCAAGTTTGGAATCGTCATCTCTGTTGTGGTACCGCCGAGGGCATCAGCTGTCGGTTCAACTGCAGCAATTTGAAACCCGCCAAATTCAAGACGAAGCATGGGTTTCCGGCTGGCTGAAGTGGCACCGTATTTTTCAAGAGCACCGTCTTCTAAGTATACGGACTTGGAATATACGGTGTAAATGGGGGTGTAGGTCTGACCCACCAGGAAACTGCCCGCACCAAAGTTCCATTCGCCATAGAGCTGCCTCAGGTTGGCTGCCCCATTTTTTGCCCCATATTCAAAACGGCCTTTAAGCTCATCGCTTACCTTGACTTTGGCACCGACCCTGGCATTGCCCTGGAGTCCCATATCAAAATTGGTTGCGTCAGTGCCGCTGCCATCGTCCACATTTTCATAGAACGTTTTAATCCTGGCACTTCCGTAAAAGTTCCATTCTGCTGCCTGGGAAGACGTTGCCAGGGTAAGTGCTGCAATCATCGTAACCGCTACTTTGATCCACATGTTCATCTTTACTTTCTCCTTAAAATAATAAAAATAAGTGCTTTTCCCTTTTAAAAAAAACACCGCATGAAAGAACCGCCACACCAATGTGGAAGTATCCTTTCAAAACAAAGGGATCATACACAATTTATATTCACGGTTGATTAGCTCTTTATAAAAAACGTGTATTAATTCGATCCGGAAGGATCTCCCTCTCTTGCATTTTGACGCTTCTCCTGATAAGAATGTTCCAATTTTCCGAACTGTGGACAAACGGTTAGCGGGGAAGAGATTGTCCTCTGGAAGAAAACGAACCTCGGACCTGGATAAAATTATCTGAATTAAATCTGCAAAAAACGTGAAAAGGTGATGTATGAATAAAAAAATCAATTTTATAGCAATTTGCCTGGCGATTTCTGTCTTGGTTGTGTTGTCTTCCTGTTCTGAGAACAAAAATAATGATCTCCGTATATGTGGTTCAACAACGATTGCACCTTTTATGAAAAAGGTTGCTGTTCAATTTAAGAAAAAAAATGCCACCGACATTAAAATTACAGCATCTGGATCCATCGGCGGGATGAATGATTTTCTTGCCGGATCATGTGACATTCTCATGTCTTCGTGTAATCTCTTGCCACCCCATGCCCGTCTTGCAGAAGAAAAGGGGATAAATATCAAAGCTTTCCTGCTGGGGTATGATATTATCGTTCCAATTGTAAATCCGGGAAATGGTGTGACCAATATTTCACGGGGCCAATTAAAAGATATCTACACAGGGAAAATTTTGAACTGGTCGGAATTGGGTGGGGAAAATGCCTTGATCGAGGTCATTCATAGAAACAACAACTCCGGGACATGCGGGATCTGGCATCGTACCATTGGACCTGCAACCCATCAGCAGAGTGCATCCCTGGCTTCCAACAGTTCTGTTCTGGCAGCCATTGCAGAAAATGAGAATGCCATCGGGTATATCAGCAGCAGTTTTATCAATTCGGAGATCAAACCGCTGACGGTTGACGGTATTGACATTGGAAACAAGAACACCTGGACGGAAAATTATCCCATAAAAAGGCCTCTTTTTTTATATGTGGATGAGAATAAATTTACAGAGACCGTCAAGACATTTATAATTTATACCCTCATGAATCAAGATGTCAAAAAAATATTCCATGGGAGAGGATTTTTTTCTTCATAGGAAAGCCCGCTTATCAAATCCTAATATTTATATGCTATTCATAATTCGCCTTGTGGATGAAGCAAAATCCTGCACTATTTTTGTGCGGCTTATTTCATCTGCGGACCTGACTTATCAATAATGGAGCGGCAGACGGATGATCTCTCCGGGGAAGAAACTTAAATTTCACAAACATCTCATTTTCTTCAGGTGAAGGGCAATCATGCTTGCCCGCACAGTCAGAATACTTCGGATCCGTTACAGTATCGGTTTGAATGTGATTGCCCTTCTTGTCACTGCTTCTTTTATCACCATGACCCATGTTGTTTCCAAACAGCGCAATTTTTCAAGCCTTATCAATCTGGCAGGTCATCAGGCAGGGCTGTCCAACCGGATCTCCTTTTTTGTCAGCCTGATGGCGACAACAGACGATGAATCTGAATTTAATATGGCACGGTCCCAGGTGGGTCGGGCCATTCACAAAATGCAGGTTGATTTTAATTTTCTTCGACATGGTGATCCTGAAAAAGCCAGCGGTCCTGTAATCAATGACACCCTGGTGAAAATTTATGAAGATCCCATGATCGGCCTTGATCTGGCCATAGAGCGATTCCTGGATCGTGCAAAAGATGCCTATAGCAGTGATAAGGATACATTTAATACCGAATCTGCTGCCTACATTTTTATTACAACCTATGGACCGCATACCCTCAATCCCCTGCTGGATGCTGCCGTTGATGAGTATGAAAAATTAGGCCGGGAAGCGGTTTTCAAAATTGAAAAACTTGAATCCATCATATGGCTGACCACCCTTTTAACCCTTCTGCTTGAGTTTTTGCTCATCTTTCGACCCATGGAACGTAGGGTTCAGAAGGCCTTAAGCGCTCGGGAATACACCATAGCAACCCTTAAAACCACCCGGAAACGGCTCATTGCTGCCCAGCGGCTTGCAAAGATTGGCGACTGGGAGTTCTACTCTGAAAACAAGACATTGACCTGGTCCGATCAGGTATATGACATCTGCGGTGTTCCTATCGGCGGGTTCACCGTCACGCCAGAAACCTCACTGCAACTGGTAAATCCACAAGACAGAAAAACAGTGAAATCAGTCGTCAGTAGGCTCATTGAGACCAGAAAAACATCATTGGATATGGAGTACCGGATCATCCGACCGGACGGGGGTGAACGGACTGTTTTTCAACATGCGGTTGCGGTAAAAGGGCAAAAGGGACGGATTGATTTGATCTATGGTACCATTCAGGACATTACAGAACAAAAAAAAGCTGCAGATGATACAATAAAACTGGAAGGCCAGCTGAGTCAATCGCATAAAATGCGGGCCATCGGAACCTTGGCAGGCGGGATTGCCCATGATTTTAACAATATTTTGTCTGCCATCCTGGGGTATGCCCAGCTGGCAAAACTTGACATCCAAGACCCTGAAGCGGCTCAAAAAGATATCACAAAAATTGAAAATGCCGCCCAGAGAGCATCCCTGCTGGTTAGACAGATACTGACATTCAGCAGACAGTCTGAGGATACCCTGCAGCCGATGGGACTGTATCTTGTGGTGAAAGAGGCCATGAGCATGATGCGATCATCCATACCGGCAAATATCGAAATTATACAAAAAATTCAGTCCAAGGCATCTATACTTGCTGACCCCACCAAGATTCACCAAGTCATAATGAATCTGTGCACAAATGCATATCATGCCATGGATGACACCGGCGGAGTCTTGACGGTGGCCTTAAATGAGACAGACATTTTAGACGAAGAGAGCATCCCGGACCTGAACATGAATTCAGGCAAATATGTCCGATTGATTGTCAGCGACACCGGCCATGGTATGGACAGGGAAACCATGAAAAAAATATTTGATCCTTTTTTTACAACAAAGGAGGTCGGCCAGGGAACTGGATTGGGCCTGTCTGTGGTTGACGGCATTGTGAAAAATCACAACGGGTTTATGAAGGTTTACAGTGAGATAGGCAGCGGTACAACATGCCAGATATTCTGGCCCATCATCAGAGCCAAGAAGAGCGTTGACGAACTAGAAATCAAAACAGGTCTGATCATGGGGAGTGAACGGATCATGCTGGTAGAAGATGAGGTGGATATCCTTGAAGCCCTGCAGAATCTTTTGGTCAGGCAGGGATATTCGGTAACCCCTTTTACAGAAGGGATTTCTGCATTAAAGGCATTCAAGGCAGATCCTGATAAATTTGATCTTGTCATCACCGATATGACAATGCCGAAAATGAAAGGAGATGCGTTTTCTGCAGAACTTCTGAAAATACGGAAAGCGTTGCCGATTATCTTGTGTTCAGGTTATTATGGCAATCTGGACAAAGACATCATACAGACCCTTGGCATAACAAAAAGAATTCAAAAACCGATCATGGGTCAGGAGCTCTCTGCCATGATCCGTGAGATTTTCGCCCACTAAAAGCTTAAAACAGGTCTGTACTCTGGAGCCTCTTTTTTGGGAGTTTTTTTCTTGCATCAGACGACAACTGACCCGGTCCTATAAAAAAAGCGGGTTGGATCATTGACAGCCCCAGGAGGGGTTTTCCCCAATAGAACATCTTTTATATTCAAAGCCGCCTGCATGGCAATCTGGTATCTGATGCGGTCAACCGCTGATCCAAGGTGGGGTGTAAAAACAGTCTTTTCAGATGCCAGCAGTCTGGAATCAATACCAATGGGTCTATCGGGCCGTGCCCAGTCTTCAAATTCAAATACATCAGCGGCATATCCTGTCAATTGATCGTTTTCAAGCGCATGTGCGACAGCGGACTCATCCACACAGGATCCCCGACCGATGTTGATGAGATAGGCACTTTTTTTGACAAATCCCAGGCGATCCCTGTTGATCAGATGCTGGGTTCCCTCTACTAATGGGGTGGTCACAATGATAAAATCACTTCGGGACAATAAGGTGTTCAAATCCACTGGTTCAATCCCCATTCCCGGATATTCCAGAGCGGCATCGACCTGGGAATCACAACAGATCATGGTGGGGCCGAATCCACACAGCCTGGTTGCAATGGCTTTTCCAACCTTTCCAAATCCGATAATTCCCACTGTGGAATCGGCAAGCCCCCTGCCGTAAAGAGCGGGTCGCCACCCTTTAAACCGGCCGCTTTTTACAAGTGCATGGCCCGGTATTATATTGCGCGAAACAGTGACCAAAAGCCCCACAGCCAGCTCTGCCGTTGGAATTGTCAGCAAGTTCGGTACCATAGTGAACCAGATGCCCCGATTCGTGCAGGCCGCCACATCAAAATTATCATATCCCTTCAAAGCAGCACTGACAATTTTCAGGTTTGGGCACTCATTTAAAAATGTGTCATCAATGCAATCCGGCATGAAAACCATAATGGCCTGGGCATCCTGGGCCAATTCCAAAAGCCTGGCCCGGGTCATTGGTTCTCTGGTCTGATTGGCGACAACATGGGTGTATGCGGATAAAAAATCGATGATTTCCGGGTGAATCCACTGGGTAATAATTGTTTTATGTGCCATTGTCTCTTTTCCATGAAACTTTTGTTTATAGATATTTGATCCTTCTCTATCACTTTTAAGTGAGAAAATTATTTTGATTTTATTAAAAATATGTTCGACTTTGTTCATTTTTTAATCCTTTAGTTTAATGCAGGCGATCTCAATATAATGGGATCAGAACAACAAATGCACCAAAAGCAGATTACCTTAAATCCAATTTCAATTCCTGGAGCTGCACAAGCACTCAGATATAACGGAAAGGATCGATATGGATTTCATCTGGGGGTGTTCACCCCGCTGATTTTATTGCTTATCTTGCTCCATGTACCGGCAGCGATGATCTGGCTGGAAATCATTCCCTTTGAATATCGATTCCATGCCCTTTTTTTTGTTATGGCAGGGTTTGTTTATTATTGTTTTCTAAGGCGTTACAGTCTTCGTGAACTGGGCTTCCGAACCGACAATATAAATCCTTCTCTGGGCTGGAACTGTCTGTTTTGTGTGGCCGGTGCAATCGGTTTGTACATAACCTACAAAGCCGGAATTTTAAGGCCACAATCCCAAAACTCTTTCCCAGGTTTATATGTTTTCTATATATTTTTTCTGGGACCTGTTCAGGAAGTCGTTTTCAGAGGGATGCTGTTTGCGGAAATAAAACGGATTCACTTCCTCCCCAACAGATCCTTTTTATGGGCATCTTCTCTTTCCTTTTGTTTTCTTCATATCATTTACAGACACCCGCCATTACTGCTGATTGCTTTTATAAGCGGACTGGCATGGGGAATCATTTTCATAAAATGGCCTAATATCTGGGGAATCGCACTTTCCCACTCTCTGCTCGGCGCTCTGGCACTGTTTCTGGGTGTAATTTAAATTTCACATAAACTTTTTTTTTAGCAAGACCCTTCGTTCTACAAAATTTTAGACGCCAGTTCAGCCAGATCCGATCGTTCCCCTTTTTCCAGGTTGATGTGTGCATATAATGATTCTCCTTTCATTTTTTCAATTATAAAGGCAAGACCGTTGGTCTGGGAATCAAGGTAGGGATGATCAATCTGAAAAATATCTCCGGTAAAGACTATTTTTGTACCTTGACCGGCCCTGGTGATAATGGTTTTAACTTCATGGGGGGTAAGGTTCTGCGCCTCATCCACAATAAAAAAAACCTTGACAATACTGCGTCCCCGAATAAAGGAAATCGGTGTGATAACAATCTTTCCATCTTCTACCAGTTTCCGAAGCTTCCCCGACTGGGCTCCCGCTCCAGGCTGGCCATCTTCGATAACCGACATATTGTCGTATAAGGGTTGCATGTAAGGATCAAGTTTTGAATTAATGTCACCTGGCAGATACCCCAGATCTTTGTTGCTCAAGGGAACCACCGGGCGTGTGACAAAAATCTGGTGATAAAACCGCTTGCTTTCAAGTGCCGCAGCCAGGGCAAGGAGGGTTTTCCCCGTCCCTGCTTTCCCGGAAATTGTGACCAGGGGAATTTCAGGATTCAACATGGCATTTAATGCAAAAATCTGTTCAGCGTTCCTGGGGGTGATGCCATGGCAGGTCCTTGGCATCACCCTCTGGATGGTTTCATTTTTTTTATCATATACGGCAAGAGCAGATCTGGAGCCATTTTTTAATATGATATTTTCATTGGCAAGCAGTGGTTTGCCCGGAACAAGCGCCTTGGGCTCAATGGCATAAGGTTTTGCATAAACAGACTCAAATAATTGTCCGTCAACATTTTCAACCGTTTGAATACCGCCATAGATGTCAGACGGATTCTCAACAAAATTCGACGTATAGTTTTCTGTTTCCAAACCAATGGATTTTGCCTTTAACCGCAGATTCACATCCTTGGTCACGAGAATAAGCTTTTTGGACTTGTATTTCCGGGTGATGGAAAGGACTGTATTTAAAATCCAGACGTCGGAAGTCAATTCCTTAAAATTCTGTTGGATGATATCATTGAGTTTAAATCCAAGGCAGATGGAAATCTTGCCCTGCCCCGGACCGATCCGTGTGCCGCCGTTCAAGACTTTTTCACTGGACAATGCATCCAGAGATCTTAAAAAATCCCTTGCATTGCAATTGATGACACGGTTTCCTTTCTTGAACCGGTCCAATTCCTCGATTACGGTAATCGGAATGATGATATCGTGATTTCCAAACTGGTAAATGCAGGTACTGTCATGAAGGATGACATTGGTGTCGAGAACAAAGGTTTTTTTCATGTAAAACTCCGAAGTTAAGGTTAACCTATCTTTTCGAGAAAAGACTAAAATTCTCCATAATTACAGGCTATTCCCTTTTCAAGAAGCCTGTCTCAAATCCCCCAGGTATGGTTTTTTTTCCATCATCTGAGCCAGTCCCTTTCCCTCCCAGGCGAAATGGGGGGGGATGTTCAACAGGGCGGCAATGGTCGGTGCGATGTCCAATAGCGAAACCTCCCCTTCAATTCGGAAATTTTCACGAATATCCGGCCCAAATGCAATCAAAGGAACCTGGGTAATTTCGGAGGAATCCTCCAGATGACTCTTTCCCTTTCCCCCATGGTCACTGGTTACAATCAGGTGATAGTTGCCTTCCCGGACAATACCCTCAACAATTAATCCCAGTGCACGATCCACCATTTTTACTGCCCCTAAATATTCCGGGGACATCCATCCAAAGCGATGACCGATGATATCTGTCCATTCAAAATAAACAAAACAGAAATCAGGTGTTTGGTGAAGGATGTGACAGGCGGCAATGCCTGCCAGCTCAATGAGATCCTGTTTTTGCCTCAGACGAAGTAAAAACGAGTGATCCATTGTTCCGGGAAGGGCCAGGTTTCTCAAATGTTCCCAACTGTAAAAAGAAGAGACCGTGCCCCCATTATTTTTGACGTGGCCGAACAGGCTCTGGGCGGTAGCAGACATATTGGGCAGGGCTGTATTGGTCAACACCCCGTGGGAATAGGGGGCAAGGGAGGTGAAGATGGAAAAATGGGAGGGCAGTGTGATGGAGGGTGTCACCGTTTTAATCCCGGGCGCAAATGCGCCTTTTTGGATCAGATAATCCAGGGTAGGGGTGGTGGTCTTTTCAATGGCGGCACCTGTCAAGCCGTCAATGATGACCAGCAGGGTTTTATTCATTTTTTTTCTCCTTTCTTTTTAAAATAAACGGTTATGGATCTTTAATTGAAAAGATAACCGTTTCATATTAGAAACGAATGTTATTCCCGTTAATGTTTTGTGATCCGACGCCTAGTTCAAATACCCCCTATATTTACAACCATGAATTTGTTCTTTATTATAATATTTAGTGAACATCTCGTGCTAAATGATCTTTAAACAATAAAGATCCGGGCAGGATTGTTCCCGAAGATGAATGGCGATAAATTTTAACGAAAACAAATACAATCTTAATACACCACAAATGGCAATGGGTTAATATGTGTTCTGGTAAAAAACTAGAAAATTTACATTTAAAGGAAAAAAATGCAACGAACAAATCAAGTCAGTATTCCCCTTATATTTGACAACGTTATTCGATACATCATTAATATTTTGATTATTTACATTATCATTATTTTGGTACTCAATCTCGGCAAAAATCTCTATTCAATTAAAACATTTTTCAACGGAGATTTGATCGGCAATAATTTATCCAATGCGATTACAGATATCCTCAGTTTTTTGGTAATGATTGAACTCTTCCGCGGTTTTATAGAATATTTTAAAGCAAAACGGATTCGGCTTCACAGCATGATTGATCCGGCCATTATTTTTATTGTACGGGAATTGATCATTCAACTGTATGCCCATGAAAAGATGGGGGGTAATACGCTGATTGGATTCGGCATCTTATTGTTATGCCTGGGTGTAGTCAGGTCTCTGGCATTGCTTTTCAGTCCTGACGACAATACGTTTGCTAAATAATATTCGAGCCCTTGTTGAATTCAAGAAAATGCGCCTGATGATAAAACAAAATTAAGAAAAAATTTAAACGCTCTGAAAGAAATTTTGCTGATTCCCTGTGAAAAACTCAGCCAGAGGCAAAGAGAAAGCGGCTCCTGCTCAGAAACTTAAAAGAAAGGATATTTATAATGAAAGAAAAA
>Ga0257125_1003221_pt1 | contig 11903 bp, 5 predicted proteins | sample SI106_200metaG_FD_190183 | JGI IMG/M metagenome (GOLD analysis project Ga0257125, IMG submission 190183) | Marine microbial communities from Saanich Inlet, British Columbia, Canada - SI106_200 | ecosystem: Environmental > Aquatic > Marine > Inlet | place: Canada: British Columbia | collected...
GCCGATAACCAGGTTACCATCGCCAATTGGAGCAGCGACAGCAGCGTAGCTATAGGTGAGGTCCATGGTATAATCGACAACCGTCAGCATCACTTCCTTCTGCTGCAGGAAGCCCAGTCCGGCGGGATTCCACCAGATGGAACTGATACCGTCGGTGACGGCCGAATAAGCGCTACCCATGCCGATACCTCTGGCCCCGACAGGAATTTCGAGGAACTCAGCGGCTCTAACACCGACAAAGGAAGCATCATCCGGCCGACCCTGTGGTAAATACTTATCCAGGCCTGTATACTCCTGCCGTGTGACACCCTGTGCCATCATGGGCACAGCGACAAACGACACGAGTACGCCGAGGATAATCAAGGCGCGTGTGGCCGTTTTGGTGAACATAAACAACCTCCATTTGGTCTCAAGAGAGAGAATCTTTTCCGAATAAGCCGTCATCTTAATACTCCAGTTGATTTAATTGATGACGTAGAACTTACCGGTGTGAGTCTCTCCCCTCTCGTCCGTCACGTGGTAGAAGTACAACCCGCTTGCCACGGTCTGTCCGAAACGGTTCTGAAGATTCCAGGCTTCGGTTCCGCCGTGATTGTCCCAGCCCACGAACTCGCGTGGACCTCCACTGGCATCCAGACGGTCATAATCTGAATAGTCGCCCCAGCCATGACGGTTTGCACCGATATGGTTGAGCACGTTGACCAGGTGACCACCCAGCGAGTAGATGCGGATGGTGCAGCGCGCCGGCAGGTTGACAAACTCTAACCGCCGCTGACTTGGCGACAGATCGAGGGCCGAAGAGGCCATGTACGGGTTCGGAACGACCATGATTTTGCTCAGATCGGCGTCGTTCGGGTCCATTGAGGACGGGTTGACAGTGATGTTCCACTTGTCTCCCGGCTGAACCGGATCCGGGTACTGGGTGAACTGGTTCTCATCACCATTCCAGTTACCAAACGCGGTGGTGGCGGTCATGACCGTACCAGACGCTGGCATTCCGGTTACATTGGAGAACGTCCAGAACTGGCCGTTAACGTACAGGCTGAAAGTCTCGGTGTTGTCAACCGGCATGCTCTCAACCAGCATCTTTGAACGGTCGGCCTGAGGCTTCTCGTTGTTGTTCTGACCGTTCCAGCCTACACCGAAATCGCCGAGGTAGGAGTAAGGATTCTCACCCGGAGGTACGAATCCCCAGCCGTCATCAATATACGGACTGAACGGGATGGTCTCGCCGCGGGTGGTGTTGACCACGGTGGCGGTGATTCCCGAACCGCCGGAGGCGAAGCTGATTGTTACCGCACCGCCCTTGACCAGTCCCTGCCAATGCCTGCTGGTTCTGTAGTACCTGGTTCCCTGATCGCTGAAACCCCAGTTGCCACCCTGCATGTTGACATCGGCACCGCTGTAGCCTGCCAGGTCAATCTGGGTGTGGAAGTGACCCTGCGCATCGCCACGGTAGCCGGCGGATGCCTTGATGGCACCGGAAATAGCCAGTGTGGCACCGTCGGAGGCAACGCCATAATGGTACATGAACGTTTTCCGCTTACGGTCACCGGAGCGCACCATCACAAACGGTGCGGTGTCATCGATAATGTTACCACTGGCATCGGCCAGGGCAATATATCTCCGTCCGGCGCTTACACCGTTTGGACCCCAGCCGGTTACCACCAGGCTGACTTTTATCTCGCTGGTGATCTTCTCGTCGATAATCGGCGTCAACGTGAGATCCATCTGGGGTTCCAGATACACCGGAGCCTGGGTCAGCAGTCCACTGCTACCGGATAGGGTAGTAGTAATTGTCTGGCTGATCGTGGCCGCAGCAGAACCAGACGCTTCATATGAGTAGCCTGCGAGTTCGGCTGCGCGGAAGTTACTGGCGTTGCTGCGGGGCTGCACGGTGTAGAGCTGTGCGCCCGGACGGTTCCAGAGTTTTCCGCTGGCCGGATCGGGTAGGCTGAAGTAAGCACCCACGCCAGGATCGTAGTTGTTGTCGTAAGGCACAAGAGCGTACCATACGCGCATGCCGTTGTTCATGCGGAACAGAGGGTTGTCACTGTCGCGCGTGTCAACGTAGTAGAACTGCAGGTCGCCGCCGCTCAGGCTGCCCTCCCAGATCAACTCGGAGTGCGAGTCGCTGGGACCGACAAACGAGCGGTAGAGACGAAAACCCTCGAAATCGTACTCAATGTACTGGCCGTCGGGATCGAGTGAGGGATTGTCCTGCAGGAAGCCATAGTAGGCATCCGGCGTATTGACGTTGATATCGCTCCAGGTGATAGTAACCTGTTTTTCACCGGGGATGATTGTCAACGGCGGGGGAGCCGGTGTCTCGGGAAGAATGAAGCCGCCGGCAGAGACGATCTCGGCCACGTCCATGTAGTCCTGCACCGTGCTCAACTGGTCCTGCACCTCGGGATTGTCCAGGTTGGGCAGATCCGAGGGCGGGAAAGTGAACGGCGGATTCTTGGGTTGCACGAACGCATACACGCAGTCGAGGCTGAAGCTGTCGCGCGGGGCCACGTCCGTGAACTCACCCCAGAAGTTATAGGAGTTGTAGGCGTTGGCCGTACCCCACCACCACTGGTCGTAACGATCCTCGTCGGGTAGTGGCACACCGGGCCAGCCATAGACCGGTCCGCCGGTCCAGGGATTAGTGTAGCCTTCATAGAACGGCGCGGTGGGATCGTAGCGTCCGTTACCGAAACGGTACGCCCGGCCCATCGGATAACCACCCTCGAGCACTTCCTCGGGCTGCATCAGGCCGTACTCAGTTGACCATCCGTGTGCGCAGGTGTTGGTAAAAGTGAGAGTCTGGCCATTGAGCTCGGGCATGCGAAGCGGCATCATCGCCACCATAGCGGGATGGGTGGTGAAACTACCCTCGATGCCGTTGCGGTCGGCCACGACAATGATTTCACGCGGGAAGTAATAGGCCCACGCTTCATCCCGGCCGCCGATAAGGAAGCCGTTGCCGTAGTTATAGTTCAACTGCATGCCAGTCCAGACCTGACCAGTCTCGGCCGTGTTGGCGATCTGGTCCGTAATGTCCGAATTACCGTTCCACTTGTTCATTTCACTCATATTACGGAAGAACACATGAGTGTAAATCATGTTGTTGCTTTCCGCGAAATTGAGGAAATGCATGCGCCACTCAATCGACGCACCCATGGCCTGGTCTTCGTTGAAACAGTCGCCATTGTTGGCAACAATAGTCTCAGCGCCGTGCCAGATTGGAGCGCCACTGGAGGAACGGCCTTCACGGAACCATGCCGGCCAGTCGGCCACATCACCGGGATCTGAGGTAGTATAGATCCGGTTAGTGGATATCCGGGTGGAGGCGTCGCCCATGTCCTCGCCGCCTGTTGCCAGCGAAGTCAGCAGATCCAAAGCTTCCAGCGAGCAGAGCATGCCCGGGAAGCGGCCGGCCCTGGAGAGGTTGGCCAACGTGTCGTCAGCCACACCGTCGCCATCGGGATCCCGAACGACGTTTATTCCCCAGTTCCAGCGGCCCTGTTTGTAAGTATTACCCGACCCACGCGGGAATTGGGAAGGTGTCCCACCTCGCATTGGACCACCGTAGCTCGTAGAAACCGTTAAGCCAACGTTGTTGCCCTGAGACTGGGTACTCTGCTTCCATTCTGCATTTGCAGAGGAAACGACTACCACCAGCAGGGCCACAATCGCCAGCTTGATCGGATTGGTGAGATATTTATGAAGCATAAGTTATCTCCTGTGAGTTGCCTATGGAATTACCAGTTAGGAAAAATCCGGATGCTGAGCTTAGAAACTGAACTCGGCGCCGAAACGGATTTGCCTGGCATTTCCATACTGGCTCTTGTCCATCGTCGACATCATCATCGAATGGGCGATGTTGCCCTTGGCCTGCTCCTCTAACGAGAGGATACCATCCTGGTTGAAGTCCGCGTTGAACCAGACTTGAGTTTCTCTGGGTGCGTTGTCGTCCCAGACCATTACTGCTCCGCCGCCGGCTCTCCTGTAGTTACCCTCGTAGGTGTAGCCCGCGGGGTACGGAGTTGGGAGCTTCTTGTTGAACAGGTTGAAGATCTCGCTGAAGACGCTGATGCGATATGCGCGGCCCAGACGGAATTCCTTGTTGAAACGGAGATCCATGCTGTAATCCCAGCGTCCGCGGAAATAGTTTACTCCGCCGATGGGACGGCCGTTACGCCTGGTCAGCCAGGAAACGTTTTCGGCTGCGTTCATCCAATATGTGGAGCCGCTGTTGACAATCCTGTCGTAAGCGGGCTGTCCACTGCTCAGGCGAACGAGGGCGAAAACACGGAGATTCTTCAGGATCGGATTGATGAGTGTACCAGCCTGAAAATCCTCGGGGAAGAGGTAGTTCAGGTTGGCTGTCATCTTGTGAGTCACATCGCCGTTGATCGGACGCAGTTCATCGGGCGGCACGAAAACCGCTCCGGTGGACGGATCGAGGAAGACGTCGAACTCACTGGTAGTGTTGTAATCGCTACCTGTGGTGCGGGAGAACTGCATGGTGTACATCAGGTTGTAAGCGAAGTTGTTGCTGAAGCGCTTACGCATGGTAAAGTCCATGCCCTTGATGTTGCCGCTGTCGCGGTTGGTGTAACCGGTGGTCCAGTCACGCACCCTCAGTTCTTCGTGCCACTGGTAGTAGTCGCGGAAGAATTCCTTGCGCGATACGTTGCCCATCACATCGCGGTAGTAACCAACAATGTCCAGGACCATGTCATCACTCATCAGGTAGCTGATGCCGGCCTCGAACGCGTCGGTGCGGCTGTATTCCAGTCCACCCGGGTTGCTGCCGTTAAAGATGTAGCTCATGCTGGGTAGCTGTGAGAACACGCCATAGCTGAAACGCATCTGGCTCTTGTCCGTCACCGGGAAGCCGACATCGAAGCGGGGCGACCACTCGTCGACGGTAGAGGCGGTGTAATTCTCACCCCAGTCATCACCGTTCTTAAAGCCCCAGTTGTCCACCGGATCAAACCTGTCGTAGCGTAGGCCATAGTTGAACACGAAATCGCCGAGATCGGTACGGTTCTGCAGGTAAGCGGCCAGCATTGCCGGCTCGTAGGTGAACTCGTTATCCAGGTCTCTGCGGAAGCTCATGTTATGCAACTCGTACTTCTGGTTTTCGAAGTCCGAGTACTGCACGCCTATCTTTGCCCTGTTATAACGGTTGAGCTGGAAATCCACGTCAGCCTTGTAGTTATTCTGCCACTCGCGGCCGTAGAAGTAGCTCAGCCAGTAGAGGTCGTTACCGGTGATAAGCCGGTAAGGATACTCAAGGTCCCAGTTACGGTGCCACGGACCGTCGGCATCGGGATACAGGGTTTTACCTGCCTCGGAGCCCTGCAGGGGCATGTTCATACCGGGGAAAGTCTCGGTCTCGAACGGGATGTCGTGCAGTGACCAACCCATGAACGAAGTGTTCTCGCTACGTACGTAACCATCGCGCAGGCTCGAACTGGAAATGTCCTGCGTTCTGAACCTGGTGTAGCGGAACTGCAACGAGGCGCTCTTTTCGGCGCTGCTGTAGAAATCCCAGTCACCGCCTAGCAGCAGGTTGGTTGTACGTGTGCGCCTGGCGTAGCTCTGCGGGATAATGGTCATCGTATCGGGCGCATCGAGTTCCCAGGCCCTGGCAGGCAGGGTGGATTGGGTAATAACGCCATCAGCGATGTAATTGCCCGAACTGCGGGGCAGACTGTTCTGGTTGCGGCTGTAGTTGATCGAACCAAGCAGCTTTAGTCCCTGTATCGGGTAATAGGTAACCTTGCTGCTGGCCAGGCTCCTGTCGCCCCAGTTTTCCGGGATACGCACCGGGTTGCCCGGATTGAACAACGAAGCGCTGTTGCCGGTTCTACCGGCGTAGAACTCGCGTCCTGCCTGTAGAGCTTCCAGGGAAAATGCCGGGCTCTGATTACCGAACACCGGGTCGTTGCGCACGGCGCGGTTCAGACGGTCGACAAAGTCCTGGTTGATTCCCCGGAAACCCTCGTCGGCGTGAGTGGGCTGGCGGTCGGCCATACCCTGGATTTCCCCGGAGCCATGCACATAAAGGTTGGGGATACCCGGGATTGGTCCGCCCAACGAAGCAGTCATCTGGTTGTAACCGAAATCGGAGGTACGGGGGTTGGTCTCGTCGGTTGTGAACCGGACGTTACCGCGCCACTGTGCGCCACCTTCCTTGGTTACGATATTGACCACACCGGACTGGGCGTTGCCGTACTCGGCCTGGAACCCGCCAGTTATGATGTCAACCTGTTCCACCGCGTTGGCGGAGAACTCGAGAGGCGATGCGTCCTCGGCCCTGGAGCCCAGTTCCTGCTCCCAGACCCAGCCAAGCCCGCTTCTAAAGGGATCGGCGGTGTAATTACGCACGGCCACACCGTCGATAATCATGACTTCCTCGCCCAGGCGGCCACCGCGGATACGAAGGCCACGGCCGAGAGCGTCGGGACCACCGGTCTGCACGCCGGCCTCGAGGATCATCATGTCCTCAAGCCTGGTGGCGGGCGTCTCGGAGATTTTCTCCGAAGTCATCCTCTGCTTGCTGACCGTGTTATCCCGGGGCATCAGCACATCGGATTCACCCTCAACGGTGATACCCTCTAACTGAACCACGGTGGAACTCAGGTTGGCATCGACAGTTGTGGTCTGCCCAGCGAGCAGCAACTGGTTACCAATAGTTGTTTTCTGATAACCGGTAAAAGTGAAAGTAATATCGCGCCTTCCCGGCGGGACATTCAGGATAAAATAGTAACCATCAGAGTTGGTTACGTTGCCCAGCCTGGTGCCTTCAATCACTACCTGGGCTCCCTGCAGCGGTTGGCCAGTATCGGCATCCCGTATCACGCCCTCCACCTTGGAGGTGTTGAGCTGTGCTAAAGCAGGTAGGGCCCAAAGCAATGCCGAGAGCAGCAGTATGCCGGACCTTCCAAAGAGACGTTTATTAATCGACATAGATCCTCCTTCAGGATCCTTCAGAACAATATCCGAATGTAAGTGTCGCAAATGCTTTTTTCTGCTGATCGATAAACCGATAGACTTCTCCAGTCGAAAAGCTTCCCTACTCTCAGAAAACTTGTTTCATTCAATCCTCCTTTAAGGTGGCTGTTGAAGCTGAAAGTGCCGGAACCTCAGGAACAACTTCGATTGCCCCGGCAGTGAATGAAATACAGCGAATTAAGGTCGAATCCATACGAGGCAGAAGGAGACGCGAGCCGCAAGGGAAGAATGACATTTAAAGTTGACAATTAGGATTTCAATAAGCATTATAAACGCAGCAATCCCCATGGATTGCGACTGTGGCCCGTGCCGGAGGATTCTTGGCGGAACTGACGGCATGGGCCCTTTTATATTGTATAATAATCCCGTTGTCGATTGCGACTGTGACCCGCACCGGAGAATTCTTGGCGGAACTGACGGTACGTGCCTTGATATGTTTCCTATCCTGCACCTCAATTGCTGCTAATATGTATTACGGATCAGACCAGGTTATTCAGGCGTATATTCCCTCCCCAACAAATAATTTGTTTTTGGATTTTTGAGTTCCGGCCAATGGTTGCACCTCATCGGAATGTTGGCCCAGCATATGTTTCAGTACCAGAGCACGGGCCCCGCTGAAAGTGGGATTCTCAAGTGAGCAGGGTACGAGCAGATCGGGTAGATGCTCCATCGGGAACGGAGCCCTTTTCCGCAACTGAGCCAGTAGCTCGGGATAAACCAGTTTCCACGCCTTTCCCAGGTGACCGGCCAGGATGATTCTCTCCGGATCCAGGCCATTGTTGATATTTGCCAGGCCGGCTCCCAGCCACTTTGCGGATTCCCTCAGGGCTTTCCTGGCCTCTGAGTTCCCCTCGACCGCCAGGTCGATAATCTCTATGGCCTGGCTGCCGAAATCGGTGGCTCGCTTTTTACCTGTCAGTTCGCAGTAGCGGTCCACAATGCCCTCAAAGGAGGCTTTGTCCTCCCAGATAGTGCCGCGCGATGGCCCTTCGGTGTCCCCGTCGATTTCCACGATACCGGAGTAGAATTTTCCATCCAGATAACGAGCGCCGTTGAACAACTTGCCGTGAATAACGATTCCGCTGCCCACGCCCTCGCAGACCAGCACATAAACGAAATCGTTCAGACCCCTGACCTCATCGGCGAACCACAGTTCAGCCACCGCACCGGCCTTGGCGTCGTTTTCCACAAAAACAGGGCATTCGAAATAGGGTTCAATCAATTCCCTGCAATTGATATCCTCCCAGCCCAGAGCGAGATTCCAGTATATCAATCCCGAAGACGAGTTCAGTACAGCTGGGATGATCACGCTTACCCCGGCAACCGGTTGGGTGAACTCCTTAATCATCGTTGCCAGCCTGGAGGCGCATGTGTCGAAAAAGTTGAGGGGGTTGTCTGAAAAAGTTTCAAGCTGCTGCTGGGAAAGGACATCGCCGGAAAGGTCGCAAACTGACAAGGTAGTATGGCGAAGAGTAATATCGATCGCCCCGTAAATACGGTATTCGGGGCTGACCTTAAGGTTAACCGGTTTGCGCCCCAACGCGTTGCCATCGTCACGGCTGGCCTCATAGATAGCACCTTCGCCGATCAGCTCGCTGGTGATTTTGGAAACCGTACTCTGGTTGAGCCCGGTCATCCTGGATAGTTTCACCCTGGAGACAGGCCCGTTGGTGATTATGGTATTGAGTATGGCTGAGCGGTTTAAGGCGCGTATTTTTTTGTATGCATGCATGGATCAGAACCACCATCTCTTTAGAGGCTTATAAGTTCGGAGAGCAACCAAAGCACATGATGGTCAGAGTACCAATACAAAGTCAGACAAATTTACTTTCATAAACGATCTCCATAGCTTAAGGCGAAATTATTTCAAGGTTATTCTTTCTGCCGTAATAAAAAGGGGCTGACAAGAAATCAACAATAGCATACGCATGATTGACGAGAGTTGGCACTTAGCCTTCACTGTAAGTCCATAAATAATAGTCAACTAACGAAGTGACCAGTATTAGAATGCTGCAAACGGGCAGAAGAGAAAACCGGAAAACAAAAATGCTGCATATCGATAATTATATTATTAAAATTGGATATGTCAAGCTAAAATTAAGAATAATTTCTTAATTAAAGCAATAAATCGGTATTGGTGTTTACGCTTGGGCAGAAATATTGGGATGAAATAGGATTGAAAAAATAAGTCTTGCAGTAAAATGCAATCGTGAATATGAAATTGCAGGAAAGAATTCTTGACAACAGACTGATACAATGTAATATTGGATTGTGAATTCCCGGAGTGCATGTGAAGCACTCGTACCGTTTTCATTGTAAAAGAGTTAGCTGTGTGGATATGTAAAAATAAAGGGTTCTCGAAGATACAAGAATTAGAGTATACATGAATTAGCTATGTAGACGAAAGTGGTGTTCAGTTCGGGTCATTGTGTTAAGCGCATAAAATTCGGAGTTCATCTCAGAATAGCACATTTATTAGTATCGCTTCCCACGGCCCATTGTTTTAAAAAATGCGATGTGCACCGCCGCATGAGTGGAGGGTGTTGTAATTATTGTATATAACAATAAATGTAGCGTTTTCAAGACGTGAAATATAAGTATGCTAAAGGGCGAACATTTAAATATATCGTTTCAACAATAGTCTCATACTTGATTTTTATGATTAGAATAAAACTATTCCAGACGGCAATTACTCCTATGAAGCGTAAGTTGTCATCAACATGTATGTTAATCCTGTATCTTGCCACGATATATATTTCCGGCATTGTTCATCTAAATACGGTGGGAATCCACGCCAATGGTGAAGTGCACGAGGTATGTTGTGCACCATTTGAAGCTGGTAATGCCTGCAATTGTCCCCCTTGCGTAGAGCGGGGAGTATGTAGTTGTAGTTGTGAGAATGATATAAGTTATGAAAGCATTGAGCAGTTAAAGAAGCATGCGTCTCTGGCGCACTACTCACAAGCGATGAGTTATCCCCATACTAGCATTGTGCTTTTGGGGGATATTATTGCAAAAAAAAGAATAATAAAATATGCAAGATATCATTATGTAGCGGCATTCGAACAAATCAATGCTTCAATAGTATTTGTCTTTCAAAATATCCAGTCAGATATTCTATTTATTCCTGCCTGTATGTCTTTGATCTTGTATATCACAGACACATCGCCACCGTTAGCCTGACCAATTAACTACATGTCTCTTCCGACTTAACTATTTGTAAACCTAAAATAGTACTTTTGGTTTATGTAATGGTGTGTTGAGTTTTAATGGGTGGTTATTTATATAGGCTAAAGAGGGTATAATGGACTCCGTAATAGAACTGGTTAGAATTGGTAACGTTGCACGAAAACTGAATTTATCCGTTAGAAGAATTTTGCAGTACGAGGAAGAAGGATTGGTTATGCCGCACAGAAAGACCGACGGCGGACACCGCTTGTTCAGTGAGTTTGAAATTAATCAAATCAGGAATATCAAGGATCTTATCCATGAACGTGGACTGACTGTGGCCGGGATTAAGTATCTGTTGAAAATGTCTCCGTGCTGGGAGGTGTTTCCCTGCGAGTCAAAGGAGAAGTGCCAGGCCTTTAAAATGAAAGCAGAATCCCATTGCTGGGAAATAAAACAAAGTGGAAATGGAGATTGTGCCTGCATGGGCGACTGTGATCGCTGCCCGGTTTACCTGGTTAGCGATTATGAAACGAAGCCCCTTTTTAAGAAATCTCCATCTATGGTGACCGATCTTCCTATTTCCAATTGAATGTTCTATACGTGTTAGGCTTTAATAGTTATCAGCAAATGTTATTTAAAAAAAGAGGCCAGACCGGCAACGCCGGTCTGGCCTCTTTTTTACTAACATGATCCGCGGGGATATTTAGAACCCGAAGCTCACGGTGAAGAAATTATCAGCGCTGAGGCGGCCCTTGTTACGATAGGCATAGTTGAACGTAATCGCCTTGCCACCGATTTCACGCTTGAGGCCACCACCGAAACTCAGACCGCGCCACGTGGGATCATCACCCAGGTAAGCGTAGCCAAAATCGTCGGCTGATTGAGTGAACTCATCGCTCTGAATCTGCCAGCCCGCGCGGAAAGCAGCGGACATGAACGGCGTGAAGTTATAGTTGACTTCCGTGCCGGTGGCATAGCTGAGCGGCGTGTTACTGTTACGCCACAACTCAGTGGAAACCAGCCAGTTGGCACTTTCGGAAGTCATCAGGTTATAGGACAGCGCCAGCTTGACCACCGTCGGCAGACGGTAGGTGTGTGTCTGGCGAGCGGCCCAACGGTTTTCCCTGCGAGGCAGAGCGTTGGGGTTGGTGCTGTAGTCCACATAACCTGATGGGACGTTACCACCCATGCTTTCGGGCCCGACCTCGTAAAGCAGGTTGGGACCGGCCATGGTGATATTGGTACCGAGGTTCTGGATCGCAAAAGCGAAACGGATTTCGCGGTCAGCGAGCTCGGTGTGGTAGATCGCGCCGGCATCGATAGCAAACGCGTCACCGCTGATGTTGCCGAACATGTCCTGGTGGACATACTTGGCGTTCATACCAGCGATAAAGCGATCACTGAAGGTGTAGGCAAACGAACCGCCGGCCTGGAAATCGTACGCGTTGAACGTGCGTCCGATACCCTGTGGCGAGCTGAACGTTGTGATCTCCATTTCAGGCACGTCGAGATAACCGAAGAACCCGCCGATAACCAGGTTACCATCGCCAATTGGAGCAGCGACAGCAGCGTAGCTATAGGTGAGATCCAGGGTATAATCGACAACCGTCAGCATCACTTCCTTCTGCTGCAGGAAGCCCAGTCCGGCGGGATTCCACCAGATGGAACTGATACCGTCGGTGACGGCCGAATAAGCGCTACCCATGCCGATACCTCTG
>Ga0257125_1003235_pt1 | contig 11866 bp, 8 predicted proteins | sample SI106_200metaG_FD_190183 | JGI IMG/M metagenome (GOLD analysis project Ga0257125, IMG submission 190183) | Marine microbial communities from Saanich Inlet, British Columbia, Canada - SI106_200 | ecosystem: Environmental > Aquatic > Marine > Inlet | place: Canada: British Columbia | collected...
AAATTGAAAGAATTCAGTAGGGGCGCCCCTTGTGGGCGCCCTGATCAGGGCAGGCACAAAGGCCCTGCCCCTACAAGAGATCACAATCATACAGGTAGCGCGGGGTGGCCGAAAGGATGATCAAGGCCAAAGCAATGAGCGAAAACCGGCCCGAGGGACAGCGAGACAAGATTCTTGATTCCATTGCCGATGGGGTCTTCACCGTGGACCGTGACGACAACATTACGTTTTTTAACCGCGCTGCTGAAAAAATTATTGGAATTTCACAAGATCAGGCCGTGGGTCAGAAATGTTTTGACGTTTTCCGCGCCAACATCTGCCAGACCGCCTGTGCCCTGCGAAAAACCATTGAAAGCGGCAGAGACCTCATCAACCTTGATATCAACATCCTCAACAGCCAGGGCCGCACCATACCCGTCAGCGTCAGCACCTCCGTGCTCAAAGACGAGAACAATGACATCGTGGGAGGCGTGGAAACCTTCAGGGACCTGTCCACCATCGAGACACTGCGAAAGGAAATCCGCAACCAATACAATTTTGGAGATATCATCACCAAGAATCACGAGGTTCGGAGCATCCTTGACATTCTTCCCGACATTGCAACAAGCGGCAGCACGGTCCTCATTGAAGGGCCGAGCGGATCGGGGAAGGAACTGTTTGCCAGGGCGATCCATAATCTGAGTGGACGAAAAGGAGAGTATGTGGCGCTCAATTGCGGCGCATTGCCGGATACGCTTCTGGAATCCGAGCTCTTCGGGTACGAAAAAGGGGCCTTTACGGAGGCAAAAAAGGACAAGCCCGGGCGATTCAAACTTGCAGAAGGCGGCACCATTCTTCTCGATGAAATCGGTGATATTTCAACAGCGCTTCAACTGAAACTTCTGAGGGTACTCCAGGAGAAAGAATATGAGCCTCTCGGCGCGGTTACCACGGTCAAGGCGGACGTGCGTATTATCGCGGCAACCAACAAAATACTCTCCGGACTTGTGGAAGGCGGCACATTCCGCCAAGACCTTTACTACCGTCTCAATGTGGTTAAACTGTCACTCCCCCCCCTGTCGCGCCGCCGGGAAGATATCCCTTATCTTCTGGAACATTTCATCGATCGATTCAATGCCGTCAAAGGGAAAAACATTGTGGGTGTATCTGACGAGGCGCTCGATATCCTTATGGGATATGACTTTCCCGGAAACGTGCGAGAGTTGGAGAATTTCATAGAATACGCCTTTATTCTATGCCATGGAAGGGTCATCGAGACCGAACATCTGCCCCGGGAACTGCTTGAAAACAGTCCCGCAAAGGAGACCAAAGGGGTAAAGCCGGCCGTCGGCCCCTTAGAAAGTGCGGAGATCGGGTCCATTATTGAGGCATTGCGTGAATATGGGGGCAATCGACGCAAGACCGCCGCCCATCTCGGCATAAACAAGACCACCCTGTGGCGCAAGATGAAGAAATATGAACTGAGTTACCCCCTTTAGACCCCGTTATTGACCCCTTTATCGGGCTCAAACAGCAATGCCACGACCTTGTTGCGCCCGCTTTCTTTGGCCTGGTACAATGCCGCATCCGTTTTGGCGATCAAGGCCTCGGGGGCGGCATCATCACCGGGCACGAAAGTGGAAACGCCAAAGCTGACAGTGACATAATCACCCGTGGATGAACCGGCATGGGGGATAAAAAGCATCTCAATGGCACTGCGAAACGATTCCGCCTGATGAAAAGCGCCCTCCGCTGAGGTGTTGGGCAAAATAACAGCAAATTCCTCACCGCCATAACGGGCCGCCAGATCCGCGGGCCGCTTAATTTGGCTGTTGAGCACACGGGCGACGCTCCGCAAACAGTTGTCGCCGGCCTGGTGGCCGTAAGTGTCATTGAATGCCTTAAAGTCATCTACGTCGCAAAGAATCAGCGACAGCACACCCGTCTCGCGACGTAAACGTTTCCACTCCCGCTGCATTGCGCGATCAAAGCTGCGACGGTTGGGGATTTGGGTCAAGCCATCCAGATTGGCCAGACGTTCCAACTCACGATTGGCTCCGTGCAAAGCGGTCTCAGTCTTCGTGAGCTGCTCTTCCACCTCCATCTCCTTTGTGACCACCATTAAACAGCCGTGGGACAGGGAGATGTGATCTCGGGGGTAAGATTCCACGACAGCCTGGTCTTTAAGCCAGACAACACCTTCCCCTTTGAGAGAAACCTTATAAACCGCTTCATTGAACCCTGTTTTTTTGCTTTCCGCCCGCAGCTTTTTCCGGACCTTCATAAGGTCCGTTCGGTCCAGAGCCTCCTGCTGCACTTCATGGTCAAAATCATCGTATTTGTATACGCGCCGTTCGAGAATACTATCCCGAAATACTTCGGCTTCCTTGCCTCGATCACACATGAGCAGGCGACGAAATTGTTCTCCCACAAATTCGTACCAGATGATTTTTTCTTTTTCCTTCCATGCGGAAAGATACTGTATTGCCGGACTCCCGATGTTTTCCGCTTCCTGATAGCAGGAAATACTGTGGGCCACTCTTTTTTTAAGTTCCCGGCTGAAATTGCCCCTGAGTATACATCCGGAGTAATCCCCGGGGATAGGAATATCTTCGGAAGATGAAGTCCTCATATCATGCCTTTCATTCAATCCGAAATTTGCGGTGTCAGAATGTTTTTTGGAGAATCCGTTGTTTTTCCCATAGATCCTGGATTACCGTAAGTTTATTTTCCATTGCAGCCTTTTCTTTCGCTGCATTTTCCACAATAAATTCACTTTCTTTCAATTTTACATTAAGATCAGCCACCTGATTTGTTAACACCTTAATACGTGTAAGATAACGCGTTATATGCAGTTCTTGATCATCCTTTTCGTTTTGAAACCCATCTATTTTAGCATTTAGTTCACCTATTTCTTTTTCTGAAATAACCTGAAGATTTTTAGCAGAAGCAATAGATTCATTTAAAGCGGAAAAAACTTCAGCCTTTCCATTTTCAAGGTCACGTATTCGAGCATCAAGTACATCTATCACCTTCTTTGACTGGATTTTCAGTTTCTCAGCATCAATTTTCGTTTCAAATCGATCTTGAACCAGTTTTTGAATTGAGCTTATGATTTTATCATGTAAATCATATTTTTTTCCCCCTAAACGCTCGACCAATGTATTTTGCACCTGAATTAACTCGGTTTTAACAAAAGCTTCAAAATTGTTCAGGGCGTTGTCTGTTTTGTCGCTATCTAACAAAATATGTTTCTGAATTTCCTCAAGTTGATGGAGCACCCTTTTTTCAGATTTCTCGGTAGCTTTTTGGAGAGATTTCCGAGAGTTGCTTACAACGGGACCTATCTCATCTCCGATAACACCGGGGAATCCCGTCAGTAACGCCTTCTTTATCTCTTTGGATACACTGTTTCCAACGAACTGAGCGATTGATTCAGAAAGTTGGGAAATAATCGTCTTGCTGACAACATCAATGTAAATTTCTTCTTTCATTTGGCTCTCCCCTTGATGCTTTGGCCTTTTGTTCAGTTATAACCCTAATCGGGGGGATTCGTTTTGGAACACTTAGGGAACTTCCAAAAAATAATCTACGCATCCTGCTTGCCCTTTTGTCCGCTTTCTACGTTGTGATAACAGGCACATAGCTCACTATGCACCTGCCATCACGCCTTGAAGACGAACAAAAGTTCTGCACGATATGCGTATATTTTTTTTCCTCCAGTTCCCTTGATAGAAGAATGAGTTTCAGCAAATTGCCCCTTTGTGTTTGGCAACCCTATTGAATTGATCTATGAGAATATTCTCACTAAAAGGATCATCAAGGGGAAGACCCATGCGCTTCCACTCGTTTAGCATGTCATCGACTTTGCGCTTTTTCTGATGCATCTCTCCAGCCAACCGGCTGAAATAGCCGTACCGTACTTCGAAGTTTTCGTAAATAAACCAGTGCATCCCTTCCGTCCGGAAAACCTCGTGAACCCCGGCCATCACTTCACACACCAGCATGTGGAGTTTCCTTTGCCGGAAATGCGCCGCAGCAGGATAGGTAAGCAGGAGTTTCTTTCTGTGCGTGTAAATCAGTCGAAAAAAGTAAAATCGCTCGACCATGTCTCGGATAGCGGAACCAACCCTGTGCAAATCATCAACCATAACCTGCACCACATCCGCCTTTTCAAAAAGTTTCATCTCTTGTGCAATCTTGAAAGACGCATGGTCATTCGCAAGTACGAAGAAGGAGACATTGCCATATAACTCACCCTTCATCCTGAGGTTTTTCATTTTGGATAGTTTCCTTGCAGCATTAACCGAATAGGGCGGCTCGGTTTCGAGCAAAAGCGCTGCCGAACTCTGATCCAGCCGCATCAGACGGCGCAGAAAATGGACCCCGGATTCCAGATGAGGCGATACCAGAACAATGCGTTTTTTATCTTTGGAACTGATTTCATTGATAAGCGTCAGGTAATAGGAGTGAAATAGATTTTCAAACAGCCGGTGGGATAATTGCAAAAAAATATTTTTGTCATCGATTTTTACCGGTTCAAACCCCCCGATATATCTGCTGTATGCCTTGATCTTCCGGCCGGCCGCCCCCCTCTCAAAAATCGGGATCATATCACGCACGGCTCCTTCAATACCGGAACTGACAGCAGTCAGAGCATCCTTTTGAGCATCGTCGTAAATTGTTCCTTTCTCAATATTGGTAATATCATCGGTGATTGCTGCAATTTTTTTCTTAAGGGGCGTCACAATGGAAAGGTTCATGCTGTTACGCCACCAATCAAGGTGTTTGGTCAGCGGATCAATAAATAACCGCAACGACCCCTCAAGATCCTTGACAAACTTGTTTTTGTCAATGAATTTCTCCGTAATATCCGCTTGTTCATGCCCTTTCAAGCCCAAAGCGTCAGCAAGCCCTTTTTTCTGAACATTGGGCAGATAAAAAGCGTGTTTTCCGACGTTCTGGTAGTCAATCCGCCTGACATCCATGCCCAGTTCCTTAAGCATTTGAGTATATCTTTTTTTAGCGGTGTCAATGGCATCAAGAAATTCACTTTTTAACTGTTTGATATCATCATCTATCCATTTTGTCATGGCCATGAATTTATCGTCATTCATGGTGTTGAAGTTATAACGCTCGGTGTAAAGCGCGGACAACTCTCCTTTATACTTGCCGTACCTCGCCTTAACATCAAGCTTTTCGTTCAACCCCGACAGCAGCTCGGCCATGTCCTCTATGATTTCCGTCCCGCAGTCCTCAATTTCATTTGAAAAAGCTTTTTGACTCTCTGAAGCAGCAGACCTGTTATCGTCTTCTTCTTTCAGCATGTTTTGTATCAGTTGATTAATACCGAGTGATTCATCAACGAGCCTGCGCAGTTCAATAAGTTCAAATTCCTCTCTGATCTGACCGGTGGTTTCGGAAACAATGTAAATTAATTCATCGAGACCGGACTGCCGCCAGGCGTCTTTATCTTTCGTCTTGAAGTACGCCATGGCCCGGGTTGTTTCTATCTGAACGATGGGTGCATCCTTCAGGTTTGGGTATCGGCTGATTGCTTTTTCGAATTTCTCCCGGTACCCAACAAGCTGTTCTTCCACGGACGTTGCAACCCCTCCGTCGAACCGCTGTTCAACAACAGCCCCTTTACAGGTTTGCACAAAAATGATCCGCTGGTCGGCATCCAGAATCTTATTGATGATATTCCTGTCCGCGTCCTTCATGGGGCTTCTGATTGAAGATAAGTAGAGGACCAGATCGGCCTGCGGTAGAAATTCTCTCAGGGTAAGGTCCTCATGGGCCTTGTGCCCGAAGGCATCGAGACCGGGGGTATCCGCTATTTCAAGTCTTTCTTCAAGCATGAAGGTGGGCAGCGACAACTTGATGAACTTGACGTTGGATTGGTTATGGGGATTTTCGTCTTCAGAGGTGTATTTCCAAATTGACTCGGAGAGAACTTCATTCCCAGATTTTTTATGCGACTTGCCATCCTCAAAATATATTTCAAGCCTCGGATTCTTTGATTTCGAGCAAAAGACAATCATGTTGGTAGTGGCCTTGCTCTGTTCTTTCAATACTTGGGTTCCGCTTCCGAGCAAGGTGTTCAGCAGAGCGGATTTCCCCGAACTGGTAATCCCTACCAGGCCACCGCGGATATTCTGCTTGCCGAACCGTTTCAAGTTCTTTTCCAAGCTGCCGGCTCTATTGCTGAACTGTTCAATGTTCAGTCTCCTGAGAGCCGACAATTGCGATGCAATGTTTTTTCTAAAAATTTGTATTTTTTTTGTATCGGAAGACATAATCTTTACCCGGCGGGCACAAAACAGCCCCGCAATACCGAAATGTTTTTCTAACCTGCAATTGAAATGGGTAATTTTATGCTGAAGCGTGTTCCCTGCCCCAGCGTACTTTCACAGGAGATACTGCCCTTAAGGATTTCCGTAACCGTGTTGTAAATAATATGGAGCCCCAATCCCGTTCCCCCTTCCCCGCGCTTGGTGGTGAAGAAGGGGTCAAAGACTTTTTCAATATTTTCGGGCGGTATCCCTTTTCCGTCATCACTGTATTCCAAAATGACTTCCGATTCTTCGGTCGATACATCAATCCGGATATTTCCCTCTTCCCCTTCCTCATATGCGTGAAGGAGTGAATTGATAATCAAGTTGGTGATGATCTGCGCCAGGGCCCCCGGGTAACTGTTTATTTCAATATCCTCCCGGCAGTTTACGGTGACCTGGTGCAATTCTTTCTTCAGCTTGGGCCTGAGGCTGACAATGATGTCGTCGAGATAGGTCTTCAGCATGAATGATCTTCTTTCATGGACCGTCTGGTCCGCCGAAATCATCTTGAAGCTTCTGACCAGATCTCCCGCCTGAACCAGATGCGTAAATATCAATTCACTGGTTTCGAGGGTCTTACCAAAATACTGGGTCAAGGCGCTTTTGGTCATTTTATTCTTATCAAAAGCGGAGATAATCTCCCGGGTTTGATCGACCAAGTGGGAAGAGACGGTGATGCCGATGCCCACGGGGGTGTTGATCTCATGGGCAACCCCTGCCACCAGTTGACCCAGGGACGCCATCTTTTCTGATTGAACGAGCTGTTTTCGGCTTTGGTCAAGCCGCTCGGTCTTTTCTTTGATTTCATAAACCTGTTTATTGAGCAAAAAATTCTTGTCCTGCGCCTCCTCTCTCATCTGTTTGAGAGCAAGGTGCGTGCGCACGCGGGCCTTTACCTCCGCCTTTTGAAACGGTTTGGTAATATAATCCACGGCGCCCAACTCAAACCCTTTGGTGATATCCTCCACTTTGGTATTTGCGGAAAGAAAAATTATCGGGGTATCTTTTGTACTCGGGTCAGCCCTCAACCGTTTACAGACCGTATAACCATCCATACCGGGCATCATGATATCTAAGAGAATCAAATCCGGAGGCTGGTCGGAAAAGGCAACTTTCAAGGCCTCCTCTCCGTTTTCCACAGCCTCACATTCACCGATGCTCCGCATTATCTTTTGCAGAGTCATTCGGCTGACAAATTCATCGTCAACCACCAGGATTTTCATGGCCGATTCCTCCAAGCGTTACGGATAACCGCTACTGCCAGGCATACACCGCCTCAACACGATTTCCACTTCCGCTGTATTCAAGCTTTTTACACAGGCTTTGAAGAATTTGGATGCCTCGACCGCTGAACCGGGTTGGATCGAGGTCAGGGGAGCGGGACAGAGCATCTTCGTAGTCAAAGCCAGGACCGCTGTCCTCAAAAATGACCGTAAACCTACCGCCATTATCCAAAGGCGTATGTTCCATATTCACCTTGATCCAACCTTTTTCAAGAAAAGCCAGGGCTTTTTTCCGCTCCTGATAATACAAGGCAAATCCTTCCGGCTCATTTTTTAAGGAAGACGCCAATCCCAACACCCCATGATCGAGGCTGTTGTTCAGGAGTTCGGAGACCAGGGTGAGAAGATTAGATTTATGCTGCTCAAATTCGGGGTTGTCGATAACGAGCTGCAAAAGCATGGGCACGGGATCCGTAGTGCGCAAGACTTCCGCATTCAGCTCCATGACCATTTTCCACTTCATCAGTTTGCCGGAATCTACCGCCTGATCAGACGGGCCGGACACCACTGGATCTACCGGCAGAGGGTGGGATATTTCAATGATGGTAATATCGTCGCCCTGGGCTTTCCCGGAACCAAAGGTTTTTACCCTGTCAAGAATTCCATCAAACAGATGATCCGGATTTGCGTTTTCATGAGTGAAACATTCCTCAAGACGTTCCTCGCCGAACATTTCCCCCGCCACATTTTCAGCCTCCGTAATGCCGTCGGAGTAGATAAAAATTCGATCTCCCGGAAGGATATCCATCACCTCGATGGTTTTGTCGAAATCATCTTCTCCCACAATACCCATCGCCAGATGGGATGATACTGCCCGCCCCACAATGCCGGATTGATCTCGATAGACCAGGAGATCCGGCAGGCTCCCGTTCCATACGAACAACTTATTTCGTATGGTATCAACATGGATAACGCAGGCGCACAGGAACACGCCCACGGGAAGGATCATTTTCAGTTTCCGGTTTATCTCGTCGACAATATCCTCAATGGAAAAGCCTTTTTTAACCATGGATTTGAATGTTTCAGCAACCGGTATGGCGCCAAGAGCCGCCTTCAAGCCGTGGCCCGTAAAATCCCCCAGCATCACAAACTGGCCCCTTGACAGATCTTGTTCCACCAGCAGCAGATCTCCATTAAAAACAGACATGGGAGAAAGGAGATATTTGATGTTTACCGCATCCAAAAAGCCGGGGTTGATGATATTTGTGAAAATTTTCTGTGCAAACTCCTGTTCCTGATTGAGCTCCTCGTTACGATAGGCCAGCTTTTCAATGGTCAGTCTCAGTTCTTCGGAGCGTTTTTCCACCAGTTCTTCGAGGTGCTCGCGGTGTTCATTCAGTTCGCGGATATTATTATATGACCGGATGCTGGTCACCACCGATGAAAAAAGCTTGCTTGCCGTGAGTTCGGTTTTGGTTTTATAGTCATTGACGTCATAGTCGACAATAACGGATTCCTCGGGAAATCGGCCGGCCTGACCGGTGCGGAGAATCACCCGCACCTGCTGGTTTTTCATCTCCTCCCGAATGTGTTTGACCACCCGAAGGCCCGCATCATCGGTTTCCATGACCACATCCAGGAGCACCAACACAATATCCGAATGTTCTTCCAACATCCGCACGGTCTCTTTTCCGGAATGGGCGCTGAGGAAATCCAGGGTCTTACCTTCGAGGGAAAAGTCCTCCAGGGCGATCTTGGTGGCCGCATGTACACCCGGCTCATCATCCGCGATAAGGATCTTCCATTTTTCTCCCTCTGCAACGATTTCTTCTTCTTCCGCAAAAAAAATCTCATCGGAATTATTCATGATTCCATTCTCCCTTAGTATGGCATCAGTTGTCAGTTATCAGTTATCAGTAACAGCATATTGATATTCATTTATCTTCTTCAGGGATTTGCTGAGTCCCGGGAGCATCGCCGAGAGTTCTTTTGTTTCCTGAATCCCTCAGTGCGGAAAACTGAAAACTGACAACTGCCCCCTACAAGTTCATCTTTGGGTTGCGGGTGTTACCCGCGTTAGAGCAACCCCTGTTCTTCCATCTTGAGAAGATCCTGCTCAACATCTTCAAATATCAGGTCAATCGCATAAGATGACAGTTCTAACCTTTTCAAACACCTCATAAAGAGTTCCCTGTCTCGAACAGGTGCGTCACGGTACCCAATGCGTTTCTGTTGGCAAACGTAATCGGCGACATACAATGTTAAACCGGGTCTTACGAACTCCCGGGCAATAGAATCAGGATTATGATGGTACTTAATCACCTGGACTAACTCTTGTGGAAGATTCCAACCATCAGTTATCGCCTCACCGACCTCAGTATGATCAAATCCGAGCACCTTTTTTTCTATTGTTGTCTGATTTTTTTTCTCGGTCTTTCCCCCGCTTAGAATGAGCCTGAAGTCGTCTGGACAAAACTGGTCTAATGCTATAATGCCTATGTCATGCAGCAGACCTGCGACATATATGTTGTCTCCCTTTCTCCCGAATTCTCTTCTGTAAATCATTTTTCCCAACAGGGCAACGGCAACGGAATGCTTCCACAGTAAATTTCTAGTGTACCCCTCCATGTCCGTATCACCGGCGAAAACTTCACAGACCTTTTGACTCAATGCCAACTCCTTAAGTGCGTCATATCCTACCCAAATTACGGCCTTCTGTATCTCACTAATTTTAGTTCGAGGAGAATAGTAAACGGAATTTGCCAACTTGAGTAGTTTGCCTGTCAGCGGAGGGTCAATTTGAATGACCGCTTTCAAGTCCTTTGCACTTGATTCGGGGTCATTAATGATTCTGGTAATACCCGATACAATATTTTGAATTGAAGACATCTGGGATTTATTGACCATTTTCACAAGCTTCTCAAGTCTTGCATATTTTGCTTCTTTCTGATCCATTCTACTCCACCTCCAGGTTATTCATGGAAAGGCTTCTTTGTTTAACGTATGTCGTCGCGTTTCGCGCTGAAGCGCTCTAGCGGCGTGGTAAAATCTTCAATCATCAATCTCATGGGTCCACTTCTCTACTATGGCCAGGAGTTCTTTTCTCTTTACGGGCTTGGGGATATAGTCGTCCATCCCTGCTTTGAGGCATCTCTCTCTGTAGCCCTTTACAGCGTGTGCCGTCATGGCGATTATGGGAACCCTTTGGATGGTTGATGGTTCCGGGTTTCGGGTTTCAATCTTCCTTATCTCCTGTGTGGCAGCATAGCCATCCATTATGGGCATCTGTATATCCATAAAGATAAGGTTGTATTTTTTCCGCTCATATGCCTTGACTGCCTGGCTGCCGTCCCGGGCAAGATCAACCTGATACCCGGCGCTGCTTAGATGCCTCATGACCACCTGCTGGTTGGTGGGGTAGTCCTCGACGAGAAGTATCCGTATCTCTTTCCGGTAATCCTCTGCTACACTATATCCGGTAACAAGATCCGGCGTTGCAGGCATTTGTTCATTCTCTTCCCGCCTACCAAAAAGTGCGGTAAACCAAAAGGTGCTTCCTTTGCCCTCTTCGCTCTCGAAACCGATTTCTCCCCCCATCATTTCCGCTAATTGTTTTGATATGGTGGTCCCGAGCCCGGTCCCCCCATATTTTCGGGTGGTTGATCCGTCCGCCTGGGTAAAACTCTCAAAGATTGTGGCTTGTCTATCCTCGGGGATACCTATACCGGTGTCCTTTATTGAAAAACGGATCTTGACGCGGTCTTCAAGTTCTTCGACTAATTCCCCTTTGAAGTACAGCTCTCCCTTGTGGGTAAACTTCAAGGCGTTGCCCATAAGATTAACCATTATCTGTCTAAGTCGTGCAGGGTCACCCATTAGACGGGGTGGGACATTGGGCGACAGGAAAGAAATGAAATTCAGCCCCTTCTGCTCCGCCCTATGGGCAAAACTGTTAGCCACATCCTCAACCGTAACCCTCAAATCAAAGGGGATATTCTCAATGTCGAATTTTCCGGCTTCTATTTTGGAAAAATCAAGTATCTCATTGATTACATCCTGAAGGGCGCCGGCTTCCGTATTGATTGTTTGAAAGATATTCTTCTGATTATCATCGAGCTCGGTATCCAAAGCTAACTCCGCCATGCCTATAATCCCGTTAAGGGGCGTCCTTATCTCATGGCTCATGTTGGCAAGAAATTGGCTTTTAGCCTTGGTGGCCTCCTCGGCCGACCTCTTTTTTTCCAGAATCGCGCGCTCTAATTCTTTTCTTTCCGTAACATCACGGATAACACCCCTGAACCCGATGGGCTGACCTCCCGAACCGGT
>Ga0257125_1003261_pt1 | contig 11775 bp, 9 predicted proteins | sample SI106_200metaG_FD_190183 | JGI IMG/M metagenome (GOLD analysis project Ga0257125, IMG submission 190183) | Marine microbial communities from Saanich Inlet, British Columbia, Canada - SI106_200 | ecosystem: Environmental > Aquatic > Marine > Inlet | place: Canada: British Columbia | collected...
AGTTTGCTTTTAACTCTCTAATCTCAGAATTATAGATATAAGAATGAATATCTTCATTTGTTAAACTAACATCATAATAAACAATTTGAGCTCTAACTGAATTATTATAGCTAGAACCATATCGTCCTTTGTTCAGATAGAAACTTGAATTCCATTCTTCATTTAAACTTTCTAGATTTAAGAAAGAACAACATTCTAATGAACCATAGCAAGCAGATGAACTTAAATCCTCATCTAATTCAATAACACTATACTTGGTACATAGATTTGAATAATTAGTATCAAATGTAAATGATCCTTTAACTGAAAAATCAATAATGTTTTCTTTATAGGTTATACCATTATTATTACTATCATAATTAGAATTAGTACCATAACTAAATTCTAATGAAATATCCTCTGAAAGATTACCAATTGTTTCTGCTTCTGATGAATTGTGGCTATAGTTATACAATAAATTATCTAAAATGTAAACTAAAGCACTATCTCCTTCTATATATCCAGATAAACCAATTGAATTAATTAATCCATCTTCATCCTGTATCCATGTATAGTTTGTTGAAGAACTAAAGTCTAGATCAATCTCTTCTGTATAATTACCAATAACAGCGTACCCTGTTATAGTAGACTGAATAACTAAGAAACCTATTAAGACTATTAGAATTGCAAATACTGACATTATCCTAGTCCTAACTATTTCTTTGTTATTCATTATTTTTCCACCATATCCAAACACCTTTTCCAGATCCAACTTGTTTACCTTTAATCAAAGATTCGCCTCTAAGTATATGCAACCTATACAAAACTTTAACACGAGTAGTACCAGAAATAGCTTTGATAATTTCAACAGTTTCTAGAGGTTCATCTACTCTACTCAATACTTCAAGAATTTTCTGAGATAATCTATCTCGTCTAATGCGCATTAAGTAATATCTACCTTTTCGAGTATATAAATCTATCGATACATTCATCGATAAACAAAAACTATATAACTTAATTCTTATTATTTAATTTTATGATAGAAATAGATGGATCTTATAAGGAAGGTGGTGGACAGATTGTAAGAACAGCTTTAGCTTTGTCTACTTTACTTCAAAAACCTTGTAAGATTACTAATATTCGAAAAGGAAGAAAGAATCCTGGATTAAAAAGTCAACATTTGAATTGTGTTAAAGCATTACGACAACTATGTAATGCTAAGGTTGCTGGATCAAGGTTAGGTTCTGAAGAGTTAATGTATGTTCCTAAAAAAATAAACGCTTATAAAATTACAATTGATATAGAAACAGCTGGTTCTATTACTTTATTATTACAATCTTTGTTATTACCTTGTTTGTTTTCAGAAAAAAAGAAAAAAATAGAAATAATGGGGGGCACAGATGTTAAATGGAGTCCTCAAATTGATTATTTTAAAGAGGTTATTTTACCTAATTTTTATAAATTTGCAGAAAGTATAGAATTGAATATTGAAAAAAGAGGTTATTATCCTAAAGGCAATGGGAAAGTTATTTTAAAAATTTCTCCTAAATATAATTTAGATAATCTCGAAGAATTTCTTAAAATTGATCTTAGTGAACAAGGAAATTTAGTACAAATAAAAGGAATAAGTCATGCTTGTTTTGATTTGCAAAAATCAGAAGTTGCAGAAAGGCAATCAAAGGGTGCTAAAAGCATTTTACATAATTTTAAAGTACCTGTTAAAATAGAAAACCATTATTTTGAAACCGATTCTTTGGGTTCAGGTATAACTTTGTGGGCTGTTTTTTCTAAGGATGATGGTTATTCAGATCCTATTAAATTAGGCTCTGATGAATTAGGGGAAAAAGGAGTTAAAGCAGAAGAAGTTGGGAAAAAAGCAGCAAATCAATTATTAGAAGAAATAAATTCAAAGGCCGCTGTTGATAGACATTTAGCAGACAATTTAATACCTTTGTTAGGACTAATTAAGAATGGAGAAATGAAAACTTCAGAAATAACAGATCATTCTTTAAGTAATATTTATGTTGTAGAGAAATTTTTAGGAAAAAAGTTTTTTGTTGAAGATAAAATTATAAAGAAGCTAGTTTAATATCTGTTTCTAATGACATTAGATCATAATTAAATTTTCTTTTTTCTTCATCATTTAATTTTATTTGTTTTTGCATTTCTTGTATCTGTTTTACAAGGGAAGTTGCTTGACTAATATTATTTATTTTTATCAATTCTTCTGCTTCTTTTATGAAAGAATGAATATATCCATATTTTGAACCTTTTAATTCTTCTTTTTTGGGTTGTGGAGAGGTTCTAACTTCTTTTAAGAATTTTTGTTTTCCTGCTTCTTTCAATTCTTGTTCTACTATTGCTCTTTGCTTTTCTAATTCCCCTTCTTCTTCTTTGAATTTAGACTCTTCTTCCTCTATTTTATCTATTGTATTAATAAGTTCAATTTCTTTTATTTTAGACTCTTCTTCTATTGCTCTTAATTCACCTTTTCTTATTTTTGTTTCTTTTCCTTCTAATTCTCTTAGTAAATTAATTTTATCTGCAATTTTTCTGTTTAATGAATGGTAAGAATCATTTAGGGTTATATATTTTTTATCTAAGTCCTTTACTCTTTTGTCCAATTCTTTAACATCTTTTAGTTTATTTTCTTTTTCTTTTAGTGCTATTTCTCTTTTTTTAATTGAATCAATATTTATGTTCTTTTTTGCTAAATCATTTTTATATTTATCAATTTGCTCCATAATTTTTATGTTTTTTTGATAGTCTTTTAATGTCAATTTAATTGTATTTTTGCTGTCATTGAATAGTCTTTTATTTTCTTTTAGGCTTGCTTCGGTTATATTCCATTCATTTTTTAGATCATTAAGACCTTTTTCTTTTTCATTTAATTGTAAATCTATTTCTTGTTTTAGTTTTTTCATATCTTTAAAATGAATTTGGAATTCATCTTTTTGTGTTTTTAATTTTATTAGTTTTGTTTTTACTGTTTCTTCTTCTTTTTTAAGAAGAGCTCTATTGTTTTTTATTTCTTTTAATTTAGCATTAATTTCTTTTTTGTCTTTTGGAGGTACATCAAATATTGGAGCCCCTATTTCTTCTGTTAAACTATTTTTAGGTATATCGTCTTCCCATTTTGTTTTTTCAATATCCTTTAAAAGATTTTTTTTATGTTCTGTAAGATTATGTATTTCTTCATGTAGGTCTACTTTATTTTTGGTTAGTTTAGGAAACTTTTTTTCTAGATTTATTTCTCTTTCCCTAAGGGCCTTTTCTCTAATAGAAATAAGTTGTTCTTTTTTGTCTACTTTATTATTTTTATATTCATGTTTTCTTAGAATTTCTATTTTTTGGCTTATTTCATCTTCTTTTTTAATAAGCATATCTTTTCCTGCTTCAATTTCTTTTTCTTTTTCAGCTAGTAATTGTTTATCTTCTTCTATGATTATTAATTTCTTCTTAATTTCTTCTTCTCTTTTTTGCACTTCTTTTTCTCTTTTAGAAATATTTTTTTCAACTTTTTCTTTTTGTTTATGGAGTTTTTCTACAACATTTTTAGTTGTTTTTTCTTTTTTTCTCCATCTATGTTTATCTCTACTTAATTGTTTGTGCCCTTCCATTACCTCTTTTTCCCATTGTTTCATTTCTTCGGTTTTTTTATTAATTTTAGGCTTTTTTATTATGTTTTTAAATGAAATTAACTTAGAATTTATTTTAGGGGGTTCTGGAACTTTAAGAATAGGCCTAATTAATTCCTTTTCCCCTTTTATTTTACTCCCCATTGGTATATTAAACGTTTTTTTGTATTTATTAAGTTTTATCACTCTTGGAGAATGGTATACGTTAGTTATAATAGTAATCTTTATAAATGCCTGTTTAATTCTTTATATTATGGAAAATCAAAAAACAAAATGTACTTCTTGTAATAAGAGGATAGCTAACACTCCAGGAGTAGTTAGATTCAAGTGCCCTTCTTGTGAAAAAGAGGAAATGGTAAGATGTAAGTCATGTAGACAAAATGCTGTTAAATATAAATGTTCTTGCGGGTTTATAGGTCCTAACTAAAATGACAAATGTAATTGTTACTCTAAAAATAATGCCTGAATCAGTTGAAGTAGATTTGGAAAATCTTAAAAATAAACTTTTAGATATTATAAAAGAATTTGCTGGAGAAGGAGATACAAAAACAGAAGAGGAACCTATCGCTTTTGGATTAAAAGCGTTAAAAATTCTATTTATTATGGATGAGTCTTTAGGTTCTACAGAAACTTTAGAAGAAAGTATTAAGGCTGTAGAAGGAATTCAATCTGTAGAAGTAACAGATGTTAGAAGAGCAATTGGGTAATTGTTTTTTTCTTTAAAATGGCATATAATTTTCTAGTAGAAAGAGCTATAGAAGATGATTTGGAAGAGATTGCTGGATTAAACAGAGAATGTTTTCCAGATGATAATCCTGATTTTGGAAGAGCTTATGGTTGGATTAAGGCTCATTTTGTAGGTACCAATCTTCATACTTATTTTGTAGGTATGTTAGATGAAAGAATGGTTGGTTATATTCAATGGACTAGATTGGGCGGATTTAGAAATGAGGCTGTTTTAGAGTTAGATGATATTGGTGTTACAGAAGAGTTTAGAGGTAAAGGATTTGGAACTCAATTAATTCAAAAAAGTTTAATTGATTATGTTGAACACACTTTGAAGCCTGCTGGAGAAACTTTAAGATTAGTTAAAGTTGGGACAGGTGCTTCAAATGATGCTCAAAGAGTTTATAGAACTGCTTTAGGTGCTGAAGTTTCTAGTACTGATAGAGATGTTTATGATGGTGATGAAGTTAATATGTTTGCTAGAAAAGCTCAATTAGAACAAGCATTAGGTATTTCTTTGTAAAATTTTAATCAATTCTTTTTCTTCGATATTTGTTCTTATAGAATTCTCTCTGAAATGTGTCTCTGAAACTTTAAATCCTTTTTTCTTTATTTTTTTAATTAAATCTTGTTGTTTTGGAAGTGATTTTAATTTATATTTTTTCCCTAGTCTTGTAATATCATAAAAACCGATTGTATCTATCTTTGATTCTTGTTCGATTAGGTTTAGGAATTTTTTATTTTCTTCAATCTTATTATTTTTCTTCATTTTATTAACTAATTTAGTATCCCAAAGTTGTCCTAACCACATTGGACCTGCTTGGTTGAAGAAATTCTGCTGTTTGATTATTCCATCTGCTTTTTCTTTGCCTTTTTTACATTGTAGAAAAACCCTGAAATAATGGTCTTTTGAATAAGCAAAAATAGGGGTTAAAGCTTTGTCAAATTGTGCTCCAATCAATTGAATTTTTCTTATTAAAATTCTTAAGCCTATTTCATGCATTGTTTCTGTTCTTAATGGAGAAGCCCAATATTTTCTTTTACATGCCTTTGGAAAGCTTCCTGATAAACAACCTGTGTCTGTTGCTGTTACAGCTAAGATCCCTTGTCTAGAAAGCCTTAAAATAGCATTATTTAAGAGGAAATTAGGAGAACCAAATGGATCTATATCAATATAATCGAACCCTTTTGATTCTAATAAAAAAAGATTAGCATCTTGATTTGAAATTTTTAATTTGTTTTTTATTTTATTTAATTTTAGATTTTCTTTTATTGATTTTATTGCATTTTTGTTTAAATCATTAAATTCTACATATTTAATTTTAGATTTTTTTACTTCTTTTAAGAATCTTATCCCTCTTATTCCAGAACCTGCTAAAGGTAATGCTATTTGCATGTTTTTTTTATTAATTTCGTTTAATAAGAGTATAGAAATATCTCTGTTTAATTTCATTACTGGATTATAGAATGTTTCCATTTTTTTGGAAACTATTTTTTCAGGAGTAATATTTAGTTTTACTTTTCCTTCTGTGATCATAATACCTAAAATAAGGAAATACTATATAAATGTTTATTCAAACGAGGATTAAGTTAACTAAAATGCCAATATAGTGACTTACAATTATAACAATAACAGCTATACTTAAGTGACTAAATATGGCATTTAAAGGGTTTGTTTTTTCTTTTTTAGCAATGAAAAAACTTAATAGACTTAAAACCAATAGTCCCCAAATAATACTTGCTATAATGGCTATATTTAATTCAAACATTAAAACAGGTATAATAAAACTTAATGCAAATATTGCTTTAGAAAAAAAAGTAGAAAAAGCAGCACTCCATGTTTGTTGAATTGTATGAATACTTTCAGATTCTTCTGAGATGTGCATTGCTAATGAATCTGAAAGGGAATCTGCTATTGCTATTACAATAATACCTCCTAGAACTACAAGTTTTGAGTGAGAAGTCGAATTAAGTCCTATAATTAGACCTAACGTAGTTATAATACTAGACGTTAAACCAAAACTAAAACCTTTCCATATTGAGGTTTGCATAACTAATTTTAGTTAATCTTCTTTAAATAATTTGTGTTTAAGAATAAAAAATAAAAAAATTATTCAATAGTTATATATCGAAATTTTCTTGATCTGTGTTTATCGCTTGATGCTGTTATTCTAACCAAGTATTCTCCTTTTGGAATTGAAGAAGGGATGTCCCACCACATTAATTTTCCATAGTTATCATCGATATCAAAGTTATTTGCTCTCATTGTTTCTCCTATTTCAGGAAATAAAGCAATAACTCTTACATCTTCAACATCTTTACTACCATGATTAACAATACTTGTATGTAGTTCTAATTCGTTTCCAGGTACAATACTTTCTTCTAAGAATCTTATTCTACTTAAACTTAGAACAGATAAAACTAATATTACTAATAAAAAAGTTTGTTTATATCCTAAAAAATCGCTTTGCGATTTTTTGGACACAGAAAAAATTTCTGATTTTTTCTCGTGTTTCATTTTTTCTCCCCCTTGTTTTTCTATTTTTTAATTATAATTGCCCCTATAAAAAATATTATTATTCCTAGGACTAAAACAATTAATATTGATAATAGTATTGTGTATTCAAAAGTATCTTGGAATTTTGTTGTTGAAGCTCCTGTTACTTGTTCAATTCCTTGTTTAGGTGTTACAATAACATCTTCTTCTTTTTCCTGAGGTTTTGAATCTACTCTACAATCACCTTTTGTAATAAATATTGTTTCTGTTTCAGATTCATCACCATAATCTGCTCTTATTGTTATTGGATAATTTCCTTTAGCAAGATTTGATGGAGCCATGAATGCATAACTAATTGTTTTTTTGTAGTCGTCTTCATCTGATTCTTCTAATTCAAATGTTTGAGATTTGCTCATTTCTAATTCTGAACTCATTATTTTCAATGTAACATCTTCATCTTTTTTACCAATGTTTTTTACTCCAACATTAATATCAAATATATTTGAACAAGTTAAGGTTAAAGGACTAACACTTGCTGAGTATATTTCCACATCGTGTTTTTCTCTTTCAATATCGATTGTTTGAGATGTGTCAAGTGCACATTGTTCTTGATTGTTATCATCTTGACCACATGCTTTTACATAAACAGTGTATTCATCCCCATCCTCTGCATCTGCAGGCATTTTAAATGTAAAACTGTATTGTTCGTCGTCTCCTTCATCTAGATCAAATTCTTCATCATCTTCTAGTTCGTCATCGTCTTCATCTTCTACAATTTCTCCGTTTTCATCTAGGATTTTAATTTCTAACTCAATGTCTTCAATATCCAAATCACCATTATTTTCAATATCAACTTTAATTTCTACTGTTTCGTCAGGTTTTGCTTCGTCTGGATTTACATCAACATCATCTATTTCTAGAACTCCTGTTCCTGGAACTGTTGGATCTGGTGTTGTTCCTGGATTAGTTGGTTGAGTTGCATCTCCTACTCTATATGAACTGAAATGAGATACATTAAATATAACAGTACCACTAGTTGTTGGATAACTTGTATAACTATGAAGTTTACATCTTGAAGTAGGACATATTAAATCAATATCATTTGCATCTGTTTTATAGGCTCCATCATAATAAATTACAGGCACATCATTATATGTTAATCCTGTTAATGTTATTTGAGCTGGAACTCCTGAAAATACACTATTAGCTGTTCCAGATACATTTACAGCTGCTACTCCATTTTCTATCAATATATTATTGATTGTTGCAATAGCTGATAGATCTATTGAATTTTGGAATTCTATTTGTGAGTTACCACTTTTAATTGTTAGGTTTGTATTTTGAAGTTGTGTTGAGTTTAAAGCAGATAAATCTTGTTCTGTTGTATATGATCCTGTTGTTTGAGGATAAGTTGTTGTTGTTGGATACCAATCATAACTATGATTTGTTCCTTGATCATCTTCTATTTCAACTCTTACATGATATCCTGCACTTTCGTGTTTTGCTCCAAATGTATAAGTTTGAGTGTTTGTTGCTTTTACTTCTTCATTTTCTTTCCAAATTATTGAAGACCAATCTAATCCTGCTGGCATTACAAAAGCAAATACAGCATCGTGTTCACCATGGATTACTGGATACTGTTCAGGTGAATAAATTATATGATGTGATAATACTTCAATTGTAACTGTTTTTGAGTCTGAAGCTCCTAATGAATCTGTTACACTACATTCTACATTATAAGTTCCTATTTCATTTGCTGTTGGTGTCCATGTTACATTTGCTAATGAATTGTTTATTTTGGTTACTGTTAAATCTGTTAGATTACATGTATAAGTTAAGGCTTCTCCTTGATCTATATCAGAACCTTCTAAATAAAATTGTAGTAATTTACTTTCGTTTACAATTTGATTGTTTATTGCGTCTAAGGTTGGTGCGTTATTTTCATTACCAACTGTTAAAGTTATTGTTTTGTTTATTGCTTCATTTTGATCATCTGTTACTGTGAACAATAGATTGTATGTTCCTACATCATTGTTTGTAGGTGTCCAGTTGAATAATGCGTGTGTATTGTTAATTGGTGTAAATATTGCTCCGGTTGGTGTTTGATTTAAATAATAATCTAATGTTGTGCTATCAACATCATTACCTAAAACATAAAATATTTTTGTTATATTTTCTTGGAATAATTGATTGTCTACATTAATTGTAGGTGCATCGTTAACAGGTTCTACTATCATTTGAACTGTTATTGGAGCTGAACTATTTGTTCCGTCTGAAATTGTCACATTACATGCGCCTGTTCCAAACCAATTTGTTACTGGTAAAAATTCTAAGATGTTTCCATTTGTAAAACAGATTATTTCAGAAACATTTAAGCTTGTTGTTGTGAATGTTAAATCATTTGGATTTGTTTCTGTGTCAGCTGCATATGCTGATAAATTGATACTATCATTAACACCTGAATCTTCTTTAACTGTTATTGAAGGTATTAAAGCTGTCCATGTTGGTGCATCGTTTAATGCTTGAACTTCAACAGTTGCTTGGTAATAAGATATTGTTGATCCTGCTGTTATTGAAATATTTAATGTGGAGGTTCCAACTTGGTTTTGTGCAGGTTGTGCACATGTTAATAAGGTTGTTTGAATATCACAATCAATTAAAGACGCATTTGATTCGCTTTCTAAATTATAAGTCCATGCAGAATTATAGTTTGTTGTGAAATTTGTTAAATCAATTTCCCATGTTGGTAATGTATCTTCTTGGGTTATTGCATTTAAAGTTACTAATGATGGATCAAAACAGGTTAAAACTTCTAATGTTATTTGATCTGTTATTGTGTTAATAAAAGTATATTCTCCTTTTGATTCTATATATAGTACTGTATCTGATGTTAGGTTTTCTGTATTTATATTGAATGAAAATGTTTCTTTATTGTTTTTTGTAATTGATTTTGTCAGATTTGTGTTTATGCTTAAATCACTTGTATAAACTCTTGTTGTGATATCTACAGCATTTGTATAGTTTCCTTGGTTTGCAATTTCTATATCTAATGTTGTTTGTTTGTCACAACTGATGTTTTGTGGTGTTAATGTTTTGTTTAATAGTTCAATTTGATGTGTTGATCTGTTTGCGATTAATGTTATTGTTTTTTGTGATGTATATTGGTTAAGTAATATATCTACTCCGTTTGCATCTAATGTTAGAATAAATGTTTCTTGGGGTAAGATATTAGGTATATTAAATTGGATACTTGCCGCTTGTGCTTGTGAAGGTATTAGATCATATAATTGAGTTGATTTAGATTCTAAATTTTGGATATCTGCGTCAACTTTTGTATTATAAAGATTTTTAGTTAATCTATCTCTTATATTGAAGTTGATTGTTAGTGTTTCTCCTGGTCTAACATTTGATACTGTTCCATTATCTTCTACACTAATTCCATTAATTGTTATTTCTGTTATATCTAATGAAGGATGGGTTGTTAAATTGAATTCTTGGGTTGTTGTGTTTATTCCATCTGAAACTTCTATCTCAACAGGAACAATTGTGTTTGCTTGTGCGTTTGTTGGAGTTAATTTGAAAGTGTTGTTTACAAAATTAGCATTTACAGGTGTTATAACATTGTATGTTAATAAGGATACATTAGAATCAACATCTGTTGCAATAACATCATAAGTATATTCTATGTCTTCTGTTGCTGTTGCTGAGGGAAATGAAGATGTTATTACAGGCGCATCATTTAATCCAGCAACTTCTATTTGTACTATGAAATCTATTAAATAATAAGAATCATTAACTTGGACAGTACAGTTTGTTGTACCATTCCAATCAGGATAAGCTATTATTGTTAAATTTGTTTCGTTTGTTATTGCACAATCTGTTTTGAAAATATTTTCTCCTGTTACTTTAAATGTTAAATTATCATTATCTAAATCTTTAATGAAACTTGTTAAACTGATTGTTTTGTTTGTATCTTCATCTAATTGTTGAAGTGGGATTGTTCCGTTAGGAATTTGATCATTTAAAGTTCCTTTTGTTGGTGTTGCGAAAGTAACAAATGTTGAAGAACCGTCTCTTTGTCTTCCTCTTGACATATTTTCTTCATCTGCACTTACATCACTATAAGTTAAATTGTCAATTAAATGTCCTGTGCTGTTATATAATAATAAATGTTCACTAGTAGCAGAAGCAACTTCAATAGAAAATCCTAATTCTGTTCCGTTAAAAACAATATATCTGTTTGAAGAATCTAAAATTCCTGTAAGGTTGTTTCCATTTGAATCTGAGTCATTAATTTTCCAGTCTGTTAAATTTATAGTTCCTGTACCGTTATAGTAAAGTTCAATCCATTTATATTCTTGGGTAAAAGGATCAGGTCTAGCTTGAAATTCGTTGATAAAAACTTCGCCTTGAGCATCGCTAAGACCTATAAGTCCTGCAACAGAAATTAAATTAACACATAGTAATAAAATAGTTATACATAGTAATAATATTTTTTTCATTGATAACAACCCCCACGGTTATATATAGTAAATTAAGTAAAAAGAATATATTATATTATATAAAGGTTTCTGTTTTTTACTATTTTAGAATGGCAAATAATCATATAACTCTAAAATCTCTGTGTCTTACTCTTTTTAGTTGTTTATCTGTTGTTATTGTTAGTCTTAAGGTGTAAACTCCTTTTTGTGCATCTTCTGGAATTATTAATGGAACTTGTTTTAATAATCCTTTTTTGACTTCTGGGCCTGTGAATGGGCCTATTTTTCTTGAAATACCTAGTTCTGGTACTGTTGCTCTTATTGTTGCTTTTTTAACATCATAAACACCCATATTTTCAAAACTAGTATCTATAAATAGATCTTCCCCTGGTTTTACAAATTCATATACCGCCCTATTCATTCTTATTTTTTCAATAAAAGTTTTTCTTCTTGG
>Ga0257125_1003266_pt1 | contig 11764 bp, 10 predicted proteins | sample SI106_200metaG_FD_190183 | JGI IMG/M metagenome (GOLD analysis project Ga0257125, IMG submission 190183) | Marine microbial communities from Saanich Inlet, British Columbia, Canada - SI106_200 | ecosystem: Environmental > Aquatic > Marine > Inlet | place: Canada: British Columbia | collected...
ACGAATCGAGTTGATTCTTTGGATCCGGCTTTGAGGCGTCCTGGGAGGTTTGATCGGGAGTTGGAGATTGGGGTTCCGGATAAGAAAGGTCGGCTTGAGACTTTGAAAATTCATTCGAGAGGAATGCCTTTACATAAGAATGTTGATTTGGATAAAATTTCTTCTTTGACGCATGGTTTTGTTGGGGCTGATTTGGAATCTTTAACGAAAGAATCGGCGATGATTGTTCTTCGAAGACATTTGCCTAAAATTCCTTTGGATGATGATCAAATTCCTCAAGAGGTTTTGGATGATTTGATTGTTCAACAAAAAGATTTTACTGATGCTTTGAAGACAGTTAGACCTTCTGCAATGAGGGAAGTTTTGGTTGAAGCTCCGACGGTTGGTTGGAATGATATTGGTGGTTTAGATAGGATTAAGGAAGATTTGCAGGAAGCTGTTGAATGGCCGATGAAATATCCAGATAGTTTTAAGAGAATGGGAATTAGGCCTTCTCGAGGGGTTTTGTTGTATGGTCCGCCTGGAACTGGTAAAACTTTGTTGGCTAAAGCTGTTGCGAAAGAATCTGAAGCAAATTTTATTCAAGTTAAAGGACCTTCGTTGTTGTCGATGTGGGTTGGGAAAAGTGAAGAGGGAGTTAGGAAGATTTTTGAAAAAGCAAGACAGGTTTCTCCTTGTATAATTTTCTTTGATGAATTAGATTCTATTGCTGGGAGAAGAGGAAGTGATCAGAATAAAGTTACTGAAAGAGTTTTGAATCAGATGCTTTCTGAAATGGATGGGCTTGATGATATGAAAGATGTTTTGGTTATTGCAGCGACGAATAGACCTGATATGTTGGATACTGCTTTACTTCGTCCGGGGAGATTTGATAAAATTCTTTTGGTTAATGCTCCGACTGTCGAGGGTCGTGAAAATATTTTGAAGATTCATACTAAAGAAATGCCTCTTGTTAAGGGAATTAGTTTGAAAGAATTAGCTAAGGAGACGGAAGGTTTTACTGGCGCTGATTTGGAAGCGTTTGCTCGTGAAGCTGCAATGATTGCTTTGAGAAAAAATATCGACGCTGTTGAAGTTACGAAGGTTAATTTTGAAGAAGCTTTGAAAAAAATTAAACCGAGTGTTACTAAACAATCTATTGAAACTTATAAGAAAATTGAAAAACAATTTTTAGATAATGCAAAATCAGCGATAGATAATAAAGGGGGAAGTTATTTTGGTTAGATTTTAGTTAAATTTTAAAAACACCAAAAACAATATATTAACATGGGCTTTTTTGATGAAAATGATCCTTTTGAGGAAATAATGAATGAGTTTTTTGGAAAGCGTGCGAGAACTTCTTCGTCGGGAAATGTAGTTAGAAATGAAAGTGAGGAGAGAGTTATTGATTATATCGAAGAGAATGGAAATGTTTATTTTGTTTTTGAAATCCCGGGACATAAGAAAGAAGATGTTGAAATTAAAGTTAAGGGCAATGAATTAATTGTGAGTGCTTTTAGAAAAGATTTGGGAGAAGTTAAAAATTATTTGAGAAATAAATTACTGCAAGAAATAACTTTTAATAAAACTATTCCGGTGAAAGTTAAAAAAGATTTTAAGTTTAGTTTTAATAACGGTGTGTTGGAGGTTAAGTTTAATAGAAAATGACTGAAGAAAATAAAAAAGGAATTCCGAAATATTTTTTGAAAGTAGCTGAAAGTTTGCAAGAAGATATCAATAAAGGTATTGCGAGGATTTCTTCGAGGGATATGGAGAAGATGAAACTAGTTCCTGGAGATATGGTTGAATTGAAAGGGAAAAATGTTTTGGTTGTGAAAGTTCTTCGAGCTCTTGGAGGAGATAAATCTATTGGGAAAATAAGACTTGATGGAACTGTGAGATCAAATTTGGGAGTTAGTATCGAAGAAGAAGTTGAAATTAAAAAAGTTGAATTGAAATTTGCTACGTCTATTACTTTAGCACCTTTGCAGGAATTAAGATTGAGTCAGAGTTCTAGTGAATATTTGCATTCTAAATTTTTGGATTTTCCTTTGAGTCCAAAACAGAAGTTGACGATTCTTGCTAGTGGGAATAAATTAAAATATATTGTTTCAAAGGTTGCTCCGAAGGGAAGTGTCGTTGTTGTTCCTTCTACAGAATTTATTTTGAGTGAAGAAGTTTATTCTGGGGGAAGTGATACTCCGAATATTTATTATGAAGATATTGGTGGTTTGAAAGAAGAGATTGAATTAGTTCGTGAAATGGTTGAGCTTCCAATGAAACAACCTGAGGTTTTTGAAAAATTGGGGATTGGAGCGCCGAAAGGAGTTTTGTTAACTGGTCCGCCTGGAACTGGTAAAACTTTGCTTGCTAAGGCTGTTGCAACTGAAACTGAAGCTTCATTTTATTCTATTGCTGGTCCTGAAATTATGAGCAAATATTATGGGGAAAGTGAAAAGCATGTTCGGGAAGTTTTTGAAAAGGCGCAGAAGAATTCTCCTGCGATTATTTTTATTGATGAGATTGATTCTATTGCACCGAAGAGAGGTGATGGGACTGATCAAACTGAAAAAAGAATTGTTGCTCAATTATTAACTTTGATGGATGGATTGAAATCTCGAGGGCAATTGGTTGTTATGGCTGCAACGAATCGGCCAGAGGATATTGATACTGCTTTGAGGCGTCCAGGGAGATTTGATAGGGAATTAAGAATTAATCCTCCTGCTGAAGATGGGCGTAAAGAGATTTTGCAAATTCATACTCGTGGAATGCCGTTGGGTAATGATGTTAATTTTGAAGAGTTGGCGAATAGAACGATTGGTTTTGTTGGGGCTGATTTGGAAGTTTTATGTAAAGAAGCTGCTTTGAAAGCTTTGAAGCCTCATTTGAAGAAGTTTAAGAATTTAGATGAGAAGTTGCCTGCTGAGGAACTTGATAAAATTAAAGTTTTGAGAAAGGATTTTGTTGAAGCTTTGAAACAAGTTGAGCCTTCTGCGATGAGGGAAGTTTTGATTAAGAAACCTAATGTTAAATGGACTGATGTTGGGGGTTTGAGAGAAGCTAAAGAGAAACTTCGGGAATTAGTTGAATTGCCTTTGCTTCGTCCTGAGTTGTATTCTGCTGCGGGAATTAAACCTTCGAAGGGAGTGTTGCTTTCTGGGCTTCCTGGAACTGGTAAAACTTTGCTTGCTAAAGCTGTTGCTACCGAGGCTAATGCTAATTTTATTTCGGTTAAAGGACCTGAATTAATTTCTAAATGGGTTGGAGAAAGTGAAAAACATGTTCGGGAAATTTTTAAGAAAGCGAAACAGGTTTCACCTTCGATTATTTTCTTTGATGAGTTTGATTCTATTTCAAAATCTCGAGGGCAAGGAGCTACTTGTGATTCTTCGGAGAAAGTTGTTAATCAGTTGTTGACGGAATTAGATGGTGTTGAAGAATTAGAGAATGTTATGATTATTGCTGCGACCAATCGGAAGGATTTGATTGATCAGGCTTTACTTCGTCCTGGGAGAATTGATTCTCATGTTGAGTTGGGGATTCCTGATTTGGAAACTCGTGAAGAAATATTTAAAGTTCATACTAAAAATATGCCTTTGGAGAAAGGAGTTAATTTGATTAAAATGTCTAAAGATTCAGAAGGTTGGACTGGAGCAGATATCGAGGCTGTTTGTCGTAATGCTGGGATAAATGCGATTAAGAAAAATTATTTATTGAAGGAAATGGATAAGTTGAAGATTACAAATGAGGATTTTGAAAAAGGTTTTGATGTGATTAAGAAACAAATTGGTGATTCTATTTCTAAAGAGATTCCAAATATGGCAGAGATGGCTAAACAATTAGGTGTTGGAGATTTTGGGGAGAAAGGCACCTCCGCCACCCCCCTAAATTCGGAAGCTTCCCACCCACCCGCAGAGGAAATAAAAGGGAAAATTAAGTCCTCGGAGGAAAAGGTAAAGGGGAAGAGTGAGGAAAAGGTTGGGAAGAAGTAATTAATCTTCCTTCGTCGTCACGACAATTTCTTTTTCAGTTATAAGAAAAGTATTTTCTGCTTGGGAAATTAGTTTTCCTTTTTCTTCTGTAAGAATTGGATAATGATGTAATATTTCTTCGCGTTCTAATTGCATTAATGCTAATCTTGCTTTGCTTCCGAATTTTTTAATTATCCAACGAGATGCGAAGGGAAGTGTTTGGTGAGTTTCTTTTATGTAGTTTAAAATTTCTCTTGAGAGGGGATTTCTTGGATTGTTGTTTGAGTTCAATACGTAGATATTTCCTTTTGCTCCGTCGTGGACTTTTCCGGAGCCGTTTGTTGCGAATGGTTCGATTGCGTATAAACCTAAATCTATATTGAAATCTGATTTGTTGTCGATGTTTGGAACTGAGATTCCTGCATGTAAATCGTATTTTTCCATGAGGTGTCCTGAGAGATTTATGATTGGCATGAAGCCATGCGAGTTTATTGTAGTTTCAACAATTTTGCCAATTTTCCCGAGAGTGGGATCATTTATTAGTTCTTTTTCTACATTGTTTAATGCTTCTTTTGAAGCAAGAATTAATTTTTCGTTTAGTTCTGAATTTTCTAAATCAAGAGAGAATGCAGTGTCTGCAATCCAGCCGTCGATGTGAACGCCAAAATCTATTTTTAGTAATCCGTGTGCTAAAGTTTTGTCTTCCCATTCTGGAGTGTAATGTGCGGCTTGTTCGTTTATTGAGAGGTTTACGGGAAAAGCTGTTTCTCCTCCTAGTTCGTAAATTTTATTTTCAATTTTTTCTGCAATTTCTAGGAGTGGAGTTCCTTTTTTTATTTGGGGTTTTATCCATTTTTTTATTTCTATTGCAATTTCTCCTGCTTTGATTATTTTTTCTTGTTCCATGTTAAATTTAGATGATTTTGTGTTATAAAAGTTTTGTTGAAAATTTTCCGTTTCTAGGTCTAGTCAATTTAGGCTTGCGGAAGTTTTTCTATTTGCAATTAATTGAAGATTAATCTGATTAAAGTTAATTATATAAATTATGGAATCTTTTATTTTGTATAATTTTTGAATTAAAATGGCTGGATATAACAAATGCAAGAAATGTGGGTATTGGTTTGATAGTAATTCTGAAGACGATAGTTTGCTTTGTGAGGGTTGTATTGAAGAAATTGAGGATTAATTTAATGTTGATGATTTGTTAAAGTATATGTTTCATCTCAATAATCTTTAAAATTGGTTTATTTCTTTTTAGTTGATGGTAGTTAAAATTTCTGGAATTGAATGGATTTGTTTGAAGGTTAAAAGTTTTCCTGGAAATGAGAAATATTTTAAGGAAAATAATTATGAAAAATATCATTCTTCTTCAAAATATTGGAAATCGAAATGGAGTAAGAGAAGTAAATGAAGATTGTTGCAGCGGGAAATACTTATTCGGATTTTGAGAATACTTTGAAGTATTTGTTTGAAATTAAGGAAGGAATAATTTTGTTTTCAGAAGGTTCTTTTGATCCTGCTGAAGGTTTGAATTGGACTTTGAATGATTTGGCTAAACATACAAAAGATTTGCCTATGACTTTAGTTGGAGAGAAAGAGAACCAAATTCGTATTGTTAAGAATGGATTGAGTTTTAGAGCTCAATTAAACTCTTTAATGGAAGAAGAATTTTGGTGTAAGAGGACAGATATATTATATGATGTTTCTTATAAATCAGAGAAAAAAATTTTGGCTTTCTCTAGAATTTGTGCTGATGGAATTACCCCCTATTCTGGAAAAGATCTCGCGGATTTATTATTAATTTCTTCTGGAGGGATGGATTGGAAAGAGGATATTAATTCTCTTTTGAAATCCCACAAAGATAGTTTGGAACCCAATTCATTAATTGTTCAATCGGATATTCATATGGGTAATGAATTTATTTATTCTATGGAAAAAGAAAGATTTGTTGGCAAAGAAAAAGTTAATTTTTTGGGAGATAAATATTTGGTTTATGATTTTTAATTTTCAATACTCTTATCTTTTAATCTTCTGCTTTTAGGAATAAAGTTTGTTATTTTTTCTTCGGAAGCTTTCCCTGTGCCTAACATGTCTTCTTTGTATTTTATTACAACGAAACCTTTTAATCCAGTTTTTTTTAATATTTCATGTCCCATCATCCATGTTTCTTTTTCTTCTTCGTTTAATTCAACAATGTTCTTTTTTATTTCATTTTTGAGTATTTGTGTTCCTTCAATTGAAAGTCTTAATTCTCCTTCGTTTTCTTTTGCGAAATAAACTCCTACTCTTTCTACGAATGTTGCTTGACTTAAATTCTGGATTTCTCTCTCGGTTAAACTTCCCGTGAATAGAAATATTTTTTCTTTGCCTCGTTTAATTATTTTTCCAGGAATTTTTTCTACTCCAAATTGTTCTAGGAGGATTTCCATTATTTTTTCTTTTTCTCTTCCTTCGATTATTCTAATTGGTTCTATTGGTTGTTTCATTCTTTCACCTTCCTGAATTTGCTAACGAAGAAACCTTCGGTATTGTTGTCATGGGGATAAATTCTTTTTGTTAGTTTAACTCTTTTGTCGTATTCTTTGTCTTGCCATTTTGTTATGCCTTCTCTTGTTTTTATCGGGAGTTTGAAATCAATGATTTCTATTTTGTTTCCTAGTTTTTCTAAACAATATGAGACAACTTCTTCGTTTTCTTCTGGAGCGTGGGTGCAAGTTGAATAAATCATTTCGCCGTTTATTTTTAGTTTATCGAATGAAGAGAGGAATAATTGTTTTTGGAGTTTCGAGAGATGTTTTATTGTTTTGGGATTCCACATGATGTATGTTTTTGGAGTGCTTCTTAATGTGCCTTCTCCTGAACAAGGTGCGTCAACTAATATTTTGTCGAAGGTCATGTTGTTTTTTTCTAAATTTTTTGAGAGAGCTCTTCCTTCTTTTCTTGTGATTATTGTGTTCGTGACGCCGCAACGTTCTAAGTTTGAAGCGAGGATACGCATTCTTCCAATTGAAATTTCGTTGGCGATTATGGTTCCCGTGTTTTTCATTAATGCTGCGGCTTGAGTTGTTTTGCTCCCCGGTGCTGCGCAGAGATCGAGATATGATTCGTTTTCTTTTGGTTTCATTGCGATCATTGGAAGCATTGAAGATAATTCTTGAATATAATAATAACCAAGTAAATGTTCGAGTGCGCGTCCTAATTCTCCTGGGAGAAGGGCCGATTCAATAATCATGATTTCTGGATTTGTTTTCCAGGGTTGTGAAATTTTCCATCCTTTGGAATTTAATTTTTTAATTAGTTTTTCTGGAGAAATTTTTAATGTGTTGCATCGAATTGAATGAACTGGTTTGGTTTTTAGAATTTCCCAATAAGCTTTATTGTCTTTTTCCTCTGTTAAGAGTTGATTAATTCTTTCAACAAAAGCGGGTTTTGGATCTGGGATTTTTCTGGATCTTTTTGTCATGCAGATAGATAGAAAAGTTATTTTATAAGATTTGGTTTTATTATATTTTGGAAGTTAGATCTTTTCCGTTTTGGGCTTGGAGAGGAATTGTTAATTCTAATCCGTAGATTTTTTCTGAGTTGTTATCTACTGATCCTGTGTAACCAAATTCTTCAGTTGAACCATTTTGAATGATTCTTGGTTTTGAGTATATTTCCATTTTCCCACCTATTTCTTCGATTATTTTTTTTGTCATTGATGTTCCAATCCCTTCACTTGTTCCATGCTCATAATTTTGATTTCTTTTTTTTGCAAATTCATTTTCTATTCTATATATTAAATCATTTCCCTTAATTTTCATTTCTGATTTTATTTCTGTTCCTGAAGGAGTCCAAGAAAGGGAATTTCCAATTGAAGTAAAAAAGAGGAATTTCAATGCTCCAGGATCGAGAGTTGTAATTATTTGTTCTTTGGGTTGAATATTTGAAAGTTTTATTTTTTGTTTTTTTAGATAATCTATTTGTAATCTTGTTTCTTCGTTTAAAATTTCTGTGGGAAAATGTTGATATCTTCCGTAGAATTCATCTTTTGTTGCTAATTTTAAGATATCTATCGTACTTAATAATTTTTCCCCTGCTTTTTCTATCGCTTCTATATGAGAATAAATATCTGTGTCTTTAGGAAGTGTTTCTTTTATTAACCCTGGATAGCCCACAATCAGATTTAAATGATTTGCAATTTCATGGCCAAACATATTAATTGAATTTATATTTCTTTTTTTTGTTTTTGATAATTCTTTTTCCAAATCCCCAATTTTTTCTTTGGCTTTTTCTAGATTTTCTGTTGTTGTTATGTTTGTTTGTTTTAGATTGTCAACTGTATCTAGATTCCTGCAACTTCTATACCATTCTTTAATTTGTTTCATCATGGGTGTTTTAAAAAATTTAGTTATATAAATCTTTCTATTTTGTTATTCTGAAGAAGTGACAACATCAATGTTTGCAAGAGCATTGTTTGATTGATTTTCCTAGGAAGAAGAATGGTAGAAGTATGTCTGAGATGCAGCAGGGAATGAGAACTGCGATGAAAACTATGATTGTTGCCAAGATGAATATTAATGGATTGAAATTTGTTGAGAATGCTAGGAGGTAAAATAGGCTTGCGAAGATTGAGATTGCGACGTGTAATAAGTGGGGGAGTTTTGTAAGTTTGGTGGAGATTCCAATTAGACTTCCTATTATTGCGGAGCTTAAAATCATTAATGGTTTTTCTATTATTGGTAAATGAAAATTGGTTTGGAGCCCGAAGCTTATTCCCCCGAGATAAGGGAGAATTATGTCGCTTAAACTTCCAATCAATATTGCTGAAAAAATCCCGACGATTAGAGCTGGAGTTATTGATTTTTTATATTTGTAGAATATTCCTGCTGAAACTGCTGCCGAGGCTATGATATGAATTGGGTGAAGAATTTCAAAAGCTTCTTGTTCGAAAGATAATGCTAGAATATATTTTATGAAGAGAACTATAATTATTCCTAAAACTGTTGCAATTAAAGTGAAAGGCGCGTGATGTTTCAATTCATGAATTAATTGTTTGGTTTTTTTCATATTTCAAATAAGGGTTTTTGGTTTATAGGAGTTTTGGAGAGTTGTATTAATTTTTGAAAAGTAACAGAACAAAAAAATTTATAAAGTTTAATTATCTGGGATTGATATGGAAAAATCAAATGTATCTCTCTATAACCCAGAGTCATTTTGGAAAATAGATAATGTTCTTCTAAAGGGAGAACTTCATCTAGCAAAAGTTTATTTGAAATTATCTGATATGATGAATTATGATCAATTACAAAAATTCTATTCTGATGAAAAGAGAAAAGGAAACCCTCATCCAATTTCAATCCCTGATTGGCGAGCAATTGCAGAGGCTGGAAAAGAAAATAAAGATTTTATGAATTTTAACCAAAACATTTCGAAACAATCTCCTAACTTTTATACTTCTATTGAATATAGTCCTAGCGAAAGCGAAGATAAGATATTTCATTATGAATATTCTTCTGAGGAACAAATAATTCGAGGGGAATTTGTTGGGCCAGATAATCGGATAAAAGATATTAAAGATCTTAAAACTTTAGAAGCTTTAATTGGAATGAACAATTCAGATTCTTTGAATAATTTATCAAATTTAATAAATGGAACTGAAATGTTTCTTTGGAGATTAAATTCAAAACCTGAAGAAAAAGTTAAGTTTGTCGGGGAGCTTTACGCTGATTCGGTTCGGCTTGATCTGGACGCTTACGGGTGTCCGTCTGGTGAGCATCCTGCTCTTCGGGTATTAATTCAAAAACAATAATGTTTCTATTGCTTGCTGGCAATGTAGTTGAATAAGGTTGATTTATCAAAATATTTAAAGCTCCTTTTATTTATTCTTTTGCCCAGATATTTTTTTCCTTGAGCAAGAGAAAGATTATGGACTACATGTCAATTTACTAGCACATTATTAAAATTTATTTTAAGTCATAAAATTCAACAGCGACAAATAGTAATGAATAAATTCGTGAAATTTGAAGTTGTGGTGATGCCTTTGAACTTATGTTCTTTGACTAGCATGTTTCTTTTTGGAAATGTAAATTGGCTACTTTGTGTCGGGAAGCTTAACGCTAATTCGGATCGGCTTAATCTGAACGCTAACAGGAATCCGTCTAATGAGCAACCTACTCTTCGAATAGTTCACTGGGTTTTGCTCTTTTAGAAATAATTCTCAGAACCACTTTCCTAAGTTTTCTTGTTTTTTCCCCTCGATGATTTCTTTTAAGTTTATTCCAAATATTTGGAAAATGTTTTCTGCTGAAGGAATTATTTGTTTTTCTAAATAATATTTTATGTCGTAATTTGTTTTTTCTTCTGGGAGTTTTACTTTGTCTCTTACTAATTTACTTTTTGTATTTGATTCTCCTATATAATATTCTATTAATGAACCAATTGTTAATGGAGTTCCTAAGGATTTCATTTTTTGAGCGGCTGTTACATGCGGAGAAATTGCTTTGTAGGATTCAAGAGGTTTTTTTAATTGAGAGCGAATTATTAAATCTGATTTATCAATTTGTCTTGATTTTAATTTTGTTATTATTTCTTTTAAGAATTCTAATGCTTTGACTTCGTTTCCTTCTTTTAGAATCAATTTGATTATTTTATTTTGAGTTGTCCTTGCGAGTTTGCACCAATCTCTCCTTACTGTTTCAAATCCTCTGATTTTGATGTTGTCGTGTTCGTCGATCATTGCATATTTCTTTTTAGCACCAGTTGTTCCAGCTCTTGTTGTTACCCAAATTCCTCTTTTGAAAAAATCTTCTAATTCTAGATTCATAACTCCTGGGAGAGTTTCATTCAATTCAATCAATAATTCTTTTATTTCTTTTTTTGATTTTCCTTCTCGTGTAAAGGCAACTGAATCTGTATTGTGCACTAAACAATTATTTGCAAAGAATCTATGTGTATCTTCAACTTCTAAGTCATATACGTATTTTTGAGAAGGGATTTTTTCTATAGATTTAACATTTTGCAAATCAAATTCAAATTCTTTGATTAGTTTTTTTTGTTGCCCCTTTGTTTTAATTAATCCTCGAGTGTTTTTTCTAGATAAAATAAAACCTATTTTTTCCATAAAGTTTTCTTTATTTTTTATGAGAATATGTTTTGATATTGAATTGTTTGAATATGTTTGATTTTTTGTTTTATAAAAATTAGGATTATTTTCTTTGAATGAAGAATTGGAAATCCCCACCCTATTTAATAATTTTATTGATTCATTAATGAATTGTTGATTTATTGAAGTGAGTTTTATTATTTGACCATTATCTCTCTTGATAACTGTTCCATCTGCAGTAAAATATCCTCGAAGAAAAGAGGCAATATTCTCTTCTTTTTCTTCAAATAAGAAAGAGGGAAATGATTTTTTATTTTTTTTATTTTTACAATGTTTTTTTATTATATTTATTAATTTTAATCCGTTGAATTTAATATCTCCTATTCTTGTTTTGCTTTCCCAATAATTTTTTATATAATTTTTTTTCTGTAAAGGTAAAATTAATTTTTCAATTAATTCTTTTTTATCTAATCCTAGGGAAAGAGATAAACAATAATCTTTATTTGCTTTTTTTTGAGCTTTATTTTGTGCAAAGCTTCCATCCCCAATGAATAATCCTAGGAATTCATAAACTTCTTTTGGATAGTTGAGAGATTTTGTTTTTTTTAGAGGAATTTTTTTAATTGAAATTATTGAATTTGCTTTTTTTCTTATTTCAGTTGGTTTTAATTCTATTAATCTTTCTAAAGGTTTAATTTTTTTAGATTGATTAAATTTGTTTGATTGATAT
>Ga0257125_1003269_pt1 | contig 11757 bp, 8 predicted proteins | sample SI106_200metaG_FD_190183 | JGI IMG/M metagenome (GOLD analysis project Ga0257125, IMG submission 190183) | Marine microbial communities from Saanich Inlet, British Columbia, Canada - SI106_200 | ecosystem: Environmental > Aquatic > Marine > Inlet | place: Canada: British Columbia | collected...
CGGAAAACGCATCATTAAGCAAATCTTTTATTTTTGACTCAGTCGTTTTCATGGTTGTTTCCATTGCTGCACGTGCTTCGATGCCTTCTGGAGTATTGGGAAAACCTCTTTTTTCCAGTGTGCTGCTGGATGCTTTAAAATCAATCAAATTCCGCCTAAGGTCATCCACGGATCGTTTAGGAATAAAAACAAATATGGCAGGTGAGTTGTTCCCAGCTTGGCGCGCATCAATTCTAACTGTATTTTCATCAATACTCCAACCATCCCTGATCCATACATAAATCTTTTTATCTGCATCTGAAGGTAAGTCTGAGTCAAAAAGAACTGAAAGCTCTCGCGACACTTTGGATGCCCCTTGAATTAATGTCAGCTTTTTGACCAATTGAGAAAATCGTTTTCGAATACGATCATCCCTCTCTGTCTCAATACGATGAGCTTCATTATTCAAAGCACTTTTCTGACTTAAAAACTCATCATTCCAAGCTGAACTTTCCTCAGTCTGAATCCGGTATTCATCCTCAACTTTCATCAAAAGATCGCATTTGCCCATTAAGCCCGGAAGTTTGCTCCTGATGGAGCCACTACCCGTTCCAAGATCGGTAACCAACAAATCTGCTATGGTATCCACATTTGCTTTAATACCTATTTCATTATTGCTACCAGAAAGCTTATTGATGATAAACACTAAGCCTGCTGCACGTGCTATGAGTTTTTCATCTTCTGATCCTTGTATCCAGTTCATGGTTTTCTGATGCACTTTTCTTGGTAATATCCTTGCCTGCAATAATTTATCTGCAGAATCAAAAAACAGATAATCAGCGGGAACAACAGAACCAATATCATCATTGGCATTGGTTTTTATAACTTTATGGATCATACTAAGTTGATTTCTCAACTGGCTGTCCGTTCCCGTTTGGTCCAGAACGCGTAAGGTGTTCTCCCAAAATCGTCTTCGCACCGGTAGGATCGGATAATCTTGAACAAAAAATGAAATATCATCCTGATGATGAGATATATTAGTCTCACTGAGATGCCTTGAGATTTCACCAAGATTTTTTTGCATTATCGTTTCTATAGGTGAAATAGCTTCCGGTTTTTTCCCTAAAATTACTTTTCGGATGACAGCATCAACGTCAGCATCTGATAATTCAACACGAGTGGTAAAACGACCCTCCAGTTTCTTCAAATTGGATGTCCCTGAAACTGCTGTTTGACCTGTACCGATAAACAAAAGCTTTCCACCAATATTCTTACTGCAGGCTTCGACTACCTCCTGAACATCGTTGGACCGTTGACTATTTCCTCCAATATATTGCTGAACCTCATCCAATACCACAAGAGTAAGTGGGAATTTATTATCCTGGGAAAGGGCTTGGCGAATAGTATTTAACATTTCATCACTGCTAATGTCTTGCACATGGGGGTATCGATTATTAAGAGTTTCAACACAAGCAACCGTTGTTGAAAATAGCATGGGTTTAACTTCGACTAATGCTTCATGCAAACCTTCTGCAACATAAAAATTATCAAGTTCTTCCTGCCAGTCATATCCTTTTTCCTCGACTTTGGCTTTTACGGACTCATAAATTCCTTCTTTTAGTAGCCACATTACAAAGCAGGCAACTGGGTATTGTTCTGGAAGGCCGGCAGATTTAAATATAATCCTTAACAAGGCCAAACGAACACTTCCGCTTGACCCAGCCCCCAAAGTGCCAGAAGCCGCATGAAGGCCACCATATCTTTTGGACTGTATGCTAAGCTCTTTAAAATGATCTTGAATAGATTGTGGCAAACTTGCTATACCTCTGGCTGTAGCCCCATCTTCAAAGCAGGTATCTTCCCAAAGTGCACGGAGCATCTTGACCAGATGAGATTTGCCAGATCCATAAAAGCCGCTGACCCACACTGCTGGCTGTTGGGATTGTTCAATATTTTTTAAAAAGGTTTCAAGTATGTCCTCCATTCCCTTTTTATATTGGCCATCGCAAACAAATGTCTCAATCTCATAACGAAGGACAGCCATGGCTTGAGTTGTTCGGTCATCATTAACACTTGCAACGCCTTCATTGACAAGTTTCCGGGTAACCGGATCTTCCAGATAAATCTCTCTATTTTTCATATTCAACCTCGCTCATATTATTCTTTATCTGCAGTTATCGGTACAGCAAGATAGTTCCATCCATCATATCCATCTAACAAACGATAATTGTTCCCCTCATAGCTGCCTGGGAAAAATATAAGAAGCCTTCCTTTAACTAATGGTGCAATATTATCAACAACCTCTTTGACCTTTAAAAAGCCAAAAAGAGATCCCACACCTTTTAATGCCACTACTGAATTTTCATTCACCCCTTTTACTTCTGTAAATTTTCTAAACTCCAAAACAATGTATTCTAAATATTTGGGCAATAATGTGTGAATTAACTGTGGTTTTTTAAAATAGCTTTCAGCATAGCGTTGGGTCTTTAGCCAAGCCGCGAATGTATCTGTTAAATCATAGACTGCCCAGCCATGCTCTGCCTGTCTCGTAACGATTTCAAATTCATCAATTTTTGAACGCAATCTTAATTCTTCTGTTTCACCATAAACACAAAAAATAACGCGTTGTGCAGCTGCTGCATCTTCTTTCCATGGAATTGAAATAAAATTTTTATAAGATTTTATTAGCTGTTTAATTCTGCTCATGAACCCATTCCATTTCATTCGATGTTAACAAATTTGGAAAAAGAACCTCTATGACATCACCAACTCGTTTGAATACGATCCAACCTTTTCGAGAAGCTTCTTCAGCATGCATTACTAACATCTTTCCTGGACAATCAAGTATTTTCGCATAATCTGTGCAAAACAAAGCTTCTCCTCTCACCCCGGATAAATATCCTAAAAGTAAAGCATAAGAGACTGCGCCTGCTGATGGTTCAACTAACGAACGATATTTTTTAACCCTGCCTGTCAGATGACCTGATTGGGTCCAGGTAGCGTTAATATTTCTGACAAGAGATTCAAGTGTGGATTTACTAAATCTGCCTGGTTCATTTTTATTAATACATTTTTCCAAAACTTTCTTATCAACCCTTTGTCCACTTGAGTAAGTACGCATAAATGGAACGCTTTTTCTGAACATAGCATCTCTTGCAATTGTGCATAACAGGGCTAACAAGTGCCTTGAGACCGGATCTCGATTCCATAAAAACAACAATGCTTTGAAGAGCACTACATTAGGGTCAAGAATATACAAATCTTTTAAATGGCGTAATGATATTTTCCTTGTTTGTCCGGACTTCTTCCCCAGACAATTTTCATCAATAATTGCCTTTATATATTCATTTCGAGGAGCATTTTGGTTATCAACATAGTCAATTAGACTCGTCAAATCTTTTAACATCATTGTACGAGCAAGATGAGCCCCACCTTTTTCAAAGCTAAATCCAAATCGTGTTAAATTACTATTATTCATTATTCCCTTCTGCCGGATGCTCTGAGGCACTATTTTTTCTTACCCATTCATCCACATCTGCTATTTTAAATTTCCAGAGACGACCTATTTTACTTGCCGGCAAACCTTTTTCACTAATCCATTTATAAATAGTGTCTCTTTTAACCCCCAAATAATTCCCTATCTCATCCACTGATAGCCATCTGTCTTCCATGTTCAACCCCATATCTTTTTAAAGCCGATGATATCTTTAGGTACCAAAACCATCTTAATAAAATCGGACAAAATCGGTTAAATCCGATTAAACTTATACAAGTTATAAATAAAAATCAACTATTGAAGAGTGTTGAGTATGTCTTCCATGAGAAGGCAAAGTCAAGAGTTTGATTGTTTTTTATAACCCAATTTTGACCCACCCTGATTTAAAAAAAATTCAAACTTTTTCACATTTTTTCACTTCCTAAAACTTGGCAGAGCCCCATGGGATGGCAGGGTCCTGCTCAAACGTATTAGATGTTGATGAAAAAATTGATATCCTCATGAATAAATAGTAATTTGAAAAAGGGGCCATCTATCCTGACATAGGGGGCTATTTTGACCTGGTTTTTTTGTATAAACAGGAGCATCTAATGTCCCTACAATTGTGGGATATATATCGGCGGCCCTAAGTAGATCTGTAATTGTTTTGAAATGTCACTAACATCTGCATCAGCTATCTTGGATAAAAGGTATTCAATCATATCTTCCTGCCTTGTTTGGCCAAAAACCATCCTGTAAATAACCAGTGATTTTTTAAGTGCCTGCAATTTTTCAATATCTCGACTTAAAGGTAGTGTGGGTACATGTCTTTCTATGCAGGCACCGTCTTCGATTGGAAAACTCCAAAACGGTATTAACCCCCGGCTTGATTCCCAGTGTTCTTTTCGTGCTATTTCAAACATTTCTGCCCAAGGGTCTGGATGGTGATTCCCATTGAGGCGGTTTGCATATATTTTAGCTATATTTTTTCTGACAGCATGTCCTTTATAACGATGAATACGGCCCTCTCGCTGTTCCATATCCACTGGATTCGAAGGAAGATTCCAGTGAACTATGGCATGGCAATATGGATGAAAATCAAGCCCTTCCTGGCCCACAGAGGTAGATACAAGTACAAACGGCCAGAAAGGAGAGTTAAAAGCTACTCGGACATGATCTTCACGGGTTGTCTCTCTTCCATCATCAGATTTTTGTATGCCAAATCTTAAAGCAAAATGATTGCGCATACTCCGCCTCTGAATTTGAATATTATTATTTAAGTTCTGGAATGAAATATCATCCATTTCAACTCTAGACGTAGTAAGAGACAAAGCTGAAGTAATGGTACGGCCCACTTCTTTAATGACTTTATCAGGGGGATGGTCATTCACACCCAAAAATTCCTGCAAGATATGAGTGTACTCATCCAGGACAGATTGCAGTCCCCCATGCACACAGTATTCAAGGGCACTGCGCCAGTATGGTAATTTTCTGTTTATACCTCTAATTAATGCCATGATTTCTGGCCGGTTAAAAACTTTCCGAAATCCCCAGGCAATTCTTCCAGCTTCATTTCTAATCGAATTACCTGAACAATTTTGAAGACCGCCAGAAATCCTGCATAATGCTCTTAGTGAAGTGACAGCGGGACTAGCAAGAGCCATTTGCGCGAGTACCCATGAAAGATCTTTAGGTCTTTTACCCAGTGGTATATTTGTTCCGTTAAGAAGGCTTGCAGCATATTCAACATGATCTGCCCAGCGTGAATCATCACCTTCCTCACTGATATCTTTTGATCTGCCACTCCAAATTTGTGGCAATCCCCACTGTTTTAACCATCCTTCAGCCGCAGCTTTGTCCTCCTGTATATCTAAGAGAATGGGGGCGGCCCAGTACCAGGACTCATCTTCTCTTTCTGAATGTTCATCCCCTTCAGATATTTGTGATAATTTTTTATCAATACGTTCTGCAATAATAGAAAGTAAGGTACTGGACTTGAGTGTTTCAGTCGTTTCAGTGGATCTGTTTTTTATAAAAGTTAATGGATCTCCAAGGCGGGCAAGGCTAAAACTCGGATAAAGAAGCCCAAGTACAGGCATACCGGTAAGTCTTTCATTACTTATGGCAAAACGCAGGAGGGGTCTGCGTTTTTTTCTTTCTTCAGATGTATTCAAAGGATTTTTCTCAAAGGATTTATACATTCGACGTTCAACTTCATAGCTCAATATAGCCGCAAGAACCTTTGGAACAACTGTCCAGGAGGAAAAGATAAGTCTTTTGGTAAGGTTTTTATTTTCAAAATTGTTAAATGGTCCTTCAAGCTGATAATATGGAAGTGACGGTGGGGACCACAACAATCTCCAGCCACCGTCATCCAGCAGTTCTTTAATAAGTTTTCTGAGCCGAGCATTACCCGGATCTATTTGCTCATAAGATTGAATATCCTTCCAGGAGAGAAAAGCATCAGATGAGTTATGTAAAATTTGAGTGAACTGTGAATTGGATGACTCGTGGATTTGTTTGACAAATTTTTCTTTTAATTTGTATTTATCCATGAAGTTAAGAAGGTAAGGGGCTGACTTCCAATACTCAATAACATCACCCATGCCAAGTATTCCGGAAATATTTTGCATAGTCAGAAATGTTTTAATTTCAGAGGGTGGAATAACAAGGTTTTTATCAGAAATTTCCATCAACATATCATCCTGCCCTGGTGTTGATGCGATACGTTCGGTGCGTACCATTGTTTTTCTAAGAGCTTTTTCCAATTCCTGTTTGAGTTTTGGCAACCTAATGGAACCACCATTACCAAACCGATACATTTCCCGGCGATAGTCCTCGATTAATAATTTAATTTTAGATGTGTTGTGAGGATTGTTTTCGAGAAATTCAAGTGTAGCAAGAAAATCCTGGTAATGATCCTCCTCACCAGACTCCTCATATAGAGTGTACATTTTATAAGGAGTTGCAGAAAGAAGAATAGTTCGCACATAAGTATCTTCGTCTGAATAACTGAAAAGTTCCCGTGCTAACAAACCGGCATCAGAGTCATTATTTAGTAAGTGCTTAAAGCGCTGAAACTCATCTAAAATAACTAAGTCTGGCTCAAGTGCCTTTAAACAAGTTCTGGCGAGAATGGCCCGTAGCTCTCCGATGATTTTGTTTCGGTCACGGATCTTCTCCCAAGGAATATTTTTATGTTGTTGGTAATATGAGAATCGGGTGCAAAGATCAAAAAAACGACTGCGGATATCTGGGAGGCCCTTTTGTTTTTCCCAGGCAATATATTGGCTCAGTTCAACAAAATAAGCATCCACAATATTTTTATCCAGCTTAAGGCCTGGTTCATAATTTTTAATTGTTGCACGCCATCGGTCTTTATCCGCCACATCACATTGCAGAACGTTGCAGGTGGGAATATGAGGAAGATCCCATCCTTTCTTTAACAGATGGAAAAGCAAGGCACGTTCCTGCTGTATGCCAGTACTTGACTTAAGGTCAAAGGAGGTTCCTGGGGTAAAGGAAACAAAATTAAGTTTGCGGTCAAATCCATTGATGATTGAGGGAAGCAGGGTAAGCCTGGAAGCATGGGCAAAATCACCATGTCCAGTTATGTTCAGACGATTAATATTCTGGCGGGCAATATCTGTATTTGAACATATATAAACGATATCTATACGTTCGATATGATCCCACATATGATCAATTGCTTTGGCAATGACACCTCTGGCAACCAATGTTTTCCCAAGACCCACTTCATCAGCGACCAGAAACCGGTTGCTACCTTCTTTAGAATGGTAAAGACGATCAAAGACATACTCAACTGTGTCTCGTTGAAAAGGTTTTAAACCATCAAGGACTTTTTGTATATCAGGTCGAGTTGTCATAAAAGCATCTCGCTGCGTATTTGCCAGATAGATTCCCACACCTGCATGAATCCTTTTGGAAATAAATTCTGTCCTTCATCTGTTTTGCATAGATCCTCAACAAGCCGATTGATTCTATCTATTTTTTCCGGATTTTGCGCGAGCGCCTTCATCAGCGATTCAAGGAGCGGAATCCCGGTGGGCATACTTTCTGGAGACGTTCCTACATTGCCGAGGTGACGATGAAAATTTATTAACTTATTAATAGACACAGACTGATCAGCCAAGAGCAGTAAGAGCAGACGTAAAACCTGTGATTTATTTTCAAGTAGAGATCTCAGAAGCTTTTGCAGACGATCTTTCGGTTCTCCGATAAGTTTAAGTTTTGTAACAAATCGTTCAGTGCAGGTTTGGCCATCTTTTGTACATTGAAGTTCAAAGGCAAAAAAAGCAGTTATTGCACCCAATGAGACCTTCCCGAAGTTCAAATTCTGGCCTTGATAGAATTTACTTAGCAATGCATGATTATATGATAGGGTAATCGGCCAACAGCGTATTTTTACATTCGAATTTAAGGACATAGCCTTTTCCGGATCTGTTTTTATCTCCAATTGAAAATCCTGAGTATTTTCAATCGGTGTAACCTCAGCACAAAGGTTACCCGATATTAACGCCAATCGAACTTCCCGTAAGCTCTTTTCCAATTCCTTTTGAATTGGGTCAGTTGATGTCGGATCTTCCTCAACCTGATACTCCTGAAGCAAATCAGCAAAACTTGTATTATTACCCTCCTGATCAAGCAATTTTTCAATTCCCAGATCAACTAATCTGCCCCGGAGGCAGACAAGAAATTCTACATTTATATTGAAGGCTGCATCAGTAGCGTTAGCAGAGCCGGTCCACACATTTGCCTTCCATCCATCATCCATGACAAATAGTTTAGCGTGTAACCCCGAGAGCAATGGTGTGTTTTTTTCTTCTGCCATCTCATCTTCAGATTCTTCGCTTTCAGCGTCTCGACTTAAAGTAAAAACCTTTCCATACCGTTGTAATGTACCTTCTTTAATCTTTCCTAATGATTCCTGAAGAGAAATAATGACGCAATCTCTTCTTTGCTTGATTAGGTTTTCAACAAAATTATCAGAAAGAAATGGCGACATGGCCAGCATCCGTCGCTTGGGAGCACCGAATGTAAAATTTTTATACCCCGATATGCCAATTGGATGAAAAGAAAGTTTTTCTATGCCCTCTGGAGGCTCAAAGAGAACTCGTCTAACTTCATATTGCATCTGCTCGACCTTATTGATGGTTACCTGATCTGGAGATGTTATTGACAGGCCGGGCAACTGCTGAATAAAATCACCAATTGGGTTGTTAATCCCGTATGCATTGACTCTTTCCGAAAGAAGTCCGTCAAGTACAAGCACTGTGTCCCACGATTTATCAAAAGTAAGATTACGACTGAGACAAATAAACCGATAATATATTGGCTCGGTTTCATGAGTATAACGTATGACCCAGATCTTGGGATGAAACACACCGTTAGCATTTGGCGGCAGTACTTCATAAACCGATTTTTCAAGATAGGCAAAAATACGCTCCTGTTTTCTTGGTACAGATATCTGCCCAGCCTGACAAAATATACTGATTCTGTCGGCATTTCGCCTCACAGATTCAAGAAGAGCCAGCGGATCTGAAGTGATATCACCTGAATCTTCTTCCCAGTCAAAAAAAGTAAAAGCCAGAGGAGTAGTAAGAAGAGCATGAAGATCAAGTGAAAAAGTGCATCCGATGGCATGATCGAGCATATACCCAGCTGGAGGACGGAGGGTTTCTAATAGCAGACTGCGATCTTGTGGATTAAGCACTTGTATATTCTCCGGTATAGGCTTTCTGGATATCGGTAACTATGGTTTGCACAGTACTCCACCGATAGTCAAGTCTGTTGGTACCAGCGGCTCCACCCCACAATTCAAGCGCTCTTTGATTAAAGAGCCGTGCCTGCCCTTTTTTTAAAAAGCGTTCTCTATCACGAATAAAACTTTCAGTTTGATGATTATCAAGAAGTTTTTGCAGGTCATCTATCTTAAATACAAAATCAAACCATGTATCAATAAATATTTTTGTTGGCCTGGGAATACGTAAATTTACTGAATAGACTATTTTCCAGAATTCTTTCAAATCCCATTGGCGAAGCGTTTCTTTCCGAGATTGAATAAGCATAGCCCACACTGTAAATTTCTTATTGTATTCTATATTTTTTTCCTCGCTATCAGAAGCTTTTGCCAGCAAATGGTTATAGAGAAGAGCAGCACCATGAATAGTTTCAGAAAAATTCTGAGCATGTTGTAACTGTTTTCGATATCTGCTGGACAACTCACCAACTTGTGGATGTTCCCATGGAAACTGAACTGACTTGCTGGATTTTCCCTGATCTACCAAAAAGGCAAGAAAAGTACCGGGGGCATTATGCATTATTCTTTCCCTTAAATAATTTGCTTCTTCGCTGGTTAAGCTAAGAGAAGTTTCCACATAGGGAAAATACTTAGGGCAAGGTGGTAATCCCGGATGCCAATTTTGCAGATTTCTACCCGTTTCGATAGAGTCTTCTCTGCTTCTCATAGTGAGGGGTTTAGGAGGACCGTGTACATGGAGGGCATGATTGTATTGATCCTGTGAACCATTACATATTCTAATACCCCAAGCTGAGAGACCATTCCAGTAAACGCTGCTGGGTAACCTTTTTAGAGTTTTACGAGCATCAATACCAATTGTTCCTTCTGGATCATCAGACTCTGCAAGATAGTTTATCAGGCTAATTTCTTCATTTCTGAGCCGTTTAGCAATCTCCTCCTTACCAGCAACTTTATTTGTTCTCAGACGTCTCTCTATAATAAGATAAATCCAGGGGACAAAAAGAAAATAACGTGCGCGTGTCTGGATTGTAGATGTCCCGGGGAAAAGCTGGTCTGCAAAAGAATCTCTGACAGTACCAATACCTAATTCATCCCGTGTATCTCTGTCTCCCAGAGCATTTACCAGCTCTAAGACCTTATTACGTTCAGATTCTGAATAATCAAGCCAAGAAAAAAAGGACATATCTATATGTATCTCATTATTTTTTTGAAGTCTACTTTGGAGTTTTCAGGAGTGGTATATTGAATCATGCTTTTATTTAACAATGTTTTAAAATTTCTATTCAAATGTCCTGTCACTTCTGATAATCCGAGAGCAGCTGCAACTCCAGATTTTGAAATGGGAACAGCTTTCAGCAATTGATTTATGTTGTTTGATAGTTGTGTCATCTCATTGTCACTGATTTCCTGACTCTGCCCTGACTCTGCCTCGACTCTGCCCATAACTACTATATGATTCCTGATTAATTTGTTTTTTAGTTTTACAAATCACAATCCCCAAAAGCATCAACCAAATCATTATTCTCACCATCAAGATGATCAGAATAATGTGCCCAATCCATTTTTCACTATAACTCTTTCATCGTTAAGCCTAAATTTTTTTTGAGGATGCTAGTTCTGCCCAATTTGCTCTATTTAAAGTGGAGATTGCATCGTCTTCGTTTACACTGGCAATTTGCTGACCTGTAAGACCCTGATGGTCATAAATCTGAGAGCAAACTTGTTTAAAACTATCATCAGTAAGAGCAAGAGAGAAAATTGCAATATTGGTATTAAATTCCAAGGACAAATTATTGACTAAATCAGTTGTTCTGGAAATATTCCGTGCTATGGTATTATTTGATTTATCAATAAGGAAAAAATTTTGATAATATTCTTTGGGAGCTAATAGACTGATATCTACTTTCCAAGGATTATCAATTACCTTAATTTGTTTTTCAACAATAACTCGATATTCAATAAGGTTTTTTAACTCTTCAATAAGAGCATATAATGGAGAATCAGCACTATTCCACGGTTTTAGTTCTATAAATTCAACGGAATCATTACTATTCCGGACAACAATATCAATTGATTCCTTCCCGCCACCAACAGGAACCTGATTAAAAAAATTATCCTCATTAGATACAACTATAAAACGTTCAAGAGCTTCTTCGGGGCGGTAAGGAGTTTTATCCTCTTTTAATGTAAAATTATTTTTTTTATGCAAACTAAGAAGCTTTTCTCCTAGTGGTCTATTCTCTGGCTGATTGACAATCTCCTGAATAGTCGTATGTAATTCATTAAATGTGAAGGGTAATTTCCCTGTCTCTAAATACTCCATCCACAATTTTTTGTGATCTATTCTCCACTGACTTAAAGGAGATTCACTAAAATGATCAATCACTTGTTTCATAACACTTTTACTCATATTTTCCACCATTTCCCATCGTTTTGTATCTCAACGTTTTTAAAATATGCTTGGTAAAGATTCGGTTCAAATGAATGGATCGGAACTAGTCTATCAGCTTTAATCGCATTT
>Ga0257125_1003280_pt1 | contig 11718 bp, 10 predicted proteins | sample SI106_200metaG_FD_190183 | JGI IMG/M metagenome (GOLD analysis project Ga0257125, IMG submission 190183) | Marine microbial communities from Saanich Inlet, British Columbia, Canada - SI106_200 | ecosystem: Environmental > Aquatic > Marine > Inlet | place: Canada: British Columbia | collected...
AGATATCATGACACCAGATGGTACAAAAGTGCAGGCAAAATGTCAATATTGCCGACGATACTGTACCAAAAAAATGCTGCCGGTCAAAGTCGAAGGAGTTTTTTGGAAAAATCCAATTTTTTGATTTCATGCGCTGGTTAACTCAAAGCAGCCCGGCAAGTCTTCTGTCCTTCCGAACCTCCCCTTCCACACCCACAATCCGGAGTAGGCTCAATGCACGGGAGATGGCGATATGCATCCGCTTTTCATACAGATCCGATACCAACCGAAGATCCGTGACAATCACCGCCGGGCGTTCCAGCCCCTTGAAGCGAAGGAACGTGTCGCAAATGATGTTTTCCTCGGCTTTGGGGTCTGTGGCCAGGACGATAGGGTGGTCGCCGATGTTCTGTCGATGGGTGATGCCTTCTTTTGGACCCCTTCGGCAATAATGAAATCTGCTTCGCTGAACTCCCCCTTTCCCCTGGTTCGCAGCCGTAAGGAATGCCATGCGTACCAGCCCCCGGGAAGCGAGGTCTTGAGCGCCTTATAGACCTTTTGTTCAGCCTCTGATTCCGTATGCCTCGGAATTTCCCTCGGCCAGAGGCCTGGCCTTGTCAATGCTGGACTGTCTGTTGCCATGATTGTGCGTAGGGGTCATCGTTTGACTTTTAGCAATTTTCAGCAACAGTCAAAAGCAGACCCCTTTTCCAATTCAAGATGTGACCCCGGACACAAACCTTCATTTAACGTCTGGTAGCTTCATCCTCCATCTCTAGCATCGTTGCTTCAATCTGATCGGCAGGGATTTCTTTTATGCGCAACCAAAAAACGTCGTCTGTCCCCTATTACTCTTTAAGGCTAAGTTTTCTTTGCGAGCTATGCTGGTTTCGCACCTCGCCCATTCCCTTATGATCTATTACCGTGGACAACCTTTTTTCTATTCCCACATTTACTCCCACATTAAAGTGGTATTCCTACTTTCAACCTTTGCACCGCCATTTGGCGTCTCTGCCCTTTCCAAGCATTTCCAATCGGCCTTGGTTTCGCCAACGGTTCATAACCAGCCGGATTGTATCGCGGCTCACATTTGGGCAAATCCGTTCCACATCGGCAATGCCAAATCGGCCCATCATATTTTCAAGGGCATATTCCACCATTTCACTCTTAACGCCGCGTTTTGGCCGCTGCCTTTCAGCCCGTTCCTCGAATTCACGATAAGCCCTCCGCCAAACGGAAAGTAGATAAGTGAACCACGGCATGACATCATGTTTTCTCTCATGCCACCCTGATGAACTGGCTTTCAAGGCTTCGTAGTAATCCTCCTTGGTCTGCTCCACGATTCTTTCAAGGCTCATGTATCGCCCGACTTCGTGGCCATGGTGGTAGCAGGTGAGAAGGGTAAGCAACCTGGATATGCGGCCGTTACCATCCCGAAAAGGGTGAATGCAAAGGAAATCCAGGATGAAGCAAGCCGATGCAAGAAGGGGCGTGACCCTCAACTGGTCGATGGCATGACGATACGAGAGGCACAGCTCCTCCATTGCTCCTGGAATGTGGTCGGGGGCAAGAGGTCGGAACCGAACCTCTCTTCGCCCGTCAGGAAAAATCTCGATAATGTCGTTTTGCGTTGTTTTCCACTGGCCGGCATCGCCGCTTGTACCCCCTTGGGCCAGGGCATGAAGGCGCAGACAGGCTTCCGGTGTCATGGGTATCTGGTGATATTCAGTGTGTATCCAGTTTAACGCCATTCGGTATCCGACGATCTCTTCCTCCGAGCGGTCACGTGGGCGGATGCCACCGATGACGAGAGGTCGCAGACGTTTTCTCTCAACCGTAACCCCCTCGATGCGATTGGACGATTCAGCACTCTCGATCAATGACATCTCTTTGAGGCTTTCGAGCAACTGCGGAGACTGTTTTTCATAAAGCTGCTGACGTCCCTTGGATTCAGCTAAGGTTTCCAACAGCCACACGATAGAAAGGGGGAGTTTGGTAGCCTGAAGCCGCGTACCCCTGAAGCTCATCATATTGTGTGCCCTCCTTGAATCTTTCTTTTAATGTCCGGATCCAGAATTTCCCAAAGATACCTTCAACCGGTAAAGCTGGATATGGCACCTTTACATTCATGGGGACATCTTAACCTATTAACTTAAATGAGCTCAACCCTTCTTCCCCCTGGTTCCCATGTTCCGCGTGTAATTGGGGACAGACCACGTTTATTCCCGTTTACTGACAACCGTTTTTTTCCATTGTGGAAAGCAGCCATTCGGACAACCTCCTGGACATAAGGCCCGCCCGATAAAAAATAAAGCAAGCGTTAACGGCAGACTTGCCCCCGTCAGAATCATCCCCATCAAAATTCCTCAGCCCGGTTGTCAATCCTCCGGAAATGCTTCCTCATACAAACCACAGAGCCCGTCATAATATCCCCAGCCGATGCCATTGGCTGATTCCATAATATTTTGAAGTCTGGCTTTAAAAACCTCCCGTTCTTTGGGGGGAAGTTCTAAAACAGTCTCAATGGCATATTCATACATTTCCAGCATGGCATCGTAGAAATCTTCATCAATGTCACCGTAGCTCAACGTGAAATTGTTACCGCATTCCACATAAAATGTCCTCAACTCTGCTTCATCAGGAGGATCATCAACCGCTTTGGCGTATCGGCTTATGGCATCATTAGCTTTTTCAATCTCTAAGGGTTCACCATCTTCAAGATAAGGATGAATTGCGTCTTGAACGATCTTTTTGTATGTTGCCAAAGGATTTTCGCCAATTGAAAATCGTGTCAAAAGAAAGTCTTTATTGTCTGATGACAACCCATATAGTTCATGTATCAGTTCAGTAAACTGCGCTTTGTCGAATTTACTTATTCTTTTTTCTATGTCTTTCCAAACCGGTTTCTTTTGTCTCTTTTTTCTTGCCATATTGAGTATCTATCCACCGAACATATAGAACACGGGGACAGCCTATATTTTTACATTTAAGCCGCTCACAAATGACGTATCTCCAAGCCGTCAAAATTCCGAACCAGGTATTCCGCCACCAGTCGCCGATGGCAGTGTTCCGGGGTGGATTCACTGCAAAGAAGGCAGGCGTTTCCAAGCTCTTCGGATGAAACCGCTTTTTCCGCCTGCCGCCTTTCAAGCAGTTCCAGAAACCGCCTCTCGTATGTTCCCCAGTCCATTTCCTTCTTTTTGTACCCATCCAGGATTTCTTTCGTGGGTGCCAGGCGCGGCTCATGCCGGTAGTCGCAATCACAAATTTCCTTCAGAAAGTAAGCCAGGTCATCCCGCTTGGCAAACCCCGCAAGCTGGGAGATGTTGTTGAGCCGCACGTCAATAAGTCGCTTTATGCCAGCCGTTCGCAACTTTGTGAAAAACGTCTCCGCGGACTTTTTTGTAAACCCGATGGTGAAAAGTTTCGCTTGCTTCATGATGCTCCCCTTCCCTCTTCCGTTCCTGTCTTTTCTTCATTTACATGGGCAATCTTCTGTCCTTGAACGTCGTATACCCGATCCATCATCTGTTCCGATGATGTAAACAAATCCGCTTCCGGCAGCTTCAACAACCGGCGCAGTCGGGCCATGGCATGTTCATGTTCTTCAATGCTGCCGTCGTCCAGGATATGCCGCACACCTACATCATCCGCCGCCAGCCTCCGACAGACCAGTATGGTCCGGTGGCACATCACCGGGTCTTTTTCAGAACACATCAATGCGATGCGGTACGACTTCATGCCCTCTTTTACACGCCTGATCCCTTCATGGAACAGATCCGTTTCCGCCAGAAGGCCGTATTGAACCCTTCCGTTTTCATAACAGCCCGGATCATCGCTTCGAGGTCCCAGTCCCTTTCCGAGATACACATAGGCCATGCTGTGCTTTTTCAGCTCAGGCTGAATGACCTCCCGGTTGAATTGGGGGTTGTAACTGCTGTACGGACTGGAACGAACATCGCACACCGCCGTAATTTCATTAAGCTTCAGCAATTCAATGAACCGTTCCGCAGTGTGTATTGAATGGCCGATTGTATATATATTTTTTTCCATGATCCGTTATTCCTTAAACCCGATAACCCCGGCCACCAGTTTATAGCAAAAACCCTTCAGCGGTTCTCCCAGACTAATGCAAAGATAAAGCGGCCGGTCTTCGATCTTGTAACGCCCTGGGGCTCGATCTGCATAGATATTTTCCACAAACGGATCAGTCACAGAAAGGTTGTAAGTATCCCCGTTATACAAAAATTCCGCACGTATCCTTTGTTTAAAGGTCAAACCTGTCGCCAAAACCAGGCAAAAATCCCGGGGTTCTATCAACACCAAAGACGATTCACACCGTTCATTTGCAACTTCAATGGGAATCCTGTCATTCATGCCGTGCACACTGTGGTGTCCGTTTTCCCAGAGGGTGTCGACATGGTCACAGTAATCAACCAATTCTTCAGGTTTCAGCCGTCCCTTCTTTTCCCACCTTCTGCCGCCATCCACCAGGCAGTTTTCCGCCTGGTAATAATGGGGCAGCGGCTTCTTGATAGCAATTGTGACAATGTCCAGGAACGCGGGCTTTTTCCCGTCTTCCAGCTGGATTGTTTTTAAAGGAAGCTCACCCATCGCACTGGCGCTGACCGGACGAAACCAGGGCGATTCCGGATCGTTCGACCATTTTTTTCCAGCAACGCAATAGCCCTTATACTTTCGAGATACCGCAAAACAAACCATTGATTTTTGAAAAGGGTCTTTCGGATCCGGTTCAACGGGAGCGTATTCCTGCCGGCATTTCAGATTCAGCTTTTTGATTCGGCTTTTTATGGCACCCCTGGTTCTTCCAAACAAATTGGCAAGTTCCAGAATAGAGACCCCACTGCGACAGCTCTGTTCAAGCTTGCGATCATCGTCTTCCGTCCAGGGCGCGTAGGCCTCAGGATGCTTTTGACGCGCCTTTTTAACGTAGGGGTTTAAATCTTTAGCATCCTTCTCTGCTTCACTCAATATAAGGGGCGCCATGCGCCTTGCGTACTCGCATATCTGGGAATCGTCTTTATAATGGGCATTGACAGCTTCAAGACTTCCCAACGCTTGAATCTTCCCCCTTATAAAAAGAACCACTTCAGGATCAGGTTTCCAATCCGTTGTCAGGTCTTCACCATCAGGCGCCTTCTCATGGGACGTATCGTATTTCCCCATGGTAACATGCGCTTTGTAAGCCCAAACCGTTGGAGGGGAAACCCCAACCGTACCGGCAATTTCGGCAGAACTCAGATTGCCGTCTTTGAGTAGTTCGATAATCTGTTGCTTTTTCGCACCAGACTCGTCCGCTGAATTTTCATCCTTTGCATCCGCGTCCCCAGCGTCTCCTTTTCTTTCAATATAGGCCGCAATATCGGTATCCTCACCCCGAATACAGGCCATAAATATTTCGGCGTACTTTTGGGCTTTTGTCTCCCCCACCCCATTGATCCTTAAAAATTCTTTAACATTTGAGGGTTTGAGTAACGTCATTTCTTTTAAAGCTTTGTCTTGAAAAACGATATAGGGCGGAAACCCCAGGTATTTTGAAATATCCAACCTGAGTTTTCGAAGTTTTTCAAAAAGCGCCTGGGGCTCTTCTTCCAAAAAGGCCTTCTCAGGAGTCCTTGGGGCGTCTTTTCGAATGCGCTTCTTTGAAGGGGCCAAATCCTTTCTGAAAAAAACATCCCGCTCTCCCCTCAATACCGCCCAACTCTCCTCCCTCAAACGAAAACCGCTGATTTCCCCCATATCAACGGAAAGTAGACCCGCTGAAAGGAGCTGTCGAAAAACAGACATCCAGGTATTTTTGTCCAACTCTTGACCGACACCGAAAGTTTTTATGCTATCATGCTTCCATCGTTGAATCTGTGGGGTTTGTTTGCCCATGAGCACACTGGTCAAATACCCGGCACCAAACCGCTCACCCGTACGGTATACACAGGATAATGCTTTCTGCGCGGCCACCGTGCCGTCCCAGGTCTCAACGGGGTTCAAACAATTGTCACAACCGTCACAGGCGCCACCATGTTCTTCCCCGAAATAATTTAACAGAAGCTTCCTCCGACAAACCACCGATTCACAGTACCCGAGCAGGGCTTCGAGTTTTTGCCGAAGGACATTTTTGAATTCATCGCTACCTTCAGACAGCTCGAACAATCGCCTCAGCGCTGTGACATCCGCGAGTGAATAGACCATCCACGCATCAGCCGGCTGTCCATCACGGCCCGCACGCCCCGTTTCCTGGTAATACGCTTCCATGCTGGAGGGCAAATCCACGTGAGCAACAAACCGAACATCGGGTTTGCGATACCCATACCGAATGCGATAGTCGCCACCATCACCCGCGTGCTGTTCTCCTGAAACCGCTTCTGGTTTCCCATGCGCACCTCCGGGGGTAAACCGGCGTGGTATGGCAACGCAACAACACCCTGCTGAGACAACCATTCCGCGATGCTTTCAGTTCTTTTGCGGGTCCTCGCATAAACAATGCCCGATCCCTCCGCATGTTCACTGCGGATGAAATCAAGCAATTGATGCTTATCCCTGTTTTTGACCCGCACATGATAACGAATGTTGGGCCGGTCAAAACTGCTGATGAATACCTTTGCGTGACGGAGCTCAAGTTTTTCGAGGATATCTTTCCGCGTAACCTCATCTGCCGTCGCCGTGAGTGCTATTCGCGGGGTATTCGGAAAGTTATGGGTGACCTCATTGATTCTCAGGTATTCCGGCCTGAAATCATGGCCCCACTGGGAAACACAATGGGCTTCGTCAATGGCAAAAAGCCCCGGTTTAACAAGCGTAAGGAAGTGCTGAAAATCCGGTGTGAGGAGTCTTTCCGGCGCGACGTAAAGAATATCCAGGTGACCGTCCGCAACCCTTTCCTGAACCGTCCGGGCCTGTCGAAACGACAGAGTAGAGTTCAGACAGGCAGCCTTGACGCCATTTTGCTGAAGTGCCTTGACCTGGTCTTCCATCAACGCAATCAACGGTGAGATAACGATGCCCACACCCTCCTGCTTCAACATGGACGGAATCTGGTAGCAGATGGACTTCCCGCTGCCGGTTGGCATCAATACAAACGCATCATCTCCCCCCAGAACGGTCTCGATAATTTCCCGTTGATTTTCCCTGAAACCATCATAGCCAAAATATTCATTTAAAATCTTGTCCGGCCCAGGATAAATTTTGGTACTTTTAAGTTCCAAATTTTGCGGCCCTTTGTAACTCCCTCGTTCCCAGACGCTGCCTGGGAATTCACTTCCGGACGCTCCGCGTCCTCACACCCGGCAGATTTCTCGAACCTCAGACAATGCGCTGATCCCCGCCGAAATCCTGTTTCTCCAACACATACCCCAGCCACACATCGCTCTTTCTGATTTTAGAAATAGCCCGGGAAAAATCCACCACTGCGAGGTTAAGGTTCTCAAAAACGGCCCTGAGAGCCCCATCCTTCCAGAGGTAAAACACCCGACCCCCGGCACCGTCCCGAGTCTTCACGCCTTCTTTCAGGGTGAGTAACACATGGCCTTCAGGGTTCAACGCCTGCGCGATATTTGAAAGTATTTTTGAAAACGGCTCGTGCGGCACATGCACCAGTGCCCCCACCAGCAGGATTGCATCCACGTCCATGCCCGAAAAATCATAACCCTCAAAATCCCCTTCCAGAACCGGACACCCCGAATGCTCCCTGGCCAGTGCAGCCAGCCCTCCGGACCGCTCAAACCCCGTGGGCCGGAACCCCCGGTCTTTCAGCCACCGCATGTCCCGCCCGGAACCGCAGCCCACATCCAGGATGCTGCTGCCGGGAGTCAGGCAACGCACCAGTGGTGACAGAAAATACCGGCAGTCTGCTCCTGGTATTCTTGATAGTTTTCCTGATAATAGTCTTTCATGCAACACCCGTGTTTTATGCTTTACCCGTTCCCCCGGACAATTCGCACCTCCCTTGGCCCGGCCGTCACCTGGAATCCACCCCTGTAACCCTCAAAAAAGAGCGCCGTGGCGGCGGCCTTAATCCTGGCGGGGAACCGGGAGGGGTCATCGTATCTTCTTGCGGTCCAGGCCGAAAACCGGCCCGGATTTTCTATTTCGATCTCCATGGCCCCGGTGTACCCGCTTTTCTCGAAATGCAGGGTCCACTCCCTGCCGCCGGGATCTTCCGACAGTATCCGGCGAAACTGCGCCGTAAATCCGGACTCCGTATTGGCGGCATATGGGATTTCCACCAGGATACCTCTCAGGTCCGGGCCCTTTTGGGGCAGGGCCAGAATCAACTCATTTTTCCCCGATGCTCGCAGGGTAAAAGCGGTCTCACCCCTTTTGAACCGTTTTCCCAGGAGTTGTCTGAGCGCCTGAACCACCCGACTTTCAGGATTATAAACGATTCCGTACTCTTTTCCATTTTCGGACCGCCTGAAAAAAACGCCGTACGTATCACCATTGATCCTGATTTTCAGGTTTCTTTCTTCACCCGGTTTCAGTGGATTCTCTGAATAGAAAACACATGCGAAATCACGCCTGACCGAAAACCCGGTTTTAAGAAGCGCTTCATCATAAGGCACTTCAGCCACACGCCCCTTTCGGGAGAAATACCTCACCAGCCCGAACCGAACCCGGTCCTCCACCAGTTCCCGAAAAAGTGAATCCTCCCAGTAGGGAACCATGTCCGGTTTCAATGCAAATGTTCCCGCTTCCCGATCCAGGATAAACCAGTCCGTATCAGTGTTGCTCAAATATTTAAGTGGCATCTGGAGCAGTTTTGCTTTGACCTTTGAAAGAAGAAAATGCTCGGGATCAGCGGAACCGGCCAGGTCGTCATAATCAAAGAGCCTCTCTCGGTGCCCAAGAAAGTACCCGCGAAAGCCCACTGCGATATCGTCCACGCGCCAGGAATTCCCCGCCAGTTCCAGAAGACACGTGAGCACCACCATCTTATAGGATTTCACCGGGTTCAGACCCGATTCCAGGTGATCGAGAAACACCTCGCCCGGTGTACCCAGAAGTCTCCGTTCCCGCTCATCGAGATCCCCTTCACACGCAAGCTTCGCCTGCAGCCAGTTCCCGAAATGCCGGATGAACACGTAGGGGTCCACATGATATGCATTGTCGAGGAAATCCGTGAGGGACGGGGAAACACCCTCCAGATCGCCCCGGATATCATTGTAAAGGGATTTGAGCCTTTCCCCGATGGGGATACCGCCGTCGAGGATAGTCCGCATTTCCCGATCCCAGATGCGTTTCACCTCCAGGTCAGAGTCCAGGTAACACCCCTTTGGAAGTGTAACACCGGGTCCGTCGGTCATGAACGCCGCCCTGTCCGCCGCAAATTCCTGCATGGACGTGTAGCCGCTCAAGGCCAAGGGCGCCACATGCGCCTTTTTAAAATTCCCCACGAAATCGATGACCACCAGGTAATCTTTTCCGGGCGAGTTTCGAAGTCCCCGGCCCAGCTGCTGGAGAAAGACCGTAAAAGACTGGGTGGGCCGCAGAAAAAGCACATGAGTCAAGCCCGGGATGTCTACCCCTTCGTTGAAGATGCTCACGGTACAAATCACCTGGAGCGGATCGTTTTCGTCCTCAAGACGGGCCAGTGCCGCAGCTCTTTCTTCCCCCGGATTATCTCCTGAAAGTGCCAAAGACGCGATACCATGGTCACGGGTCAATCGTTTCGCCGTATAGTGCGCATGGGAGACCGAACTGCAGAAGGCCAGCGCCTTGATCTTCCCGAAACTGGGAAGGTACTTCCGGAGATTACCGGCAACAATGGCGGTGCGGGTGTCGCTGCTGAGCGCCCGTGTCAATTCTTCATCGTCGTAGTGGGTGCCACGCCAGGCGATCTGCCGGTAATCCGTTTCGTCATGGACGGCAAAGTATTGAAAAGGGCAGAGCCACCCCCTGTCCACGGCATCGAGCAGCCGCACTTCATAGGCCACATTGTAATCGCACAGGCGCAGCACATCCCTGCCGTCCATGCGCTCGGGCGTGGCTGTGAGGCACAACAGAAAACGGGGTTTGAAATGCTTAATGGCTTTCAGATAAGTGGGTGCCATGCCGTGGTGGAACTCGTCAACCACCAGATAATCGAAATATTCCGGCGAAAACCGGTCCAGTTGCTCAGGACGGCTCAGGGTCTGGATCATGGCAAAGACAGCCCGGGAGCCGTTTTGAGCATGCTGCCCCGCCCCCAGGATCTCCCCGAAAAAGTGATCCTTCAAAACACCTTGAAACGTTTCCCTGGATTTCAGCAGGATATTTTCCCGGTGCGCGATAAACAACATGCTTTCAAACCCGCTCTCCCGGTAGTCGAAGGCTGCCAGATGGGTTTTTCCCACACCCGTGGCCGCAATGACGGAGGCCTTTTTGATCCCCTGCCCTCTCATACGGGAGAGGTTCACGAGAGCTTCCCCCTGAGCCGGATTTGGCACAATTTCATCTTCAGGCGCATCCATTGCGGACGGTGCTGTAACAGGGGCCGGCGTCACAGTCGTCTGGGGCCAACCCTCCGCGGGAGGATCAAAAACATCCCCCCTCCCTTTCTCCAGTTCGAGCCACCGTTCCCCGTAGGCTGCAAGGAACGCATCGGAAATTTCCACGGATTCCTGATCCCAGTACCGTGTGAACTCGGAAAGGGCCGCTTCAAGTGGAGATTGCGCTTCAAAACGGATATTCACTTCATGGGCGGAAAAGTAATTCCACTCCACATTTTTCAAAAAACCCGCTCCGGTAAAATTGGACGAACCGATCAGTAATGCACCGCCTCCATCCCGGTGGCGAAACAGCCAGGCCTTTGGATGGAAAGGCGGAGGTGTTTTATCAAAGGGAATTTCAGGCGGATGATATGCCCTTACCTGTATGCCCGGCACGGTATCCCTCAGGTGCACCAGGTAATCGGGCCGGTTGAAGTTGCCCATGGTGGAAGTGAGGACTTTTAGTTCACCGCCTTCTTCCATAAACCGGATAAATTTAGGAATGAACAGGTTGATGACCCCAGGGTAGTAGAAAACGGATGCGATCCAGACCCTGTCACTTGCTATCATCTCCTTTTTGATCAGATCCACCATCTGCGCTGCGTTATGGGGCGTGAACAGGAGAGACGGCGAATACCGAACGGCGTCTTCGTCAATCTCCCCTCGCCGGCGTGACTCGAAATCTTTTAAAGATTTCTCCATGGCGGCTATCTGGAAAACTGTCGATCCGGGCCCACTTCCAACATCTTGAGGCCGGCCAGGATGGATTGAACGGTTTCAGCGGATCGATCCAGAACGGCAACGGGGTCGTCCTGTCGCCATGCATCATGAAGGTTTTGAGCACTCTTTAGGATTTGAGATCCGATCCGGTCTTTGGCATCGTCTTTCAGTTGGCTGCCGTGAGCCGGGTCGGTTTCTTTGGATTTGTTCTTTTTGTCTGGCATAATACGTGCGTGGCCATTTTGTATTTTAACTGTCTCCAGCTCCAATAGATATGAACCGTCCGATTTCTACACCCTTGCCAAATTCACCCACCCCTTCGAATGTCTTCAAACATGGGAACAGGCATGGGGTATTGAAGTCGCCAGACCACCCGGATGGGCCGGTCGCTTTGGGGTGGGGACGCTGGTAAAAAAATAAAAATCAATTTGTTCAACCGATGCCCGTTTTGACCGGCAATGGCCTTTCCCCTTTCAACTAAACGGACGCGGCGCGTCCCGGGTACGTTCCCACGCAGAGTATGGGAACGAGGGAGCCC
>Ga0257125_1003283_pt1 | contig 11707 bp, 10 predicted proteins | sample SI106_200metaG_FD_190183 | JGI IMG/M metagenome (GOLD analysis project Ga0257125, IMG submission 190183) | Marine microbial communities from Saanich Inlet, British Columbia, Canada - SI106_200 | ecosystem: Environmental > Aquatic > Marine > Inlet | place: Canada: British Columbia | collected...
TGCCAAGCTTGGCCCGAACACCCTGAGGCGTCTTCGGGAGGTCTTCGCCGTTCAGGCGCCAGACGTACTGGTGCAGATCGGAGAGGATTTGGTTTTTCCCCCTCCCGAAACACCCGTGAGTGAACCCCCTGGACCGGAAATCATAGGACGAACTCCTGGAGAAAAGCGCATTTGTCATCTCTGGAACCGTTACGGAAAAGCGATCCACCAACAAGGGACGGCCCATGGCCTTTCAACGCGTAGCGCGCTGGCGGTGTTTTCCGTGGAATCGGGGAAAGCCTATGACCCGGCTACGGGCCTTCTCATCATCCGCTATGAACCACATATCTTTAAGCGGCGTTCCGGGCGCGAGGTCAGGTGGGCACGTGGGGGACAACGTCAAGAATGGGTGAATTTCGGACGTGCCTATGAAGTGGACAAAGACGCCGCACTGAAGTCGTGCAGCTACGGGTTGCCACAGCTGATGGGATTTAATTGGGAAGTGACCACTCACCCGAGCCCGCGAGACATGGTTTTGGCTTTTCAGAGCTCCTGTGAAGAACAGGTGGCCGGTTTTTTCGGGTTTGTACGAACCAACAACCTGTTGCGATTTATCGAAAGGGAAGACTGGCGGGCGTTTACGAGAAGGTACAATGGTCCCGGCAATGTGGACGTATACTCAGGGCGACTGATCAGGGCCTTGAAGGTTATTGACAGCTTACATCAGGATGGGGCCATATTCGAGATATGGGAAGGAGGATAGATTATGCAGATCGATTTCCACCACACCGCCACTTACGTCATTGCCCGTCATGCGGGCTTCGCCCACCGCGATTCTGAGATAATCGCCTACTGTGCCCAGTACGTGGATGATGCCACCAACAAGGGCACCACCCATTTCCATAACGGCGCCATGTACAATCGGGTCGCTTCGGCCCACAAGATGCTCGACTACAGCAATTTCGAGAAACTCGCCAACCACCAGGTATGGATTCCGTTCCATTTTCTGCCGGGCAACGGCGGCTTGTGTGCCGGAGAAAATCCCGAGGGGACTTTCATAGAGAAGATAACCTGCAAACCTGACAGCCATATCGCCCGGGACATGGTCGACAGCTGCATCCGCGAGCAGGATACACCTTACGGGTTGCACCGCCTTGGCATCACCATGCATGTCTACGCCGACACCTGGGCCCACCAGGGTTTTGCCGGTGTGCAGCACGATGTCAATAAGATCACTGCTCTGGACGACCATGACAACGTCGACCAAACCTTTCTGGGTCGCCTGAAGGAATTATTTGGTGATTGGGTGGAGTCGGTCTCCAGCAGTTTCGTGGGAGAAGCTCTGCCCCTTGGGCACGGGGCGGCACTGAGCCATCCTGACAAACCGTTTCTGAGTTGGCGTTACCGCGATCACAAAGGCAATGTCGTACCTCGCAATAACACCGACGAGTTCAGCGATGCCGCCAATAAGATGTGCAGGGCCATGCAGCGGTACCGGGTACGCAACCCCGACGCGGGAGTGACCGGATTAACCGACGTCCAAAAAAGAAAACTGAGGCAGATGTTCGCCAATGCTCCAGGGGATTCGGGAGAGGAACGGCACAACACATGGCTCAAAGCCATTGCCAAGGGCGAGTTCGGCTTTCCAGCCCAACGCCTCGGATACCGGCCAAAAGGCGTGAACTCCTGGAAACATCAAGCTTTGGGAACCCGAAAAAGCAAAGATAAGAAAAGTGAACAGTTCAAGTACGACGATTCATTCATGGACAGTGACTGGAAACAGTTCCACGATGCCTTGCAGGTACACCGGCTGACTATCATCCGCGACATCCTGCCCCGTTACGGTATCTGCGCAGCATGATGTTACTCTTCCTTATGTATTGCGGGACGCGTATCGACCTTAACATTCGACATACAAAAAAAAAATACTAAAAGGAGGAATTGGAATGAGAGCAAAACTGAATCCGGTAATAAATATATCTTTAATTGTTTTATTCCTCGTAAGTTGTTCCACCATTTCACCGTTCAGCGAAACAGCCTATAAACAGTCAACCAGTATTAAAGCTTCGGCTCTTGCTCTAATGGATAAAGCACAAGAACCGTATTCAAATCACTGCAAAAAGGTTGAAGACTTAATGCTTGAAGCAAGAAAGGCTTACGAATACGCAAAGGGAAGGCCAAAAAATGAAGCATCGACAGGGCAATGGGCGATAATGATTGATCCTAAAGGAAATATGATTGCGGGTTTCTTTGAAAAATGGAAATCCGAGGGAAAACAAAGCAAATTTTTTATCGAACAAGCCAAAGAGCAGATAAGCAAAGGCTTCGATCAAATAAGCGCTTTAGAATCAGGGAAAATTAAAGAATAAATGGAGGTGACATTATGTCTAATTTTGATGATTTCATTGAAGCGTTAAAGGAAGGGCTCGAAGATTTTGCTGAAGACCGCTGGAAAGATTTTAAAGATGCCGCATTAAACGATGGCAAGTCGTTTTTAGATGCGTCTAAAGAAGACCTTGAAAGATGGACGAAATCTTTGGCCAATGGCAATTTGAATAAAAACGATTTTGAGTGGCTCCTTGAAAGCAAGAAAGATTTAGCGGAGCTATTTGCTCTAAAGCAAATCGGATTAACAAAGGTTGCGTTGGATCGGTTTTTGAACGGCTTTATTGACTTGATAATTAGCACAGCATTTAAGACTTTTTTGTAGTCAAATTTCGAACTATATAGCTTAAACAGGGGGGGATATGAAATATTTTATATATTTTGTTGTTTATATCTTAATTACCTCGTTATCCACGCAGGATTCACTGTCTGCCGATTCTAAAGTTGCATTAAATCCGGAACAACCATTTATGCTGGAAAACAAGCGTATTGTTCCGGGCAAAAAGCTACAGTGTTTAGTGGATACAAAAGTCTTTAATCCTCAAAAACAAAGAATTGAGTCGATGGAACTTTTGTATTCTTATCCCCATAAAAGTGGCGACAAAGGTACCGTTGTTCATAAACTGCCTATTGATAGATTTTACCTCAAAACCATGGATGGCGATGTCTATTTATATGTTCAGCTACCCGGTTGGGATCGCTTAAAGCATATAAAATCGCAGAACGGTTTTAAAGGCTATGTTACCCCCTACGATGCCGACCTGCTTATCCGCTACCGGGACAAGAACCAGGGGAACCAAACCACACGTCTTTATCTTAAACTGCCCGATCCTTTCTGGGCAGGTGTTTGGGGAATCTGCGTCCTGCTGTTAATCTTTGTTCTAATTGGGCTACTAAAACCGCAGGCGATTTCTAAAGAGGATCACGTTTTCGAGAAAGATGAAAGTAAAGCCGATTGGGAAAACACCAATAAACTAAAACGACTTTTATTGTATCCCTTAAATTTTGCTGTCACGCCTTTGGGGCGTTATAGTATCTCGCTTACGCAAATCTTATTCTGGACCTTTGTCACAATCTTCGGTTTAGTTTATGTCCACCGCATTTCCGAAGACTTTTTAGTGATCACACCGCAGGTTTTGATGCTTCTCGGTATTGGCGGAGGAACGGCCCTGGGCGCGAAAATGAATGCTCGCGGTAACGTACTTGATATCCCCTCCTATTATTTAAAATTTGTCACTAAAAAACGTATCCCGGAATTAAAGGACATGATTTCCATTGGCGGACAACCCAATATATTTAAATTCCAAATGCTTGCCTTTACTTTAATCACCGGTTGTTTTGTGATCGTGGATATTATCAAAAATTATGCCTTCCCGGAAATTCCGGAAAATATGATTATCATGATGGGCATCAGCAGTCTGATTTATCTGGGTAACGAAGTGACGATTAAAAGTGTCTGGGATCAAATAAAAGATCGGAAGAAAGAAATCGACGCCTATGAGCCTTTTCAAAATCTTCCCGACAAAACGAAAAAGGAAATAGAAGCATTGGCCACAAAAGATTCGGAGTTTAACCGGATGTTTGAAGAAATGAAACGCTTATTAAACAGTATTTATTCCGGATGAAGTGGACCCTAACCCGGACAAGCCGGGACCACAAAGGTAAAAACTTCAATAGTTTTTTTTGATTTCAATTTCATTGGGTTACCCATGAGGACGACCATCATTTATGGAGGTTCTCATCATGACAGAATGGAAATAGAGGGTGCACATAAACCGATGGGAACTCTCGGAATAGGAGGAAGAGACGATGAAATACCCTGAGATCGAGGACATGATCACCACAAATCAGGCCCTCGCGTTATGCAAAGATTTCAATTTAGACTATTTGATCAAACGCATAGAAACCAATAGTGAGAAATACAAGGAGTGGAAATTTGACGGCTGTTCCGGTCTCCCCGATGAAATAATGGGCTTATTCACGGGCTGTGACTGGCAGGACATCACCTATAAATGCTGTCTGCCCCATGACCTCTGTTACGGTTACGGAGAGCCGGGAAATGATATTGAAAGAAAACGGGTAGATTTAAAATTCTATAGCGACCTGGTCACCAAGGCAGGCATGGAAAAATGGCAGGCATCCGCGTTTCTGGCCGGAGTCCGGATAGGCGGAGCGGAAGAATTCGGGATGTCATTTTCATGGGGTTTCGCCCACAAAGATTGATGCACTCGTAAAAAATCTGATTTTTGCCTTTTCAAGGGATGCAATCTGCTGTTATTATTGACGGGGATTTCATTTTTTTAGCTTTTTACGAGACCATCAAGATTAGAATGGGAAAGCGCGGCGCGCCGGGACGCTTCAAAAGCCTTAACAATCCCCTATGGGAAGTTCTTTCCCTGTCCCTTTCCCCTCGGTTTTAATGCAGGAGAATCCACCATGACAGCCGCCACACTCCCTCAATTTGATCACCCCATCAAAGAGCCCCAAGGCTTGTCCGAGCGCATTCAATGGCTGCGGGATTACTATTTCAAAGGTACCGAGCGGGCCTGGAACAACGAATCCATCGCCTGGACCACGGGAACCGCCTGGGATATTCAGTTCAACGAGATGACGTTTTACATCGTGCCAGAAACCTACACCTTGATGCAGACGCTGCGGGGTTCCTATCGGCAGGCAGCCAGAGCCATTAAACTGGACAAGGAATTCTGGAACTGGCATCAAGTGGAACGACGGGCCTGGTTTGTCAAAGAGGTGATGGTCGAATACATGCCCAAAGAGATTTTACCGGGCGATCTGATTGCCGGCGGCAGGTTCAATGTTCAGACGTCTTTGTGTCTGGACCAAAAAGAGCAGGAAGCGTTCGACAGGGCGTTGCTCGGAAAAGATGGGGCCAGAGCCGGCATGAAATGGTTTCACGACCACGGTTACGGCAATGCCGGCGCCACCAGCGGGCACCTGATCCCGGATCACGAACGGGTCTTGAAAATCGGTTGGAAAGGAATTTTGGCAGATCTCAAAACCCGATACCATCAATTGGGTGATGGGGACAAAAATGGGAACAAAGGCGCCCAGTTAAAAGCCATGATGACAGCCGCAACCATGCCGCGTGACCTGGCGGCCGGTTACGCGGATCTTTGTCAGACCCTGGCCGACGGCCAAACCGATATTCATCGCAGGGAAGAACTTTCGCAAATGGCCCAAAACCTGGCCCGGGTTCCCTGGGAACCGGCCACGACCTTCTGGGAAGCCCTGCAGGCCTTGTGGATCAATCACATGCTGATCATGAGCGACGAAAATTATCCCGGTCCCGGTGTTTCTTTCGGCCGCCTGGACCAATACCTGCTGCCGCACTGGGAATATTCTTTACGCCATGGCATGGCGCGGGAATTCGGCAAAGAACTGTTAAAATGCTTCTGGATGCACTGCAACACCGTTTATGACGCCATGATCAGAAACGGCAACCAGGGCATCACGGCAGGGTTTGGCCAGTTGGTCACCCTGTCGGGTATGGGGCCGAACGGCAAAGATATGACCAACGACCTGACCTATGCCATTTTGGAAGTCATCGACGAAATGAGCCCGATTCTGGAACCCAAACCCAACGTACGACTGCATGGAAATTCCCCTGATGAATTGTTGAACAAACTGGTGGATATGATTTCCGTCAGCCAGGGATCGCCTTTTCTGCTGAACTTTGACGAACGTTCCATGGCCGGCATGATGCTTGAAGCCGAAAAAGCCGGGCTCAAACACCTGATTAACGAGGACAATGTTCATGATTACGCACCGGTGGGATGCCTCGAAAACACCATGGTGGGAAACGACCGGTCCGGCACGGTGGACGTGAATCTCAACCTGCTCAAGGCGGTTGAACTGGCCCTCACCGGCGGCAAAGATCTGATTCCGTTTCTGAATCCCATGACCGGCAGGGAAGAAGCCGTTCGTCAGGATGGACCGGATACCGGAGAGGCGACCCACTGCGAAACCTGGGATCATTTCTGGGAGCGTTATGCCACACAGACCGAATATATCATCCGGAAAAGTGTTGCCGTGTATGAGACATCGGAATCCCTCAGGGCGAAATATTTCCCCACCCCCTATCTTTCCTGCCTGGTCGGAGGCTGTGCCGAAAAGGGGCTGGATATCACCAACGGGGGTGCGGAAATTAATTTGACCACCCTTGAAACCGTCACCTATGCCACGACCGTCGATTCCCTGTTGGCCATCAAATATCTTGTTTTTGACCGGAAGAAATGCGCCATGGCCGAACTCATCGGGGCTTTGAAAGACAATTGGCAGGGACACGATGTGCTTCAGGCCTTCGCTAAGAATAAAGCGCCTAAATACGGGCGCGATGATGACGAAGCCGACGCCATGGCCAAAGAGGTGATGGATTTGTGGTGCAACGAGACCTGGAAACACAAAACGGTCTCAACCGGGCGGCAGTTCAGGCCCGGCATGCTCAGCTGGAACTACTGGGCCGGGGACGGTTTCGTCATGGCGGCCAGCGCCGACGGCCGACACAAAGGGCAATTTCTTTCCAACGCCATTTGTCCTTCAAACGGAGCGGATATCAACGGGCCCACGTCCAATGCCAACTCCGTGGGCAAGGTTATGGGCGGCAGGGCCGCCGAGGGCAACGGCCATTGGGGCGAATATTTAAACTGTCTGCCCAATGGCGCAAGCCATACCATCACCTTTAACCCGTCGATGATCCGGGACCCCGAGCACCAGGAAAAGTTCAAGGCGTTTTTAAAAGGCTATTGTGATAACGGTGGCAGCGCTTTACAGATCAACATGCTGGATCCGGATGTGCTGCGCGATGCTCAGAAAAATCCGCGGGATTACCGCCACCTGCTTGTGAGAGTCACCGGTTACAATGCATACTTTACAACCGTGGGCAGAGAGCTGCAAGATGAAGTCATTCAGAGAGTGAGTCATGGGAAATTTTAGCCATGGCGCACCCAAATCCTAAAGCCACGATTCTCGAAATCCAGCGCATGTCAACCGAGGATGGCCCCGGTATACGAACCACCCTCTTTTATAAAGGTTGCACTTTGCGTTGCCTCTGGTGCCACAATCCCGAGAGTATTTCCCCCCATCCCCAAGTCCACTGGATCTCAAACCAGTGTATCGGGTGCAAAATCTGTCTTGAGGTCTGTCCGGAAGGGGCATTGACATTTACCGGGGACGGCAATCGCATAGACCGCGATCTTTGCACCGGTTGCGGTCTATGCGCCGAAGAGTGCCCGGGAGACGCCCTGGCGCTTCTGGGAAAGTCATGGGAAGTGGATGACCTGTTTAAAGAAGTGATCAAAGACCGCGCATATTTCGAACAATCGAGCGGCGGCATAACCCTGGGCGGGGGAGAACCGACCCTGCAGGCGCCGTTTAACCGGCTATTACTGAAAAAGTTAAAGGCAGCCGGCATTCACACGGCGCTGGATACCTGCGGCATGTGTTCTCCCGAAGTCCTGGAAGGGCTGCTGCCGTATACGGATTTGTTGCTGTTTGATCTAAAAGAAATTGACCCCGGGAAACACGAAAAATTCACCGGAATCCGTAATGACAGGATTTTGAAGAACCTTATCCGTGTGGGCGATCACATGCGATCCAACGGCCACCCCACAAAACTCTGGATCCGAACGCCGATCATTCCCAACGCAACCGTTACGGATGAAAATATCCGGGGGATCGGAAAGTTTATTGCCGAAAACCTTTCGGGCCTGGTGAAACGATGGGAACTGTGTGCGTTTAACAACCTTTGTAAAGACAAGTATTCGCGTTTGGATCTTACCTGGGCGTACAGGGACTGCGAGCTGTTCAGTAAATTGCGGATGGAAAAGATGGCGGCCGTGGCCAGAAACTCAGGCGTGGACCCGGCTATGGTTTTCTGGAGCGGGTCAACGAAACTGGAAGCTGGTGAGGTCAAAGCTCAAAGCTGAGAGTTGAAAGGAATAAGGCGTTGGACGCTTTGTACTTTGAGCCTTGAGCTTCCACCTTTCACCTCTCCAAGAGACGGGAGAAGATTTTTGATGAAGACATCATTCACAGAACAGGACATGAAATCTTTTGAGCCGGCGGAAAAGATCGGCCTGGTCGCCTGCGTCAATCCGGAAGGGCTCCCGCATATTTCCCTGATTACGTCCATCATGGCCCCCAAACCCGGCCAACTGACCCTGGGGCAATTCTGTAAAGGATTGAGCAAACAGTATATTCAGGAAAACCCCCATATGGCCTTCTTAATCATGACCATGGATAAAAAAATGTGGCGGGGTCGGGCCAAATGGACCCATCTGAAAAATGAGGGGCCGGAATACGAGCGCTACAATGAAATTCCCATGTTCCGATATAATACCTATTTCGGTATCAATACCGTTCACTACCTGGATCTGATCGAGACATCCGACGCTCTGGATCTTCCCATGCCCAAAATCATCTTGTCCGCGTTGCTGACCAAGCTGGCAAAGGCAAGGGTCAAAACAAAAATGGCAGATCGGATTCTAAAACCGTTTGCAGAGGATCTGTTTAATGAGATGGGTTCTCTCAAATTCATTGCTTATATGGGCCCGGATGGCTTTCCGGTGCTTGTGCCGGTGATCCAGTGCCAGGCGGCCGACAGCCGGCGATTGGCGTTTTATCCCATGGCCTTTCAGGATGAACTCCTGCGGATTCCGAACGATACAACGGTCGCCGTGTTCGGCCTGACCATGAAAATGGAAGACGTGCTCGTTCGAGGCGCCTTCCGGGGCTTTAACCGGATCATGGGTTTGAGATTTGGCACCATCGACATCGAATGGGTGTACAACTCCATGCCGCCGGCGCATGGGCAGATTTACCCGGAAGTACCCTTGGAACCCATTACTGATTTCAATTAGGCGTGGACCTGCTTTCGTGGGAAACAAGGGCGGGAGGAAATCACCCTTCGATGACCCTCTATTCGACATCAAAATCAAGAGGGCTTTTGACCTCTTTTGCCGGCATGCTTTTAATGACATGTGTGTAGATCATCGTTGTCCGGATGTCGCTGTGCCCCAGAAGGTCTTGAATGGTTCGGATGTCATAATTGGCCTGTAATAGATGGGTGGCAAAGCTGTGACGGAAGGTATGAGCTGTGACGCGTTTGTACAATTTCGCATTTCCGACCGCTTCCTTGATCGCTCGTTGCACATGTCTTTCATGGATATGGTATCGTTTTTTTTCACCCGTGTCTTTTACGGTGGTCAGCGCAAAAGCGGGAAAACTCCATTGCCAGACATACTCTTTTGCGGCGTTCTTATACTTTTTATCCAATTGGCCGATCAAGAATGCGCCGGCAAAATTGGCTTTCATATCCTTCTCATGTAAACCGGCGACTGTTTCGAACTGCTTCCGAATTTCCGGTATAATCGTTTCCGGCAAAGGAACGGTGCGGTCTTTCCCCCCTTTTCCGTCATGTATGGTCAGCATACCGCCATAAAGGTCAAAAGAACTGATGCGAAGTTTCAGGCATTCAAACAATCGAAGTCCGCAGCCATATAGGAGTTTCACGATCAGACCATAGGGTTGGGAAAGATGTTGTAAAACCATGTCGATTTCCTGCCTTGACAGTACAACCGGCATATACGGTTTGCGTTTTGCCCTTACGGCGTCTTTGATTTCGCCGGGCTCTTTTTTCAGCACATGGCGGAAGAAAAACAGCAGGGCATTGAACGCTTGGTTCTGTGTTGAAGCAGCGACATCCTTTTTCACCGCAAGAAATGTCAGGAAATCCTTTATGTCCGTGTCAGATAGCGTCTCCGAAGGTTTGGATTTTGTGAAAGCTTGAAACCTTCTGAGCCACCCGGTATAGCTTTTCAATGTTTTGGGGGAGTAATGCCGAACCTTTATTTCATCGCGAAGGCCGTCGAAGGCTGCTTTCCAGTTGGCGCCGGTCTGACGGGGTTGCGTTTTCCTTTCCACCGCTTTAAGAGCGGTCTTTTGTTCAGAAGATTCCTGATCAACTTCTTGACCCGTTTCCGTAGGCGCCTTGGCTGTCTTCAGGTTCCTGGAGGATGCACTGGCAATCGTGGCGTGGGGCAGGGATGGTCGTGAATATTCCGATGAATTGTCTTGAACGGCATTCAGGCGACTTGGAACGGATGCCGTAAAATGTCTTTTTGCATCGTTGGTTGTCTTCTTCGGTATTTTCTTGGCGGCAGCAAAAGGAATATTTTCTTTAACCATTTCAGAATAAAGGGAAATGGCATCTGAAGCCTGTTGGATTTGAAACTCGGTTTGCTTTTTTTGGCGCAGTTTATCGAGAAACAAATGGAGGCTTTCGGGTTTAAAGATCGGGTCATATTTTTGACAAAAATCCCAGTAATATCGAATCCATTTTTTATAATGTGCCTGAAATTGTTTCGGAACAGGCTTTCGATCAAGAAGAATTTGAAACCGGGACATAATATCCGAAGGTACGGCGATCATGGCAATTGCCTCCAATTGTTTTTGTCACTCAATATAACAAATTAGCATATTATACGGTTAGCATAAAATATGCCATACATCATGTCAATGCATATTTATTAGGGCGTTCATAAACAGAAAAAACACATTGCAATGTACAGATTACATTTAATAACAACTGGTTAATCATCATACAAAAAAATAGCGAAATTAAAAACAAAACCCTTGCATGTTTTTCCTGAATAGTTTAGGGATCAGGTTCAATTGGAAATCAATATGGTTTTGTCGGCTAATATGCAGAAATGGATATTTGATGACAAAAAAAACCGCACAATCACTGGTTGGATGGCAAAGGAGTATAGATGCAGCGTCCCAACAAAAGCGTATTTGCTCTCATTGTCGTCGTGGCAGTCCTCGTGGCTGGGGCGTTTGCAGGCGGCATGGCATTTGAACGTCACTCGCCACCATCGCACGAGATGTTTCTCGGCCAGACAGCGTTCTTCAAACAAGAGATGGTTTACGGTTGGCATTACTTGTTCGCCATGGATCGCATGACCGATGGCCAGCTTGAAGTTCATCGGGACATCACTCGCGGACGCCTCCGGAACTACGTCATCATCGCTGGCTCGTACCTCTCGAACTTCCCGGTGCAAGACGACGAACGACGCGTTCTCGAGCAATTTCTGTTCAACGCCCGCCGACACATTCCCGCCAACTCTGGAGCAGCCGCTGAGCTAGTTTCAAATGCCCTGGCGATGGGGAAGAACCACCACGCTGATGGTGCCAAATGACATCCATCGGGATAGGGAGGAGCCTCACAGCTCCCCCCTCCCACACCACCGTACATACGGGTCCGTATACGGCGATTCGGCTGATCAAGGCAGGTTCAAATCCAGGGGAACACAAGACCGAAAGA
>Ga0257125_1003285_pt1 | contig 11705 bp, 8 predicted proteins | sample SI106_200metaG_FD_190183 | JGI IMG/M metagenome (GOLD analysis project Ga0257125, IMG submission 190183) | Marine microbial communities from Saanich Inlet, British Columbia, Canada - SI106_200 | ecosystem: Environmental > Aquatic > Marine > Inlet | place: Canada: British Columbia | collected...
GAAATTAAAGCGCTAACCCGACAAGTCGAAAGTGTCTTAGTACCGGGTGACTGGTGGGTGCTAGCGGGAAGTTTACCACCTGGGGTACCACCCGATATCTATGCAGATTTTATCACCATCATTGAAAATGCCGGTGCAAATGTGATATTGGACACTAGCGGAGAAGCACTTGGTCTGGGGTGCAAAGCGAAGCCCTTTATCATAAAACCAAATATTGAAGAAGCTCAGCATCTGATGGCTTCTACTTGTGATAGTCAGGCAACCCCATCTGAAATTGCCAAAGCCATCCAGAAACTAGGTCCTAAAAACGTGGTTATTTCCCTGGGTAAGGAAGGTGCAATCGTCGCCTCCGATGACCAAATCAGTCATGTTAGCAGCCCTTCCATCATAGAAGCTAATCCGATCGGAGCCGGTGATGCCATGGTTGGCGGTTTGGTATGGGGATTAAGCCAGGAAAAATCACTCCCTGAGGCATTGCAGTGCGGAATTGCCTGTGGTGCGGCAACAGCCAGTCAACACGGAACCGATATGGGCACCTACGATATGGTGCTTGAACTTTTATCACAAATACAAAATTCTGATGAAGTAAGCAAAAGCGATTAATTTCAGACAGATTTATTGCAGACGCTATTCCTATAAATCGGTTTCTTCAATTCTGTTTATAGTAAAATAGAGGGACATATGAATATTCCACAATTTTACGTGACAATAACATTAACGGTCACTATATTAACCGCAACAATAATTACTAAAAGAAACCAGTAATTGCCTTCAAAATCCGGAAATACAGGGACTAGCATTTCAACATGTCACCACCATCCCCATCTTCCAATCGGTTAAGACAACAGAAGCTTTGCTCCACTGGTTAAGAGAATCGTGGAGAAAAAACTATTCCAGCTCGACTAGTAGTTGATTCTTCTCAACCTGATTACCGGCCTCGACAACGATTTTTTTAATTTTAGCAGGTATTGGAGCGACGATTTCATTATACATCTTCATGGCATCAAGAATCAGAAGTACATCTCCCTTTTTTACATTTTGACCTTCCTGGGCCTTTACTTCTATGACTGTCCCCGGAATAAAAGCGTTAAGCAAACGTTCATTAGGGGGGGACCATTTTCTACCATTGGAATCAGGAACAATCGTTTCATAAATCGTATCATCAATAATGAGCTTTTTCATTTCGTCAGACATTTTTTCATACCTCGTTTAGATTAAAGGGGAATATTGCCATGACGACGGAAAGAATTCCCATGGTCCTTCTCTCCGGCAAACTCAAAAGCTCTAATAATGGTCTCTCTGGTTTTACTCGGTTTAGTAAGTCCATCCACATAACCTTTGGAAGCTGCCACATAAGGGTTAGCAAACTTATCTTCATATTCTTTCACTTTTTCTGCCCTGGTAGCGTCGGGGTCATCACTGGTAGCTATTTCTTTTCGGAACACAATGTTGGCAGCTCCTTCAGCCCCCATGACTGCGATCTCCGCTGAAGGCCAGGCAATTACCGCATTCGCTCCCAAATGACGACTACACATGGCGATGTAAGCACCTCCATAGGCTTTTCTCATAATAACGGTAATTTTAGGAACGCTCGCTTCACTATAGGAATATAGCAGTTTGGCACCGTGTCGAATAACACCGGCATGTTCCTGATCCACACCTGGCAAATATCCTGGAGTATCGACAAAGGTCAGCAATCGAATGCCAAAAGCATCACAAAAACGAATAAACCTGGCTGCTTTATCAGAGGCATTAACATCCAACACTCCTGCTAAGAATTTAGGTTGATTGGCGATAATACCAACAGTTTTTCCATCTAATCTGGCAAAACCAACTACAATATTTTTAGCATAGCGTTCATGAACCTGTAAAAAATCACCACCATCAACGATACCCTTAATCACATTAGTGACATCATAGGCATTTCTACGATTATCTGGAATAATATCATCTGTAATTGGTTTTAGTGGTAAACGTGATGTTTTTTCAGGTGGTGGTTCCTGGCAGTTTATGGGAAGAAAACTGAGTAGGCTTTTGATCTGCTCAAAAGCTTCGGTTTCGCTTTGTGCATAAAAATGAGCATTCCCGGTTATTGCTGTATGTGTCTTGGCACCTCCAAGTTCTTCCTGGGAAATATCTTCTCCCAGAACTGTTTTAATAACCTGAGGACCTGTAATAAACATGTTTGATATTTTATCCACTACAAAAACAAAATCTGTTAAGGCAGGCGAATATACAGCACCTCCGGCACATGGACCCAATATTAAAGATAGTTGGGGTACCACACCGCTGAGGGTCGTATTTCGATAAAATATTTCACCATAACCGGCCAGAGAATCGACCCCTTCTTGAATCCTGGCACCTCCGGAATCATTGATACCCAGCAGTGGTATCTTCTTTTCTGAAGCGCCGTCCATTACTTTTACGATTTTAGCCGCGTGAGCTTTACCAAGAGAGCCACCGGCAACGGTAAAATCCTGGGCAAAAATAGCGATGGGTTTCTCATCTATTTTCCCATAACCGGTAACAACACCATCTCCTGCAAGTTCTTTGCTGTCCATTCCAAAATCTGTCGCCGCATGCTCAACAAATAGATCGGTCTCCATAAAAGAGTCTTTATCCAGAATTAGACCGACTCTTTCCCGGGCGCTTAATTTTCCTCTTTCCTTTTGCTTATCTAAAGCGAGATCACCACCTCCCTTAAAAAGGTTTTGAACTTTCGATAAGAAAATATTAATTGATGATTTAACAGACATTTACACCACCTCCTGCTTGGATTATTTTGTGCCAGACTTTGGCCTGAGTATATTCTGAAGATAATTATTGATATGATCTGAAAATTAATTCCTATTGAACAACCATATCAACAGCTGGATTTTTAACAAATGACAATAACCAGTATTTCCTTTGTTGGTGTAAATATTCTATATTAATAATAAATAATGTCAAACCACCCACCAATTTTCAAAGAAAATTCAACCATCCGTTGAATTTTTTCCCAAATCCCTTTCCTGTGTAATTAGTGTTCGAAGGAAAATGCCATAATTGGATATCGAACCGGTAATTGGGGTATCGCCACGAAACCTCACGATCCTCGTAACTATCGGGTATTTAACTGTTTAAGCCTTTGCTAAAATTTGTACTTGTCCCCAAATTACCTACTTTTCGTTCAAACACTAATTAGAAATTCTTTATTTGGCTTTTACTGATAGGTTTTCATACACCTCGACCCAATTCCAATCAAAATTGATAAAGTATTAAAACTGGCATTTTTTCATTATTAAGATGTTTTCCCACCAGGCAATGCTGATTTTGGGCCAAAGACTTCCTTGAAAGGAAAGAATAAAAACATATTTAAGTGAGTTTTTTAAGCATCGTTACATTGAAGGGATACTGAAAATGAAAAACGCAATAGTTTAGTGTTGACCTTGTAAAATCAAGTTCTTAATATTGACACTGAAGTCACTCTTTATCATTAAAATTAATACAATTTTAATGACTTAATGAACCCCATCAATTCGAATAAGGAAGAGATATGTCAAGCACCTTTGGAGACGTTTTCAGGATTACAACTTTTGGTGAATCCCATTGTAAAGGAGTAGGCGCAATTGTTGATGGTTGTCCTCCGGGAATGTCGTTGGTCGAATCAGACATTCAACCTCAATTAGACCGCAGAAGACCCGGCCAAAGTGCTGTTTCTACCGATCGAAACGAAAAAGATCAGGTTGTGATACAGTCAGGAACTGAATTTGGAAAGACCCTGGGAACGCCAATTTCTCTGTTTGTGCCCAACAAAGATCAAAAACCTGGTGATTATTCAGAGATGGCCAACATTCCCAGACCGTCCCATGCTGATTATACCTACCAGATGAAATATGGTATCAAGGCATCAAGCGGTGGTGGGAGATCTTCTGCCAGGGAAACAATTGGGCGGGTTTGTTCTGGTGCTATTGCAGAAAAATTTCTTAGTGAACAATATGGTGTTGAAATAGTCGCCTGGGTCAGTTCTGTGTCTGATATTATTGCTGAGGAGCCAAATGTTTTGGCATTGACCAGAAAAGAAGTGGACCAAACCATCATTCGCTGCCCAAACCAGGAAGCCGCTGCTAATATGGTAGCACTAATCAAAAAAGTAAAAGCTGAAAAGGACTCTGTAGGAGGTGTGGTCACTTGTGTCTGCAGAAATGTTCCTGTAGGTCTGGGAGAACCGGTTTTCAATAAACTGGAAGCGAAAATAGCTCAGGCAATGCTTTCTATACCGGCATCCAAAGGATTTGAAATTGGATCAGGGTTTGGCGGCACCCTTATGAAAGGGTCTCAACACAATGATCCATTTACTTTGAAAGGTGATAAACTAGGAACATCCAGTAACAATAGTGGTGGAATACAAGGAGGGATTTCAAACGGTGAGCCGATTATATTTCGGATCGCTTTCAAACCCCCGGCTACGATCGGTCAACAGCAGCATACTGCTGATTTTGATGGCAAAGAAACCATTCTTGAAGCAAAAGGTCGTCATGATCCCTGTATTGTATCCAGGGCGGTACCTATCGTAGAAAGTATGGCTGCCTTGGTTTTGGCTGATTGCGTATTGCATCAGCGAACCCGGCAATAGCTGTTAGAGGGCTTGACAACTTACTTTTCCAGAGCAGTAAATCCAGACCTGGCCACTTCAATAATCTTATCATTACCAAGGTCTTGGATCAGATCATCGATTTTTTTTGATACTCCTGCCATCTGCACGATGTATACTTCATGATTCTGGCGATCCAGCACTTCAAATTTGTATTTTTCGATTAAAGTCTCCAACTGAGATTGATCAGCTTCAAATTTAATCAACACAACTTCACGCCAGAAACTCTCGTTAATACCCAGTTCTCTGGCCGAAATAACTTCTGTCATTTTTTCTATCTGGCGGATCACCTGCAGTATTTTATCATCTTTATCTTCATACAGAGTCAGGGTAATACGACTGTATCCGGTTTGGCGAGCCGCACAAACGGTCAATGTTTCAACATTATACATTTTGTGACGGATCAACATTGAAATTTTATTTAATACTCCGGGTCGATTTTTCACGAAAACTGTGATCGCCCGTCTTTTTATTGAAGTTGCCTTTGTCATACTTCCCAATTTTAGACTTTATATATTATTATCAAAAGATACAATCATATCAGCAATACCACCACCGGCTGGAACCATCGGTAAAACGATTTCACTGGGGTCACATAAAAATTCCACCATATAAGCACCTTTATGTGCCGCCGCAGTCTCAAGTGCATCCACAATTTGATCCGGTGCGCTAACACGCTGATGAGGGATTCCATAAGCTCCGGCTATTGCGCCAAAGTCAGGATTTTTTAAAGGCGTACCAGCGAAACGTCCATTATAAAACATGGTTTGCCATTGGCGAACCATTCCCAGATAACCATTGTTGAATAGTAATATTTTTACATCTATTTCATGCTCCATGATAGCACCCAATTCCTGAATATTCATCTGGAAACCACCATCACCGCAAATAACCCAAACACGTTCCTCAGGTCTGGCCAGTTTTACACCGACAGACATTGGCAGTGCACACCCCATGGTGCCAGCGCCTCCGGAGTTAAACCAGCTATTCATGGTTTGAAAATTGTAAAAACGGGCTAAAATCATCTGGTGCTGCCCAACATCAGACACAACTATATCTTTACCACCGGTCACATCCGATAACTTTGTTACAATTGTTTTCATCAGGAGTTGCCCTTCTTGTCCAACTCCTCTTTTAATTTCTTTACGGGTTTCACTGGCAATTTCTGCCCGATAGGATTCTATTTGTTCAAACCAAAATCTTCTGGGTTTGGTAATACACTCCGGATCTTTGACCAGGATTTTCAAAACCCGTTTAGCATCCGCATTAATCGCTATAGATGATTTCACATTTTTATCTATTTCCGAAGGGTCAATTTCAACGTGAATCACATCAGCATTAATTCCAAATTTTTCTAAGTTCCCAGTCACACGATCATCAAACCGCATCCCAAATGAGATCATCAGGTCACAATTCAGCAGGGCGCGATTCGCTTCCACACTGCCATGCATTCCAACCATGCCCAGACTCAGAGGATGATCAACCGGCATGGCTGACAGACCATGAAGTGTAAAGCAGACGGGGATATTTGCTTTTTCAGCAAAAGCCTTTAATTCCAAACCGCCATGGCTGGATATAACACCATGACCACAAATGATGACAGGTTGCTCACTCTTGTTAATCCGGGCCACAGCTTTTTTAAGTAAATTGTGATCGGGTTCCGATGGATAGACAAAACCGGGTAAATCCGGTTCATAAGATTTGGCATCAAACTGGTAATTCTCACTGGATGACTGGTTCTGGATATCTTTGGGAATATCGACGACAACGGGTCCACCTCTTCCGGTTTTAGCAACGTAAATCGCTTCATGAATGGTTTCTTCGATCTCCTCAGCAGATAAAGGCATATAACATTGCTTGGATAGTGGCATCATTACACCGACAACATCGCTTTCCTGAAAAGCATCCGTTGCGATGACAGATGTCGCCACCTGACCGGTAATTGCCAATACCGGCACAGAATCCATAAGGGCATCGGCAATTCCGGTAGCCAGATTCATGGCTCCAGGACCCGAAGTTGCCATACAAACCCCAACCCGGGGGCTCGGCGTTGATATTGAGGCACGAGATAATCCCTGGGCCATAAAGGCTGCGCCCTGTTCATGTCGGGACATGACAAAAGAAAAAGTTTTTTGCTTTTCCATTTCATCCAAAACCGGCATGATAGCGCCACCTGTGTAGCCAAAAACATACCTAACATTATTATCTAACAAGGCTTTGAGCACCAGTTCCGTACCTTTCATTTTTTTTATTATCCTTTGATATGCACTAAATTAAAAGAATTATCAGTGAGGGGTCTTGAATATTGATGATCTAAACAAGTATTTAATGATTAAGGATATGAAAACACATTTTTAAAGTCAATCTAGATTTTTGAATATTTAAAGAACATATTATATCTTTTTATTTTCGAATTCTATAAACGAGGACGAATTTGGGATTTTAATCTTTGCTTTCAATCGACAAAATATATAGCATGTTGACTGATTATTGGAGAACAACAACTTTTCAAATAAATTAACCTTGAATGTTGAGTAAGCCCATGAAACCTAAAAACACATTTTGTAATTCCGAAACCAGAAAACTTCCCAGAACAAAGGTAATTAATGAAGAGGTGCTTCCCAGAATTCACGAAGCATCCATGAAACTTCTGGAGGAAACAGGTATTGTCTTTGAGCATGATGAAGCTTTGGAAATATTTAAGCAGCACGGTGCGAAAGTTGACGGTAAAACAGTCTTTATATCAAGAAAAATGGCTGAAGCCGCTATGAAACAGGCACCAAGCACATATCTCCATCGTGGGCGCAACGATGATCAATCAGTAACCATTGGTGACGGAATGGCACCTCACCCCAACGTCGGATGTGTTTTTATCGAAGAAATGGGTGCGGAACGTCGGAGAGGGTTATTGGCTGATTATGCCAATATTCAAATAATTTCCCAGGCCAGTCAGTATTGTAAACTAACAGGTGCCTCACCAGTTGCCCCCGATGATGTTCCTCCTTCTGAAAGAGCCTTATACATGCTGTATGAAACCATCAAACACACAGACAAACCCTTAATTGGGAGTTGCGTGGATGCCAAAAAAGCCAAAGAATCTTTAGAGATGGTAGAGATGGTTTTTGGGGCTGATTATATGAGAGATAACTATTGTGTGGGTGTCAGTACCAATCCTCTCAGCCCCTTTAAATATGCTACAGAAACACTGGATTCCATTATCGAATATGCCAAAAAAAGACAACCGGTATACATCTTAGCATGTGCTATGGCCGGCGCGACGTCTCCCATGAGCATATTTGGATCCATTGTACAGCAAAATACAGAAATAGTAGCTGGCATCACCCTAGTGCAATTAATCAACCCTGGCGCACCGGCTGTCTATTGCCCGGCTTCAACCATGGCAGATATGAGAACCGCAATGTGCGTGTATTCGCCACCTGAACAGTTTTTAATCAACTCAGCTTGTTTACAGATGTCAATTGATTATTATAAAGTTCCTACCCGCATTATGGCCGGCATGTCTGATTCTAAAATAGCGGACATCCAGGCAGGTTATGAAACCATGCAGAATATGCTGATGGGGATGCTGACCGGTGGACACATGCTGGAACAGGTATTTGGGGTCCTGGATTCAATCATGAGCACTTCTTTGGAAAAAATGATTATTGATGAGGAGTTATTAGCCAGAGTCATTAGAATTTGTGAAGGTGTCGACACCTCAGAAACTGCCATGTCGATGGATGTTATGCAGGAAGTCGGACCCGGGGGAAATTATCTTCAGCATAAGGATACTTTTAAAAATTTCAAAAACGGCTGGTTGCCAACAGTTTCCAATTGGGAATCCTATGATAAATGGGACAAAAACGGAAAAGAAGATATCCTGACCAGAGCGAATCATAAAGTAAAGCAAATATTGGGAAACGCACCTGATTCAATGATATCTCCCAATCTGGATAAAGACCTGATTGCTTTTATGAAAAAAGTTGCCGGTTAATATCATCATTTTTCTTCTAAAATCACAATGGTGTGCTTAAAACCTAAAACCTGAAATCTGTTTTATAAAGTGCCTTATGCCGTTTCCGGAATCTTATGTCGGTGAACATAATATAGTTAAACTAAACTTCTTCAGTTTAATGGTTATTATTGGATTGTTATCTTTAAGCATGGGGTATCTGTTTATTTCAAGCTACTATGACGATTTCATCACTGAATTTGAAAATATTAAACACGACTATATCTATTTGCAAAAAGAAAAAACTGTTAGTCAACTCCATATTGAACTGGAAAATATTGCGATGCAAAATGATCAAATTAACCGATCTTTGATAGAAAATTTAAAAAAAAAGACATATTCTGCTTATAAAATTGCCCGGGTTATCGAAGCAACCTATCATAAAAAAAAGTCTGAACAAGAGATCAAAAGTATCGTTGTTTCTTCAGTTCGATCCATCCGAAGAGAATCTTATACAGATTGTTATTTGATAGATCAGTACGGCCACATCTATAGTCTTGACCAGGAACAGGAAAAACGACCCGACGTCTTTTTCATCGACTTCCCTGATAAAACCGGTCTGTCACTAATGAAACGATTGTCTATTAAAACCCGGACCCAAAGTGAAGCTTATTTTAGATATGGTACCAAAGACGATAATCAACCCAATAATGAACATTTAAATGGCACCATGTTTTTAAAGCATTATGAGAGTTTTAACTGGTTCATCGGTTTTGGAATATCTGACTTTATGGCCCGAAAAACAACCATTGATAAAGTGTTATCTAATTTAAAAAACCAGGGTGCCGACCATCGGGCAGATTTTGAAATTTATGAAGTTTTGGGTGCATCCCAATCTGCCTTAGGAATTTTAATGGATAATCGGCATCCGGAACTTGTTGGAAGTGTACTTAACATTAATACCAAGGACGCCAAAGGAGGATTCTTTTTAAAAGAATTGCTAGAAAAAAGAGAAAATCCCGAGAACCAATTTATAGAAATTTGGGAGCAAAAAACAAAATCCGAACCGGCCATGCTGAAATACACCCATTTTAAATCATATTCAAAATGGAATTGGTTAATCACCAAAAGTTTTTTCCCGGACAGCCACGAAGAGATCAACATTAGGAATAAAATTGAAGCTCTTGAACGAAATATCAAAGATAAACTACTATATATCGCAATCCTTTTTCTTTTTTTCGTGGTGATTGCCATTTTAGTATCAATCGTTTTTTCAAGAAAATTCGGCGTTATTTTTAATAATTATAAGTCCAAAGTTGAAATACGAACCAGAGAGTTAGCGGAGAAGAACAGACAACTCAAAGATAAAATACACGAAAATGCTCTGGTGGAAAATTCACTACGGGAAGGAGAATACCGACTTAGACAACTGGCATCAGAAGTTCAATTAGCGGAGGAAAGAGAGCGACGACAAATTGCTGAAGACCTCCATGATTCAATTGGATCAACACTTTCGATCTCAAATTTAAAGCTAGAAATGTTAGGTTCAAAACTAACCGATTTAACCAGTAAAAAAGATCTGGAATCGACCCATCAACTAATAAAACAGGTGATTCAGCAGACCCGGTTTCTCACTTTTCAGCTCAGCCCGCCCATTCTATACAAAATGGGACTCGAAGCTGCATTATATGGACTATTGGAACAAACAGAGCGATTGCATCATCTAAAAACAGAGTTTGAAGATGATCGCCAGGAAAAATATCTGGAGGAGGATATACGGATTCATCTATTTCGCTCCGTCAGAGAACTGGTCGTCAATAGTATTAAACATGCGAAAGCAGATTGGTTAAAAGTGTCGGTCTGGAAAAAAAATCATAAAATACACATTGAAGTTCTGGACGACGGTCAGGGATTTAATGTAACCCAGGAAGCAATCAGCTCCCATGAAAAAGCCGGTTTTGGACTGTTTAGTATCCGTGAGCGTCTGAAACTGCTGGGTGGACAATTGATTATTGAGTCAGAAATTGATAAAGGTACGAGGGTGGTCATTGAAGCGCCTTTAAAAGGCCAGTAAATTAAATTATGTAAAGTGGAAAAGGGTATGACGATTAAAATTGTATTGGTTGATGATCACAAAATTATGAGAGAAGGTATTCGCGCTATGCTTGAGACTGAAAATAGTTTGGAAGTAGTCAGTGAAGCTGAAAACGGCCGCGAAGCTTTGGAAATAGCTCTGGATATTAAACCGGATATCATTATCATGGATATTAATATGCCAGATATGAATGGTACTGAAGCAACTCGTCAGATTCGAAAAAGTTGCCCTGAAACCAGAATCATCGCTTTATCCATGCATTCAGATCGTTTTATCGTTACCGATATGCTTCAGGCAGGTGCTTCAGGTTATTTATTAAAGGATTGTTCAGGACAAGATATTATTACTGCCATACGTACCGTACATGCCGGGAAAAATTTTTTAAGCCCTGAAATTACAGGTGTTGTTATTGAAGATTATATTCAAAAATCCTCAAAGGAAAATCCCAAGTCTCCTGCACAGCTAACAACCAAAGAAAGGGAAGTTTTACAGCTGATCGCTGAAGGAAACACCTCAAAAGAAATCTCATCTCATTTAAATATTGCGACCAAAACTGTCGATTCACACCGAATCAATATTATGAATAAGCTGGATATACATAACATCGCAGAATTGACCAAATTTGCGATTCGCTATGGAATTACAGATTTAGATTCATAAAACATCTGGATTCAATCCCTTAGCCCCCAGCCTTAACCACTCTTGAACACTCATCTAATCGAAAGTAATCACATCTAGGTAATTTTTTTTTAATAACTAGGTGTTTTCCCTGATTGTTTTTATTTACAGAATCAAGGATTATACTTGAAAATTTAATAACCTATGTGATGACACGTCACAGCGAGCATTTGTTCATTCAGATACTCCCCAGACAAAAACATAAGCCTTTAAAGACATAGCAAATAAAAATATGAGAATTAAAAGCGCTATATTCATATTGATGATTGGGATGATGCTAAACCTGTTTTCGGTAGTAAACGGGGAAGATTTTACACAGCCCATTGAATTCAGTCATAAAACACATG
>Ga0257125_1003286_pt1 | contig 11699 bp, 8 predicted proteins | sample SI106_200metaG_FD_190183 | JGI IMG/M metagenome (GOLD analysis project Ga0257125, IMG submission 190183) | Marine microbial communities from Saanich Inlet, British Columbia, Canada - SI106_200 | ecosystem: Environmental > Aquatic > Marine > Inlet | place: Canada: British Columbia | collected...
TCATCTCTTCTGATATCGGCAACAACTGTGCCATTGGCAATGCCTATCCGACATTTGAACAAGGCCGCAAATACCTGGCTCCCGGCATGTTCGGCCCCTGTGGCTACGGGTTCCCATCAATCCTTGGGGCAAAAATATCACAACCTGACCTGCCCGTGATAGGTTTTGCCGGTGATGGTGCCTTTGGGATCTCAATGAACGAAATGACGGCCTGTGGTCGTGATGAATGGCCGGCCATTACCATGATCATCTTTCGCAACTTTCAGTGGGGTGCTGAAAAACGAAACACCACCCTTTGGTACAGCGATAATTTTGTCGGAACTGAGCTGAATCAGGATGTTTCCTATGCTGCCATAGCAAAGGCCTGCGGCGTGGAAGGTGTTCAGACATTTACCATGGATGATTTGACCGAGAAACTGAATACTGCCATTAAGGCACAGATGGAAGAAGGCAAAACCACCTTCATAGAGGTTATGACCAACCAGGAACTGGGGGAACCATTCCGCCGTGATGCCATGACAACACCCGTTGTAGTGGCTGGAATCGACAAAGCTGACATGAATCCCCAAAAAGGTGCATAAAAAAATAAAAGGAAAACCAATGGAAACAAAAGAAAAATGGCTGGACTATGATGTTGAGGAAATGGTTGATGGTGATAAGAATTGTTTATGGCATCATTTAAAACCCCATAAGTGTTTTGAAACCCAGGAGCAGATGATAATTGTTAAAGGCCAGGGACTGGTTGTAACTGATATCCGGGGCAGAGAATTCCTTGATGCAACATCAGGCGGTGTCTGGAGCGTCATGGTCGGATATGGTCGTGATTCCATTGCCGAGGCCGTTTGTGAACAGATGAAAAAAATGAATTATTTTGCAGGGGCCTATGGTAATATACCTGCCATTAAATTTGCTAAAAAACTGTTGGAAAAACTGCCAAGATTAGACAAAGTATATTTCTCCAACTCAGGTTCTGAAGCCAATGAAAAAGCCTATAAGATTGTTCGACAGGCCTCCAGAATCAATCCTGATCGAAAAGGCAAATATAAAATAATGTATCGGGACCGTGATTACCATGGGACCACCATCGGTGCCATGAGTTCAAGTGGACATGCCCAGAGAAAACAGGATTTCGGACCCTTTGTAGAAGGATTTGTTGAATTCCCCCATTGTTCCTGTTACAGATGTCCCTATGATAAAACCTATGGAGAATGTAACATTGAGTGTGCCCGCAAGGTTGAGGATATAATTATTAAAGAAGGTGCTGATACAATCGGTGGTCTGATTGTAGAGCCCATAACTGCAGGTGGTGGAATCCTGAGACCCGTGGAAGAATATTATCCTATTTTGCAGGAAATCTGTAAAAAATATGATATCTGGCTTATCGCCGATGAAGTGGTCTGCGGATTTGGAAGGACAGGCAAATTCTGGGGACATGAGCATTATGACTTTGATCCGGATATAATTACCATGGCCAAAGGCCTTGCCAGTTCTTATGAAGCATTGTCTGCAACCGTTGTTAAGCAGAAAGTCTATGATATGTTTTTAAATGATCCAACAGACCCTGCCACCCGTCTTGATTATTTCAGGGACATCAGTACCTATGGCGGATGTACTGCACCAATGACTGCAGCACTTGAAAGCACCCGGATCATAGATGATGAAAACCTCGTTGAAAACAGTAGAATTATGGGCAAGTATCTGCTTGAAAAACTAAGTGAACTGAAAAAATATGATTGTGTTGGTGAAGTCAGGGGTCAGGGACTTTTCTGCGGTATTGAGTATGTTAATAACAAGGAAACCAAAGAACCTGTCACAGAAGAACAAATGGCACAGCTCATGGGTAATGTTCTGGCAGAAAATGTAATTACGGGACGAACCAACTCAAGTTTTCATGGACTGAACAATGTCATGAATTTTGCCCCCTGCCTGATTATCACCAAAGAACAAGTCGATACAATTGTTGCGGCTGTGGCAACTGCCACAGAAAAAACATTTTAAGGATAAGGATCAAAAACATAATAAATTGAACAAAAATTGCAAAGGATTTTGGTTCAAGTAATTTGCTTTTTGATCCTAAGTTTAAACCCTACATTTTTAAAGGAGAATTATAATGCTTGTTGGAATCTTAAAAGAAATCAAAGTTGCGGAAAAACGTGTTTGCATGACACCTGCCGGTGTTGTTGCCATGAAAAAAAACGGTCACGATGTTCTGGTTGAAACAACCGCTGGTATGGGTGCAGGTTTTTCTGATGCAGATTATATTGCAGCCGGTGCCACGATTGCTGACACTCCAGCCCAGGTTTATGAAAAATGCGACATGGTCATGCATGTAAAAGAACCCCAGCCTTCAGAATATGACATGATCCGTGAAGATCAGATTGTTTTCACCTATCTTCACCTGGCAGCGGATGAACAGCAGACCCGTGCATTGATCAAAAGCAAATCTATTGACATTGCATATGAAACCATTGAAAAAGAAAATGGTTCTCTTCCATTACTTCTTCCCATGAGTGAAGTGGCCGGTCGTATGGCAACCCAGGAAGCAGCAAAATATCTTGAAATGCCCATGGGTGGAATGGGTATCCTGCTGGGTGGCGTGACAGGTGTTGAGCCTGGAACAGTGGTCGTGATCGGTGGCGGAGTAGTCGGTGTCAATGCAGCTAAAATGGCCTGCGGTCTGGGTGCAAAAGTATATATCCTGGATACCAATCTGGAAAGACTCAGGTACCTGGATGATGTCATGCCTGCCAATTGTTTTCCCATCATGTCCAACGCAGCCATTCTTGAAGAGATGGTTCTCAAAGCTGATGTTGTGATCGGTGCTGTTCTTGTTGCCGGTGCAAAAGCACCCAAACTGCTCACAAGAGAAATGATTAAAAAAATGAAAGACGGCTCTGTTGTTGTGGATGTTGCCATTGACCAGGGCGGATGTTTTGAAACCTCCAAAGCCACTACCCATACCGAACCTACATATGTAGTGGACGGTGTTATTCACTATTGCGTTGCCAATATGCCGGGTGCAGTTGCCAGAACCTCCACCAGAGCCCTGACAAATGCCACCCTTCCCTATGCAGTTGAAATTGCAAACAAAGGATGGAAAAAAGCAATGCAGGAAAACAAGGAAATCAAACTGGGCGCCAATGTTATTAAGGGCCATGTGACATTTGAAGCAGTTTCCGAGGCTTTTGGCCTTGATTATACCCCTGTTGAAAAATTCCTCTAAATTATGAGAAAAAAACTTTATACTTTCCTGTTTGGTTCCAGACTTGCGCTGTGATTTGAAAACTTTGCCCTGTAAACAAGAAAGTATAAAGTTCTGACTGTTTATGTCGAGGACTGCAACAATGAAAGATCAATTAAATGTTTTATCCCTCAGAGAACAGGTTTATACTTATTTACGAAGACAAATGAACCTTGGGGCTCTGGTTCCAGGTACCACCATAAACATAGGGAAGATTGCAAAACAGCTGGGAATCAGCAAGACTCCCTTAAGAGATGCACTGATTCACCTCGAAGTTGAAGGGTTTGTAACTATTTTACCCCGGCGGGGAGTTTGTGTGAACGTACTGGAACTTTGTGATGTTAAAAATGCCTACAATGCCATTGGAATGGTTGAAGCTTCCATTGTTATTGAGTGTTTTGAAAAAATTGAACCATCCCATATTTTAATACTTGAAGAACTGAATGAGATACAGATTCAGGATGTTGAAAAAAATGATTATTCACGGCTTTTTAAAACCAATATTCAATTCCACAATGTATACCTTGATATCTCAGGCAACGAACTTATAAAAAAATTCATACTTCCCACAAAACAGCGTCTTTACGATTTTCCCAGGCAAAATTACATCAAGGAGTGGGAAACACGAAACTGCAAAGAGCATGCCCTTTTTATAAGCTGGTTAAAAAAGGGGAATCCTGAAAAAGCAGCAAAAGTATTAAAAGATATCCACTGGTCTTTTGAATATCAGAAAAATTTTATAAAAAAATTTTATAATATTTCCGAATAATTAAAGACCTGAAAAGGGTTAATGGTTGGCCTATGAAAATTTTGGTTATTAATGCAGGCAGTTCTTCATTAAAGTATCAACTTTTTAATATGGAAAATACCAGTGTAATGGCCCGGGGCAGTATTGAGCGGATTGGTGAGCCCCAGGGTATTTTAACCCATCATAACTGCATACCGGGCCAGGAAAAAAAAATTATCCAAGAACAGGAGATTAAAAGCCATAAACTTGGCATGCATCTGGCCGCAGACCTTATAATTGATCAAAACACCGGTGTTATTGATAATATAAAGCACATTGATGCCATAGGTCATCGTGTGGTTCAGGGCGGCGAAACCTTTGAATCCGCAGTTCTTATTGATACAAAAGTCAAACAGGCCATAAAAGATAACAGCCCGCTTGCGCCATTACACAATCCTATGAATCTTGTGGGTATAATAGAAGCTGAAGAACTTTTTCCCGGCATTCCCAATATTGCGGTTTTTGATACTGAATTTCACAGGACCCTTCCTCCTAAAGCATTTCTTTATGCCCTGCCCTATGAATTCTATACAAAATTTAAAGTTCGCAAATATGGTTTTCACGGGACTTCACACAAATATGTTTCAGAAAAAACTGCAAAACTTATGGGAAAGGATATAGATAAAATAAATCTGATTACCATACACCTTGGAAACGGATGTTCAATCTGTGCGGTTGAAAAAGGGGAATGCAGGGATACGTCCATGGGCATGACTCCCCTTGCCGGGATAATGATGGGAACAAGGTCGGGAGATATTGATCCCGCCATCATTGGATATCTTCTGGAACAAACGGGGATGACCATAAAAGAACTGGATATTGTATTAAATAAAAAAAGCGGGCTTAAAGGGATATGCGGTATGAATGACATGCGCGATATCCATGAAGCATCAGCAAAAGGCAATACAAAAGCCTTTTTGGCCATTGAAATGTTTTGCTACCAGGTCAAAAAATATATCGGGGCATATACAGCTGTTCTTGGCCATGTTGATGCAATCGTGTTTACAGCTGGCGTGGGAGAAAATGACCAGATTATAAGGGCAAAAGTCTGCGAGAACCTTTCATTTTCAGGTATTCATTTAGACCTTAAAAAAAATAAACAAAAACCATCCAAACCATTTTATCTTCATTCACAGGACAGCCGGGTTCAGGTATGGGTAATCCCCACCAATGAGGAACTGCAAATAGCAAAAGAGGTTGTACAGGTGCTCAAATGAAAAAAGAAAAAATAGTTGGCATTTTAGGAGGCATGGGGCCTGAAGCCACTGTTGATCTTATGCAGCGCATTATCCACCTGACACCGGCTCAAGATGATATGGACCATATAAGATGTATAGTGGATAATAATCCCAAGGTTCCATCCAGAATAAAAGCCATTATTGAGGGAAATGGGGATGATCCCGGACCCTGCATGGCAGATATGGGCAAAAGGCTCGAATCCTGGGGGGCTCACTTTCTTGTAATTGCCTGCAACACTGCCCATTATTATTATGATGCTGTCCAAAATGCCGTAAACATACCTGTGATTAATTTGATCGATCTTGTGTCCAGTCATGTGAAAAATAATTTTCCGGAACATGATAAAGTCGGAATACTTGCTTCCCCTGCTGTTGCCATGACCGGTCTTTATTCAAAAAGGCTTAAAAAATTAGGGATTGAAGATATCTGGCCTGACCCTGATTATCAGGAAAGCCTTTTAAATATTATCAAAGAGGTCAAAAAAGGGAATACGGATTCCAACATTCAGGATTCCAATATTCAGGATGCCTATATAAAAGTATGTGAGAACCTGAAAAAAAAAGAGGCTCAAATAGCCATTATTGCCTGCACCGAACTCAGCGCCATAGGTTGTGATCTGCCCATAAATACAATTGATGCGGCACAGGTTCTGGCAAATAAGATTGTTCAGATAGCAAAAAACCGGGAAGAACCTATATCCTTTATCTGATCTGAATCGTAAAGGGTTGATCTTCCCGGCTTTTAATACCTATATTTTCATTCTCAGATTTTCAGGATCATAAGGTGAACCTGAAATAACAGTTGCCGGAACGGGATTCCCCTCAACCATGATTTGGTATTTCCCTTGTTTGATCCATTCATCCGTGATGCCCTCTCGATTTTTCAGATAGCCCATGGCAACGGCTGTTCCAACTTCAAAACCATAGGCTCCCGAGGTTGTTGTGCTGATATATTCCCCATTTCTATAGATGGGTTCACTTCCGTAGAGCATTATCTTTGGATCATCCAAAGTGAACATGACAAGTTTACGAATAAGCCTGCTTTCTTTTTGTTTGACCAGGGCTTTTTTACCTATAAAATCCGGCTTGCCAAGTTTAACACCAAAACCAAGGCCTGCTTCATAGGGGTTGTCATCAGGAGTTATATCAGATTCCCAGTGACGAAGACCTGTTTCCAGACGAAGCGAGTTTACAGCCTGCATTCCAACAAGTTTTAAATCATGTTTTTTGCCTTCTTCCATAATGGCATCAAAAACAGGAACAGTAAAAAATGAGGGAATATACAATTCCCATCCAAGTTCTCCAACATAGGACATCCTTACTGCCAGAACCTTTGCATAGGCAAGATCTATATATTGTGCCGTGCTGAAGGGAAAACCCGGGTTGGAAAGATCGGCATCTGTAAGGGCACAAAGTAGATCCCTGGATTTTGGACCCATAACGGCAAGCATGGCATAACCATGGGTTACATCTGTTATGGTACATACAGCATCTTTTGGAATCCTGCGTTTAATATAATCCAGGTCCCGAATGGTTGTACCGGCTGCGGTAACGATAAAAAATGTTTCATCATCAAGCCTTGTCACTGTGACATCTGTTTCAAAGCCACCTCTTTGGTTTGTTATCGGGGTATAAACAACTTTCCCATTTTCAACGGCCACATCATTGGCACAAATATATTGCAGAACGGATTGGGCATCACGACCCTGAACCAGTAAATTGCCCATGGAGCTTAAGTCATACATACCCACACCATGTCTGACTGCCAGATGTTCCTGCTTCTGGTAAGGCAGCCAGTTGGGAGATCTCCAGTCATATTTATGGACCGGTTCCACACCTTCTGGTGCAAACCAGTCTGCTCTTTCCCATCCTGCAATCATGGAGAAACAAGCGCCATTTTCTTTAAGCCTGTCATGGACGGGAGAACAGATAACAGGTCTGGCAGTAGTTCTCTGACGATTTGGATAATGATGTTCATAAAGAATCCCAACAGATTCAATAACCCTGTCATGGAGGTATCTGCTATTATTCTGCCAGGGGAAATACCTTCGCACATCAACGGGCCAGAGCTGTTCCTCGGGATACCCCTGGGAAATCCACTGTGCAATGGCGCGTCCCGTTCCTGCGGAGCCTGCAATACCAACAGAATTCATACCGCATCCCACAAAAAAGTTTTTAACGCCCGGGACTTCGCCCACCATAAAGGCATTATCCGGGGTAAAACTTTCCGCACAGACTTCTAAATGCCTTATCTGTGCATCTTCCAGAGCAGGAAACCGTTCCAAACCACAGTTCATAAACACTTCAAACTGATCCCAGTCTTCAGAAAGTTCAGTAAATTTCCAGTCCTCGGGAATTCCCTTCATCCCCCAGGGCTTGGCAATTGTCTCAAAGCCACCCAGAAGAATCCCGCCGGATTCTTCTCTAAAATAGGTAACCCCGTCAAAATCCCGGATAGTTGGAAAAAACTTTTTCAATCCTTTAATGGGGAGCGTGATGGCATGCATATGTTCAGCCGCATGAAGCGGAATACTGACATTTGCCATTTTTCCAATATCTTTTCCCCACATTCCGGCACAATTAACAAGATACTGACATTTAACAGGCCCAAGTTCCGTGTCAACACCTGTGATCTCTCCATTTTTTGTCCGGATGTCCGTCACCTTACAATTTTCAATAATGACAGCACCACCCATTTTAGCGCCTTTGGCAAGGGACTGAGTGGCCCCTATAGGATCCACCTGGCCGTCATTGGGAAGATAAAATGAAGCTATAAGACCTTTTGTGCTCATTCCAGGCACCATGTCTTCTGCTTCCTTAAGGCTGATTTCATGCATATCTATACCAAAGGCTTTTGCCATGGCAGCACCGCGAAGCCATTCCAGCTTTCTGTCCTCTGTCTGGCAGACACCGATTGCTCCGGTTCTAACAAAATATGGATCCACGCCCGTCTCATCCCCAAGCTTTGCATAAAGTTCAGTGGCATATTTTGCCATATTTGTCATCTCTTGATTCTGCCGTAATTGTGCAAGCAGACCAGCTGCGGCAAAGGTTGTACCACTACCCAGCTCTTTTCGTTCCAATAAGAGAACATCCTTAAATCCCATCTTGGTCAAATGATAAGCTGTACTGCATCCGACTATACCACCGCCAATAATAATGATCTGAGCCTGATCAGGTAATTTTGCTGCCATTAAAACCTCCTTACCTATTTCTTTTTTAAAACTGCATTTATATTTTGTAATTTAAACCATATTTCAATATTCTATATTCAATATCTATATAGCAACAGCCGTACCAAGAGACTCCTTTTTGTATAAGCATAGTTAACCCAAAGACATCGATAAAAAATAATCTTTAAAAAAACAATAGGTTGACAAATACAAATGCGATTATTGCCAAAATAAATACCCATAATAATTATGGTTTTATTTGGTATTACATCCCAAAAAGACAAAGTGACCCATAATTGCATCACCTATACGCGATAATAACATACAGCCACCTGATCTTTAGCAGAAAGACCACCGATTTTTCTAATAATAAAGCGGCTATCTAAAGTAAAAAGCTTCATGCGAACTTTAGAAGGAGCTGGAAGGCCGGCTTTTTTTATACTGCCTGTTTTTACATCAAGCGGCTTTGCCATGATGTATTTTCAGGATTCATCGCTACCCCCCTTTCCAGCGCAAATTGCAAAAAGCCTGGAACTTGAACAATTTGAATGGATTATCCTGTAAAGAATAAAATTTTCTCCGGCCACATGGTGTCGAGACGTCTTTTATAATAGTCTGCCCTTTTAAATAAAGTGTTTGGGGAGTTTCTTTATAGACATAGTCTGCGGCTTGATAATTTTGAAAATCAATGATTTTATACCAGTCGGTACATTTTTCATGTTACACATTTCTCTCAAAAAAGTTTAACTTCGATTACCTTTTTTGAGAGTGGTCATTTCAATTTTTGAATGTTTTTTTACTTCATTTAATAAAAAGGACGTTCTTACCTGTCACCGGTTTCTTGTTCGTTTAAATCTTCAGATATTTCTCGAAAAAGTTCAAGGGCTGCCTCAAGGTCTTCGACAATTTCCTGAGCAATGATTCCGGGATCAGGAAGGTTTTCCGACTCTTCCAGGCTGTCGTCTTTGAGCCAGAAAATATCGAGGCTTGCTTTGTCCCGATTGACAAGGTCACTATAGTCATATGCGCGCCATCTACCATCTTGGTTTTTTTCTGTCCAAGTGGGAGTACGTTTATTTCTATTTTTTGGATTATAACACTTTACAAACTCATCAAGGTCTACTCGTTTTAAAGGATTTATTTTGAGTGTAAAATGTATATTTGTTCGAAGATCATAAATCCAGAGTTTCTTTGTCCAAGCGTTTTCAGAGGCAGGTTTTCGGTCAAAAAAGACAACATTTGCTTTTACACCCTGGGCGTAAAACAAACCGGTTGGCAGACGAAGGAGTGTATGGACATCGCATTCATCCATGAGTTTTTTGCGGATCTGTTCTCCTGCCCCGCCTTCAAAAAGGACATTATCTGGTACAACAACGGCTGCTCGGCCATTCTGTTTAAGCAATGTTTTGACATGCTGAATAAAGTTGAGCTGCTTGTTTGAAGTGGTTGACCAGAAATCATCTCGCTCAACAATATCTTTTTCTTTTGTAACCTTACCATTTTCTCCAACAATGGTTGTACTGCTTTTTTTACCAAAGGGAGGATTCGTTAAAATCAGATTAAAGCGATCACCTGGATCTGCTGCCAAGGAATCCGATACCATAATTGGAAGGTTCTCATCACTTCCGATACCATGCAGCATCAGATTCATGGCACAGAGTCGGGCAGTGCTTTGAACCAGTTCCCAGCCTTTAAATGTTTTTTCTTTAAGACTTTTCTTAACTGCCTTGGTCATATTTTTATTTTCAGTGACAATATAATCATGGGCCGCAAGGATAAAACCGCCAGTGCCACAGGCTGGATCGCAAATGGTTTCACCAGGCTTTGGATTCATAACATCAACAATCGCGCGGATCAGGGGCCTAGGCGTAAAATACTGGCCAGCACCTGTTTTTGTATCCTGGGCATTTTTCTCAAGTAGGCCTTCATAGGCATCACCCTTGACATCTGAGCCCATTATTGACCAATTTTCATTATTAATCAGATCAACAATCAGCCGCCGTAACTTGACCGGGTCCTGAAATTTATTCTGGGATTTCATAAAAATCAGCCCAAGCAAACCTTTTTCTTTCCCTATGTTTTCCAGGACATGACGGTAATGATCGAATAGCTCATCCCCATCCTTTTTTATAAGACTTTGCCAATCATACTTTTTGGGCACCATGCTTTTTTGTTTATATGGCGGTTTTGTCCTTTCATCTGCCATTTTCAGAAACAGCAGATAGGTTAATTGCTCCACATAATCGCCATAGCTCATTCCATCATCGCGCAGAACGTTACAATAGTTCCATAATTTTTGTACAATATCTGCTGGACTCATAAATTATTTTTATTCCTCAAAATCAAATAGGAGTTAATATCTTTCGAGCGGTTGTTGTGTCACTATTACATAGACAGGCAATAGCCACCCGCGAAAATTCTGCACTAGCGTTCATCATTTCACGAAGCCTTGTTCTTATATCACGTATTCTTTGTCTTTTTGTTACACTTGGGTTCTCATGAAAGCTAATCGCAAGGTTTTCACATTCATTAATCAAGTTCTCGCATGTATTCCATACATCTCGTCGCGCCTCTTGGAGGGGTTCATGAAACAGCTTAAGTTTTTCAACAGTAACTTCAACTCTCAATCGGTCCCACTCCCCACAATGATCTGAAGGGATAGCTTTTCCTTCCATATCAAATGCCAGTAGATTGGGATCGTCTTCTTCACATGGATCAAGTAAATAATAGATTTCATCATCAATATTTTTATTGATGGACGTTGCTATGGCCGAGCCATCTCTTAATGGGAAATAGCTACCCTTTTTCCGATTTCCAACGTTTCCACATATACGGTAGTTTAACCAATTATATGCCAACCACCAGTACCCATCCCTTTTGCTGCCATCCAGATTCTTGGCCGTAACATTTTTAGGGCGGAAATGATCAACTTCTTGATGAGAGTAAACATCTCTTGCCTCTGACATCCAGCATTTCCCATGCGAGAAAGATAACAGGAATTCTTTTATCTTTCCCCAATGTTTAGCATTATCTTTAATTATTTTTTTTCGAGCCTCATCATCAACAGCGTTAAAAAGCTCGTTTTCAAGTTCTTTTGCCTTTTCCAACCATTTGGCATCTGGTTGGACATCCCTGAATATATATCTCACGAATCTTCCTCAGAAAAAATTTCATCAAGGACATCTTCCACAGTTTTTTTTCGCACTTCTTTTTCTTCCTTGGAGAGGATTGGCTTCTTGAATTGTTTTCTTTTTGCTATA
>Ga0257125_1003287_pt1 | contig 11695 bp, 13 predicted proteins | sample SI106_200metaG_FD_190183 | JGI IMG/M metagenome (GOLD analysis project Ga0257125, IMG submission 190183) | Marine microbial communities from Saanich Inlet, British Columbia, Canada - SI106_200 | ecosystem: Environmental > Aquatic > Marine > Inlet | place: Canada: British Columbia | collected...
GAACAATTAGATATCACCTTGATTGACTTAAATGACGCCTACTTAATAAAGTGAATATTATCAAAACAAACGAGCTTGAAGATGCAATTAATAAAGGTTATCACATACTTACCTTTGCTGAAACTGGCTTTACCATGTTAAGTATATATGGTGAGCAATCTGAGTTAGACTCTGAAACAATTAGAAAATTCTCAGAACAAGTCAATGATACAGATGAGTCTGGAAGTTTACATCCAAAAGCGCCGATAAGCGCCGTTCCTAGGCGATTTATTCGAGATATGACAGACGCACAAGCCCTTGCTACACAGATAGAGGGATTTCTAATAGCCAATCAAGCCACAATCAAGGCCACAAAATTATTGTTTGATTTTAGAGCGGGGGTAGCGCCATTTGTTGTTGACGCATGTGAATTAACACTCGAGAGTCAATATGCTAACAATATTGATGAGGTTATTATAATTAACGAAAATTAATCTTCAACAAGATCGAATGTTATATTCGTCCAAGAACCTTGTGCCTTATATGCCTTATAAGTAATATCAATCGATACTTCGTTATCATTTACACTAGCACGACTAGCATGAACAGAATCTATATCTTTATGTAAAAAAATAGAGTTCAATGTATGAACCAAGTCCCATTCTAATTCTTCATTTAATGTATGTGATATAGTTGCACCAGAACCATCTCTAGGCATTGCATCTAATTTAGTAATACTAATTTCACCCATATTTTTCTCCTAATTAAATTATTATTTTATTCACTATAAGGCAACTCTAATGCCTCAACATGGCCAATAGCATTATCAGAAATACCTTGTAAAGACCCATACATACCACTTGTGCTGTAGATTACTTTTTCAGTAGCTTCTTCTACATCGATTTTAGTATTGTAGTGTGGACAGTTAATTGTATCACTCATTTTCTTTCTCCTTTTTTTTATTTAAAACTTTTTATTAATTACGATTGAAGTGTGATGCTCACCACTACTATCAACTATGCCATCCGTCATTAACGAATAGTCGTTCATCTCCTTATGCCAAGAACCACCAACAAAGCTTGTTGTTTCATTCTTGACTTGGGTTTTGTGTTTGCTGTAATGCATGACACCATTTTCATCAACATTGCTTGGTAGGTTAAATTCAATATCGCCTTTGATTAACTTTGGCTTAGTGCCTGCGTAAATACGCCAGTTATCCTCTTCCCAGCCAGTTGTGGCATAAACTGAATATAGATTGCTAATATCACTCAATAACCCAGACGTTAAATCTGTATTGATTGCCATTACACCACCTTGCATCCAAAAGTTATCATTAGTCCAAGTTAGATTACTATCAATGGTACTAACGCTATTTACATTACCCCATACGCCCGACACATCAACCCACGGATTGGTTTTATTTTTTGAATAATTGAGATTTAATTCTAGTGCTGTACCAGCAATTAATTGGCTATAACCAATTAAAAAGCGCTCTTTATTATTTAGTCCAATACTGAAGTCGTCTAATGTTTTAACGTCTAAATTTGATAGCATAGCACCCCAAGAATCACCTTTTTTGTAAGCATCTTGTAATGGCATTAAGTTGTTATTCTGCTTAATCATTGAGGTTAAATCAACCTTAAAGTCCCTATCAAAATCATCAATAGCGCTTACTGAACTTAGTGATGCAATTACATCATCATCTACACCGCTAATTGACATGCCACCGCTAATAGTTGCAGTTGTTCCTGTTCTGCCTGTAAGGCTAATACCAAGTTCACCAACTGGTTGAGTGGCTTTGTCTAAATCCAACAAACCTTGCCCATGTGTAGTAACGCTGTAATTGCTCAAATCTTTATTTGCTGTTTGTAATAACACCTGTGCAATATTCTTGCCTTTCATGTACGGCCACATTTGATGCACAATTGACACACCAGCGGTAACAACAGGTGCTGCCATGCTCGTTCCTGACATTTTCTTATATCCACCGTCATTATATGTACTATTGATATTCGTACCTGGTGCTAGAATGTAGAAATCGCTAGTTTTATAGGTATCGTTACATTGAGTTGTGTAATCTTTACACACATGCCCAGATTTAGCGCCATCAATTGTTTGTGTACTGGTGTTCCAATTACCTGCTACAAGCATTCTGCCATCTAGTTCTAAATCACCATTTGCATCAGTAGCACTTGCAAAGGTTGCAGGATTTTGTACGTAATCATTGCTTGAATTACCTGCCGCAACTACTAGCACAAGTTCATCAGGAATAACATCTTTCCATGATTTTGCAGTTGTTAAGTTATAATAATTAGCACCACCGTAAATAGCGTGGTCATTTGTAAATACACCGTTTCCTTTGTTGGTCATTGCGTTTTTATATGAAGAACTGTAATTAGTATTTGCACTTAAGTTAGCAACCACAATATCATCATATTGCTTTGCCCAATTAAGCGCAGACCTCGCTCCACTTAAACTAATACCATTTGCTTCACCAATTTTAGCAATGGCTAAGTCTGTGTCAAATGCAACACCGTGGATTCCCACATCATCTTTATTAGCAGATACAATGCCTGCTACGTGTGTCCCGTGTCCATTCTCGTCTTCGTAAGGAGTGCTATAGCCTGCGCCCCAAAGATATTTAACCTTGCCAGTGAACTCAGGATGGTCTTGGTCAATACCTGTATCTAGAATAAGTGCTGTTGAACCTTTGCCAGTCCAACCTCTTGCATAAGCATGATTTGCATAAGTAACTAGTACCGCACCATTTTCTGCCTCTGTAGTTTCAAAATCGATTGGGTTATTGCTTGTAACGTTAGTTGGCGTGCCAAGATAATCACTATTGTAATATCCGCTAATATTGTAGTTATCAGTATCATGGTTGGCACTTCGTTGTGAGTATGTATATACGCCTGATGACCCGCCACTATCATCTGGTGCAACTGGATTTCCAATAAATGTTTCGCCTACTGGCACTCGTTGAGTGGTAGTTTTTTTACCACCCCAAGGATCTAGTAAATACGTTTTCGTAGGTGATGTGATTGTTTCGATATCTGCTGTTACCAATACATCGACTACTGAATCATCAGTGTATGTAGTTCTTGTGTATTTGTCTTTTAGTACAGTATTAGAAGTAACCTTATGCCAACTATAGTAGTAAAGCGTAACCGCTTGTTGAATTGGGTTACCGTCTGCGTCTGTGCCTACAGTGATAGTGTCTGAGTTGGTGCCGTACAATTCTGAGATTAGTTCACTTTCTGTATTTGCAGTTCGTTCATTTTTATAAATGGTCGAAGTGCTTGCAACATTCGGTGTAACGACAGTATTGGTTAGTTCTTCTCTGGTTGCTGTTGTTACAGTGTTACTTATTGAGTCACTTGAACTTACATTAATAACTTCACTGGATGCTGTGTTATCTGTCCATAATGTTGTACGTGTTGTAGTAACTGTTGTAGTTGTAGTTACAGGTGTTGTAGTTGTATCTGTGTAGACAACGTATGTCTTAACCACCGTACTGCCATTATCATCTGTACTAGTTCTATCTTCAGTTGTATTTGTAGTAGTTACTACAGTAGTGCCACTTGATGCACTAGATGAAGTACTATCACTGTCACTTGTGCTTGCTACGTTTGCAACTGTATTTGTACTAATTAATGTCTCGCGTGTTGAAACTGTTACTGTGTCGTTACTAGAAGAAGTGGCGCTACTTGCAACAACTTCACTAGATGATGAGCCATCCGTTAATGTTGTTGTACGTGTTGTGATTGCTGTTGTAATTGTAGTTGTTGTAACAGTTGATGTATCTGTGTAAATAGTGTACACATTAAACACTGTGCTACCATTTGCATCTGCTGTTGTACGTGTTACGTTTGTATCCGTTGTACTTACAACAGGGTCAGAGTCAGTAGAGGTACTTGATGTACTATTCACATCGCTTGTGCTTGCAACATTCGGTGTAACCACAGTATTGGTTAGTTCTTCTCTGGTTGCTGTTGTTACTGCGTCTGATGTTGCTATAGTAGTAACAGGTTCAGCAACAGTCGTAGTAATACTACCATTGCTGAATGTTTTTGTTGTTGTCGTTATTGCAGTAACAGTAGTTGTAGTGGCGGTGGTAGTTGTGTCCGTGTAGGTTATATAGGTGTTAGTTAATGTACTACCTGCATCATTTAAACTTACTCTAACTTCTGTAGTAGATGTAGTTTCAGTTGATGGTGTACCAACGGACGTAGAAGAAGTGGTTATTGTATTATCAGAAGAACTTGTTTCAGTTACAGGGCATTGTTCGTTTCTTTCTTCTGTATCAGTTCTAATTAATGAACCTTTGATACCAGTCGGAATACCATTGATATTTTTCTCCCACCACACATCTTGACTATAAACATCTACTGTGCAACTTGAATTTGTACTTGATGTAGCACCTGATGTTGTTAATACCCACGGGTCGTAAATACCATTTGTCCATGTAATTACATCTTCTGATACAGTTGAGATGGATGATGAACCTCCACCGCCACAAGCTACAAGGTTTAGCATAATAAATAAAATTAATGTGTTTTTTAAATAAATCATCGGATCGCCTCGTAATTGATATGGCAATCCTACAGAGCACTTTGGACATCACATGTCCCAACCCTTTGGGATAATTTACTTACTTAGGTTATAAAGATGTTGTGTGTCGATAATTATACACTGAACTATAAATATTATGAACTATTATTAAATTTAGTTCATAAACATGGTATAATACTCACATACAAAAAAGAGATTATGTTATGTCAGATAAAACCAAAAAACAATTTATCAACGAGTACTTCGACCTTAAAGAAGCATTTTTAAAAGAGAAAGAAGTTAATTTTATAAACCACGAACCCCTCGACTTCGAATTTAAATTAGCAGATTTAATGGGCGACATCGAAGAAGCATATAATTTAAATACTACAAAAAAATACAATAAGTGGTGCGAACAAAATATCGAATTTCCTTACTTTCACCCACTCTTCGATTAATCACCAATCAATCACCAATCAATCACCAATCAATCACCAATCAATCACCAATCAATCACCAATCAATCACCAATCAATCACCAATCAATCACCAATCAATCAGCATCCTTCTGTTGATTGTACGTTTTTAAGAAAGCATCGTAGTACTCGGGGTCTTGGTCGTAAAACTTACCACGCCACCTTTTCAATTAATTAATCTTCAATAAACTATGGATTTCACAAAGACAAAAGTAAGTATCAAAAAATGGTTTTTTCAGGACATGCCTGAAGCAGCAACGCCAGAAGAATGGGATGAGTGGAATACTCAAGCACAAGCGAATAAGGTCAGATGGTTTTTTGCCAAAATACTACCTGATTGGTTTGTATCTGTATTTATTTATCCGTATGAAAACATTAGAAGTAAATTAAAAAATAAATACATTCGAAAATATAATTTAATCAAAATCCATTCTTTAAAAGCTACTGAGTGGCACAGTACAGATAGTCGTTTGATGCATGGCATGTTTCAGTTATTGGTTGATCTAGTGGAATTAGAAAAGGCGCATCTGCAAATTGTATTTAGTGAAGATAGCTTGCCTAAATATATGTATAAAGCAAATTATAGAAGTGCAAAAATGGGAATGAAATATATTGACTGGGAAATTTCATTGGGTAAAGAAGGTGGCATAAATCAGTCAAAAAATGCTAAGAAAATTAAAGACCTTTACATTTGGTGGGCTGATGCAAGACCAAAGCGCACAGACTTAATGAATGTTAAAGGCCCAATGGGTGTGAGCACTAACGAATATTACGAAGATACCACATCAGACAAAACAGGCAGGGCTACATTTAGTCACATCGGGCGTAAGAAAGATGAAAATCCAGAATTATACGAATCAGTCAATAAAGCATATAACGATGCAGAAGAAATGTACGAAAAAGAGGATGAAAAAATGCTCATCCAGCTTATAAAACTACGCAAGTATTTGTGGACATAGTCATTATATTAATTAGTAATCATGGAGTAAAAAATGGATAAAAATTGGAAACCATTGTCACGAGTTTTAGAAACAGTCAATGATAGCTTTGAAACTATAGCGGATAAAGTGCAAGTTACACCAAGATACATTTATAAAATTAAGAATCGTCAAGTGGAAGCCACTGGCGATACTGAGCTGGCTATTAGAAAGTATATAGAACACGGTGAAGCAGCACCCAAAAGAGATAAGCTTGATCAGGTGTCAGACTTGTGTTTAATTATTTCAAATGTTTTAACAAATGAAGAAAAAAATAGTGCGAGCAAGTATGTGGTCGGAGCAAGCCTAATTGGCGCATTAAAAATGTTAGATCAAACGCCAAAATATATTACTGATGGCGCTGTTTATGAAAGTTACACATCAAGCAAAGGACTTAAAACTATTAACATCGTTCCAGCAAAAATTATGCGAAGCATTATTTATGACAATCAAATTTTTGACAGCAGTTTATTATTTGACCTTGTGAAATTTGCCTCTCAAAAAATGATTATTACAAAATCTGAGAATCAAAAACTACTCACACACAAAGGTGAATTATTTAATTACTTTTATAAGCAAATATCAATTAATAATGAATCTAAAAACTGGATAGATATTGTTAGAGGTGCTTACGAGAAAATATGGGTTAACACACATGAGTTAGAAGATGCACTAAAGAAAGAATTGGAAAAAAACAATATCATCGCCTTAAAAAATATTTTTGATCACTTAAATATTAAAACTGTAAATGAGATCTCAAAAATCATATCAATAGATGTTAGGTATGCCGAAGATATTCTTAATGAAATAAATCGGAGAAAACAATGATTAAAAACATTATCCCATTAGTCGCACTAATTCCCATGGTTGCCTTTAGTAACAGCATTCAGATTGATGAATTAAAAATTAATATTAGTCCACTAACGGTTGAAGTTTATCAAGGAAGTAAGCACATATTTAGTGAAAATTGCTCTGATTACACATGCAAAATTTTTACATCTAATGTGGAAAATCCACAAATTAATACAGAAGATGGATGGGTTGTTTTAAGCAAAGATATACACAAGCTATCACTTAAAAATATCAAGCCTTTTAAGCCATTTTATTGGTTGGATCATCGCTTTATTAAGTTTGTAGTATCTAGCTCAAATATATCGGGAAGTTATAGCAAGCAAGAAGAATACCTAATTGATACAACCACTGGCGCAGTAAGGGTTGATACACAATCAAGCGATTGGTTTAAGTACGGCTTGTCAAAAAATAGTACTAATAATTAAACAAGGAGAATTGAATTATGGAAACAATTGAAACACAGAGAAGAAACAAAATTGCTGAATTTATTTTTAATAAAAGAAAGTACGATACTAATAAAGTTACTACAAAGATTATTCAAGACTTTCTAAAAACAACAACACTTCATGATGTTGATAACAAAACTATTCTTAGAGACTTAAAAGGATTGTGCGAATATCATGATGCATTACATGAAGATCAATCATCAAAACCATATCAAAAACCATATCATTGGTGGTGGGATAAGAATGAAGAATATTTAGAATTAAACATTACCTTAGATCCCACAACTGCAATGTCTCTGTTGGCAGCTCAGAAGTTTATTAAAGACATGTTGCCGCCAATCCACTCACTCGAGCATTATTTTAATCAAGCATTAGATGAGCTTGATGATAAGTCTATTAATAGTTGGATTACAAATAAAATTGAAGTGGATCCACTGCCACATGACGTAAACCAGCCAGAAATGGAAGACGGTGATGCATTTCAAGAAATTTTAAACGCATTATATAAAGACAAGTGCTTTCAGGCAGATTATTCAAGATCTGCTTATGATCTTACTGAACATGGTAAATGGGAGGCAAAAACAATTTATGCCAAAAATCACAATGATATTATCAAAGGTAGAATTTATCATCCATTAGGAATGTTTCGCCAAGGTTCAGTTTATTTCTTGGTTGCATATGTCACAGACTTAGAAATGGGGATTGATAGAAGCTGGAAGCCTAACCATTTTGCAATGCATAAATTCTCTAATATTGTGCTTAACAATGATAGGGATGTTGATAGAAAGGACTTTTCTTTGCAAGAATACATTAGAACTGGAAGAACACACACCGCACCAAACAACCCAATCCATCAACATCCTGAGAATATTGATTTAGAAATTTACACTTCCCCTGCTGTGGGAGAATATTTATACGAATCTGCACCGCACAACCTAGAAGTTGTGCATTGTCGTACTTGTACTGGAACTGAAAGAAGAGGTGGAGATAGGGATAGACGAGGATGGCGGTGTTTTAAAGGTGCCACGCAAGATTCAGAACAATTAAGACGCTGGCTACTCAGCTTAAAAGATGTGGAGGTATTGGCACCAAAAGAGCTAAGAGAATATTTTAAGGATATTGCTGCAAAAAATAGTGCTATGTATGATGAAAGCTCGAATTAGAATAAAAATACTAATGAAGTTGGCAAATTAATTAGTATTTTTAGCAATTTCTTTTTCCAATTTGTTTAAAAAACATCAAATGAAACTGACTGACTCATTTTTGATTCAACATTAGACATGCACTTTTCTAAAAAGTCGAACAATGTCTTTTCAGGTGGAGTAAATACATTAGTCCAAATATCAAGCTGGGTTAAAAGCATTTCTGGGATTTTAGGATTTTCGAACACCGTTTTACAAAGTTGACCATTTTCACTTTGGAAATGATCCCAGTTAAATCCAAAACCATCACCAGGTTGAAAAATAGCAAGGTATTTTGGCGCTATATTATTAAAGTTATAGAGTGTTTTGTATGTAGTAACACCATCTGCACAAATAAAAACAAAACTAAATCGCTCAGGGCCGTGCGTATCATCAAACTCAGGTTGGCGTTCAAGAATGTACCACTTGGCGAACGGCTTCTTAATCCAGTCTTTTAACGTACTATGCACATAACTCATATCAGTAACAAATTGAGTTTGCCCACGTTTAGTAGTTAGTGAGACAACACCAGTTGGATCTAGTTCTTTAGACGTTAGTTTCTTTTCACCGATAACCTTGTATCCCTTAAATCCCACTGGGTCACTGCCTCTAAATGTGATATTTTCACCATAATGTCCAGCACCATATAAAGACTCTTCGATTTGATTTTGTGCCACGCCATAATCTGCATAAAAAAAGCTTTGAATTTCTTTGTGTACATGCCACACAGGATCACCATCTCGCCCACATGCTGGATAGTACAATGAGTTTTCTAGTAGTTCTTTAAGTGGGAATTTATCAGTAATTTCCCCATCTTTAATTTTGATATTTTTAAGTAGCTCTTTGTGCATTTTTACAGCCTATTGAATAATTGAGCTTCAATTATCTCAAATAGTTAAGTCATGACATGTCTCTGACCTGTATAAGGTACGGGTTTTCTTATTCAAATAAGTCTATTTGACTTTTAGACCGTAGAATAATTTTATTCATTTCCTTAGATTTTGATTTAAGTAACTCTTTAACTTTAATATAGTTACTTCTATCTATCCATTTAGTGGACATGGTGAGTTCTTGCTGTATACACTTGCAAGAAGAGTTTTTTAAAGTCATTAATAACCTTGGTATAAGTCTGTTTATCCCTTAAATTTGTTTTGAACTTAATGAATTTCATGGTATAAATTGTAACAAGTTGCATATATAGTATTGAGGTCATATTTTAATATATAAAAAAATGCATTTTTATTAAGTAATTAGTTAAAAAAATCTAGAAAAACATATACTTTTTTCTAGAAAAATTAAATATAATATTAGTCATGAAGCTATATGAAACAATGTTTTACTTTATATCAGGCCATGGAAGGGGGTGGGCATTCTCATCAAGAGATTTGTCTTTAAAGTTTGGTAGGCAAGAGATAGACAATACCTTGTCAGATCTTGCACAAAAAGGCAAGATTCGCAGGGTCGCAAGAGGCATTTATGATTATCCTAAATACAGTGATTTACTCAGTAAAAATTTAAGCCCAGATGTTGATCAGGTTGCCAATGCCTATGCTAGAAAATTTAATTGGCAGATTGAGGCTAGTGGCGATAGTGCACTAAATATCTTGGGTCTTTCTACGCAAATACCAGCTAAATATATTTATTTAAGTAGTGGCTCAAATAAGAGTTATGAGCTTTGTGATGGTATTAATCTAGAGTTTAAAAAATCAGCTTTGAAAAATATCGGTTTTAAATATAAAGAAAGCTCATTAATCGTTCAAGCGCTCAATCATATTGGTAAAGATTATATTGACGATATTATGATTAAAAAAATTCAAGATAAATTGAATGACAGCCTATGTGAAAAAATCATAAAAGACACAGCAACAGCTACAGGTTGGATTCATGACACAATCAAGCTTATTTGTCAGAAGAAGGGTTTAAATGAATAAAGTAGCCTTACTGTCTGTAGAAGATAGGCAAGCATTATTTGGTGAAACTGCTTCTTTAATGAATACCACAAGTGCTATTATTGAAAAAGACTTTTGGGTTGTGTGGGTTTTAGATAAATTATTTGCCAATGATGATTTGCAAAAATTGTTAATGTTTAAAGGCGGTACGTCATTATCTAAAGTGTTTAATTTAATAGGGCGGTTTTCAGAAGATATTGATTTGATACTTGATTGGAGAGAGGTTTCTGATGAAGATCCATGGGCAGAGAAACCATCAAAAACTCAGCAAAATAAGTTTAACAATAAGATCAACGAGGTTGCAAAGACCTACATAAGAAATAAGCTACTTCCTGTTATTCAACAGGTATTAAGCCCAGTTTGTAGCTGTGAGTTGTCAAAAGATGATGGGTTTACTATTTATGTGACGTATCCAGCGACCTTTAAAGATAAATATTTGCGTTCAGAGATATTGCTTGAAATTGGCCCATTGGCATCATGGGCGCCATCAGATGTTTACCAAGTAAGTTCTTATGCATCACAATACTTTCCAAAACTATTTGATAAGCCGGTGTGTCAGGTAAATGCAATTGTTGCTAAGAGAATCTTTTGGGAGAAGGCTACAATTCTTCATCAAGAGGCCAATAGACCTAATGATAAGCTTATGCCACTTAGATATTCAAGACATTATTATGATTTGGCTATCATGGCAAAGTCAGAGGTTGTTGATTCGGCATTAGGCGATATTGAGCTATTAGCTAAAGTAGTTGAATTTAAAAATAAATTTTATCCTAGCTCGTGGGCAAATTTTGATACAGCAAAACCCGGTTCAATAAAACTTGCTCCAAATCAGTCAAGAATAGGGGAGTTGGAGAAGGATTATAAAGCAATGGAAAATATGATTTTTGATAAGAAATTATCTTTTGAAGAAATTGTAAATATTTTACAAAAACTTGAGGATAAAATTAATCAAATATAATGGTTTTTATTTTTTTAGATTGTAATATTTTTTTAAGTAAAGCTTGTTTATAAATAATAATCAAATTGTCATTTAGTAGAGTCGAAAAAGTGGCAACATAATGACAACATTAACACGACTAAAGCCCTTTTAACCATTTTAAATTTACATAAAAATGCTTTAGTATAGCGGTTTTAGCATTTTTAAAGTGTTTTAAGATAGACTGTTAATCCATTTGTCGGTGGTTCGAGCCCACCTCGAGGAGCCATACATCTAAAGGGTTTGCGTAGCAAGCCCTTTTTTACGCCTATCAAAAAACCTAAAAACAACAACAAAGTCGCAACAAT
>Ga0257125_1003288_pt1 | contig 11693 bp, 7 predicted proteins | sample SI106_200metaG_FD_190183 | JGI IMG/M metagenome (GOLD analysis project Ga0257125, IMG submission 190183) | Marine microbial communities from Saanich Inlet, British Columbia, Canada - SI106_200 | ecosystem: Environmental > Aquatic > Marine > Inlet | place: Canada: British Columbia | collected...
TTGATACTGACCGTTTTCGTCTCAAGCGGTTTGCTTATTTTCTGCGCCGTACTATTGAATTCTTGTATGGTGTCGTTATGTCTATTCCGACCAATATTTTACCCGAAATCGTGAACTACTGAATTTGTATGACTTCATGTCCGAGCGTGGTCAGCGCATCAGTGATCCCAGCTACCGTTTCGTCGCTTTCGTATTCCCCATAATAATCGGCTGGAGAGTATTCATCTGGTTGATGTTTGCTTCTGAGATCGTAGGTAAATCCTATTTTCATACTTGTTCTCCAGAGACGAAGCTCTGATAGTGAATTCTGTCAAAAAGTTCTTGTTATCCTAACATAGAAGCTCAAAAAAGAAGACTTTTTAGGTCATCATTTCAATACCATAACCAGATATAAAAATCGCATTCTCTATGCTACAATAAATGCAATTTGGGAAAGATGGTAGAGAAAATGAAAGAGGCTATTTTGATTACTTCACAAGATAAAATTATAAGAACTTTGGATTTTAAAGCTTATCGCAGTACTGTTGAACGAGAGGTAGAGCGATTTATGCCCCCACTGGGTGCGCCCCAAAATATCGAGATCGCAACTCCTTGGGGGGAATATTTGACCGCTAACGCGGGGGACTATCTTGTTTCTGAGCTTGATACACCCCCCGAAGATAAATGGCCTGTAGAAGCAAGTATCTTCGAGAAAACCTACATACTCACCACCCCCGGGCGTTGTGTCAAAAAAGCCTTGACCTATCTTGTCCCGCTTGTGGACGCCGCTAATGGTGATGCCGATCAAGAGGTAGTCGTTGAAACTCTCGAAGGGTTGGTCTCTGTCCGTGCCGGAGATTTTTATCTCGCCCTTGGCGTAGAAGGGGAAATTTGGCCCTACCCTAAAGAAAAAATTGGGACAGTAATGGCTCCCGTAGAAGAGTAAAAAAAAGAGACCGAGTTTTGAAAACTCGGTCTCTTTTTTTATTTTTCTTTCTTAGCAGCTTCTTTTTTTGTCGGTGTTTTTCTTGCTGCTGTTTTTTTTGTCGCTGGCTTCTTCTTTGACCTCTTTTTTGACCCACCCTGTAATTTAAGCAATTTTTCAGGATTGATCTGCTCAACAACGCCACCCGTGTCACGCATCAAGTCAACCATGTGGCGCACAAGGCGTACATCACGATCTTCTTGAGCATCGCTCTTACCATTCCAGAAAGCGATCAGGCGAACATTGTCAATGCCGCGAATCAGTGATGAATAAAGCGCCCAACGATTGTTGCGCTCATAAGCATCGTAGCCTTCTTTGGGCAACCCAAGTTGTTCGATTTGGTATTGTTCACCCACCAAGGGGTGGTTGCGAACTTTGTAGAAACGTTCTACCCACTTGCCCCCGCCCTGATTAACAAATTCACGGACATAAGCAGCATCTGCCAAAGGCAAGTGTGCTTCAACGGGAATCCCGCGTTCAGCGCAAAGCTCGGCAAAGATCAATTCTGTACCTGCCGAAAGCCCGGCAGTGAAAGCAAGATCATTATGCCCAGCCTGGTATTTATCCAAAAGATCAGAGATCGCTTTACGTACTTTCTCTTCTCCTTCTTCAGGGAAAAGAGTTCTCTTACTACCTACCGGATCAATTGAATAACCAGCAAAGAGGAAAACCTGCCCCTCGGGATGGTCATCGTCAACTTCTTCTTTCATCTCTTCTTCAGGGTCTTTTTTCGACAATCGGCAAATTTCATCGTTAATGACATCAATACCTGCCACCACAAATTCCTGACGCATCTCAAGTTGCTTTAGCATTTCCAATTGCCCCAACGAAGATTCCAGGAAGAATTGATTACGGCGTGAAGCAATTAAAGCTTTGCGATAGGCGCGTGTGACCATCATCGGCTTCGGTGCGGTAAGTAGACGTAATTCTGCCAAAGAGACCAAAGTCCAATAATCAACTTTCTCATCTTCTGCGAAAGTCTCCAGAGCAAACTCCAGTGCGCCGCGTAACTCTGGCAAAATTTCGCGGATATTCATAATGTCAGGGTCGGGATTTTCGGCATCGTCATAGCGATCTGCCAAGTGGGTCAAAATCATCCCCAATGTGACCGCGTTCACGCCAGGATAGTATTGGTTCAAGTCAATTCTGTAGCCTTTGAGATATGTATTGAAGGCTTTGATCAACCAGTGATAGGACTCAAATGCTGTCTTCAGGCGTTTTTCGGGGTCTTCAACCCAATCCCAAGAGTTATTCCAGGTCTCTTTGTAGATTCGTCCTAAATAGGCAACGGCTTCGCTGTCTGTGGGGAAATCTTCCAGTAAATTCTCCAATTTGACAATCGCTTCATCTACACGTCCGATCCGATTTAGATGGAATGCTTCCTGACGACGGAACTCAAGATTGCCTTCATTCACTTCCAAACCTTTACGATATTGCTCCAGCGCAAGTTCGTTGCGTCCCATATTGGCAAGAGCTTTACCCGCTTCACCAACAGCTTCTTCCTTAATCATCGGATTACTGATCTCTTCTGTGAGCAGCAAAATATCGCCGATCCGTTTTTGGCGGCGGGAGATGCTCACGCGCTGTTTCCACTCGTTATACTCACGCCAAAATCCGGTTGCGAGCGGGGTGCGGAGGGTGCTCTGGTCGGGTTCGTCCAAGCCGGTCAGCAAATTGAAAACCGGGCTATGGATCGCGTCCACCCCAGTTGCCCAGGTATCGCGTGTGACGCGGGAAATTGCCTGAATATCCTTCTCCAAAAAGATCGGGTCAGGGATGCCCTCTTCTGTCGTATGGTATGGGATCGTCCGTACATTGAAAATATCAAAGGGCATATAGGCGCGCCCCGACTGGATATGCACAATACCGCGCTTGCGGAAGGCATGGCGAATGCCCAACTCGTAAAAGACATTGGCATTATCAATACTGAGATCAGCAATGACGAGATCAGCGAGCAATAACTCCTGAAACATATCCGTCAGAATGTCGCCCGTCGTCGTTTCTTCATCTGCACGGAAAGGCTCAAAACCAGCGAGTTCGAGCGCAGGTTTGATCAAATCTCGGTAGATGGCGTTAAAGTTGATGGTTTGTCCGTCGAAGCCTTTTTTGACCCCAAAGGGCATCACCACAAAAGCATGCGGGCGGATTTCGGGACGTAACTTACGTTCAACAGGAGTTGCTTCCGTTGTTTTGCTTTTAGACTTGGCCTCAGCTTTCGTCTTTTCAACCCCTTTTTGCTCTGCCTGCTCAATGGCGGCTTTTACACTTTCGCGTGTCTCTTCAACAACTTCCTGAATTGCTTTTTGAATAGCATCTTCCGATGCCTGCAAAGCGTCGATCACTTGCTGCGTGGACTCTTGGACAGAAGGTCCTTGCGAAGCAGGATCGCCTTTCTTACCAAATAATTTTTGAGCGCTCATGTTTTATCCTTTTACTTCGCCAGTTTTGGGTAAACGTTGCAACAATCCATGGAGTTCAGATGCGGGAGTTTCAGCATTAAATTCAACGCCAGCATAATCTTCTGCGATTGCTTCCATTGTGGAACGCAATTTGGACGCACGGCTGACAATATTTTCAACGGCTTGCGATGCAGCAGCAGCCATGGCTGCCAATTCCTCCTGTACAAGCTCAGATGAGGCTTCCTCAACAATCGTGCCTAAAGCTTCATCGAAAGTTTCAACGAGCGTATCTTCGGCATCACGCAATGTTTCATCGGTATGACTAACAATACTATCGCGCAATCTTTTCTTGAAACGGGCATCTGCTTTCACCGCATTTTGCAAAACTTCGTCCACTAAATCGGCTTCATCAAGGTCTGCATCTGCTAGTGCCTCTTGCATGGAGCGGATATATTCCATATTCTGGTTCCAAAGGATCTTCTCTGTTCCCTTGACCATCTTGAAAGTCTCAGCCTGAGTACGTTCTTCGACTTCCAAATTCATCCAGTGGTCGTAGATGATCATAAGCTCGATCACTACTTTGCTATAATTTTTGAGCGTATCATCAAGATTTTTCAACTCAGTCCACCCAATAAATGCCGCTGCAACAGAGGCTGCTACGGCTACCCAAAGAGAGAAAGCGCCTCCCAAAGCTGCAAATACGGAACCCAAAGCACCAGCAATCAGGATAAACCATTGCAATCGGGTTCGCTCTGCCTGGATTTTATTTACTTTTCTAATATGCCAGGCAAGCTGGTCAGACAAGCGGAAGGTGAAATAATCATCACCACCTAGATCATGGAATCCAGGATCACTGTCTGGATTATTTGGATCATGGTAAGGAGGGATAGCGCCAGTGTAATTATCTATGGCCATCTCACCACCTAAGCCACGAAAAACCTGACGATGAATTTCTGCCAGTCTTTTTTCTAACCAAACGCGTCTACGTGGGTCATCTTTTAGAACAGTTCGATACATAAAAATTTCTTTTTTGATCTCTTCTGCGCCAGCTCTCAAAGTAAGCCAACCACCGCCACCATAAAACTTGTTAAAGAAGGCTGCCAAAACCGAAGCGGTGATGGGAGAAAGGATGAGCAAGACTTTGATGACGACCTTCCCTACAGCTGGGAAATTATCAGGATAGGTTTCAGTTAATACCGCAAAAAGGGAGGCGAAAACTCCTAATATAAAGATCCAACGACGTATCCCATAGTGTGGGTTTTCCAGCTTTTCTGCCGCAGCATCAAGCTGTGCAAAACGCGACCAGGCAATATTCAGGATGGGGGTTCTATTCTCTGTATTGTTGTCCATTCGTTCCTCCAAAATTATGTTGGATTGGTGTTTTTCGTAACTACCAGGTATGTCTTTGCGAGGAGAGTTTTTCCCGACGAAGCAATCTCCCCGACAGTCTTGGGGACTGCCTCATCGCACGAGTGCCCTTCAGGGTAAAAACATGCTCCTCGCAGAGACATCTCTTGGGAAGGCTGAGTAGCTAGGTTTTTTCTATAAATTCCTAATTGTGGACATCTTCTATTTTTTTGTGTCCAGATCGGGGCATAAAACCCTGTATTCATCACCTGTATAAATTGACTCCCATTCAATTTCGCTTAGATTAGAGACCAAATGAGCACAGGCTGCATCCACAAGGGTATCGGTTGGGGTAATGGGTAGTGCCGGGATATCCCATATCTGGACAGTTTTTCGAGCAACGGTAGCAAGCTCAAGTCCATCGGGCGAGAACGAAACGCTTCTGACCACATCGCTGTGTGGGATGCGGGAAATTTCCTGACCGAGAGAGACATCCCAGAGGTAGGCAAAATAATTTGAGCTTCCACCTGCAAGGAGTTTTCCATCGGGGCTAAAAGCGAGCGCATGAGGCTTTCCATTCATACGGAGAAAATCTTCTGTGAATGAATAATTATGCTCTACACTCACAAGGTAAATTATGCCTTCACTAGTACCCGCAGCAAACCAAGTACCATCTGGGCTGTAAGCGATATTATGGTAATCACCACTTTGATATAGACCGGCTATTTTTTCTTCTGTTTGGATATCCCAAATATTGATTCTATTTTCCATGCCCACGGCGACATGCTCCCCATTGGGGTGATAGGCAACCGATTGTAGAGGGGCAGGGTTTTCTATGCTATCTAATTCTTCTCCGCTTGCTAAATCCCAAAAGCGAAGGATGGAATCTCCGCCTGCTGTAACAATTTGTGTATTGTCTGGGCTAAAATCAAAACCATAAACTTTGGCACCATGATCGATGATGAGAGTCTCTTCTGTTTCAAAGTTATATAGCCTTATTTTGTTTTCACGTGTTTCTTCTACAGCTACCCATTTATTATCTGAGCTGTAGGCTAAAGAGTACGTCAGGCCTTTTGTCTGAAGAATTTCTGTTCCTTCGGTGCCTGTCTTGACAGACAATATATCGTCAACAGAAAAGAGCCGCACATTTCGCTCATCTGTGTTGACAGCGAATAACTCACCCGATGGAGAATAATGAGCTCCACGCACCAGCTCAGAAAACTCAATATAGTTTAGGCGCGCCAAGAGAACAGAGGTATCCCAGAGGGTGATATTTCCCTTATCGTCGCCGACAATGAGCCGGGTTCCTTCTTCATTGAACAAAATTGCTGTGCCGCGTGTTCCAAGAGGAATATGGATCATTTCACTACCAGAAGCCGCGTTCCAAACACGGGCGGTTTGATCGGAACCTGTGGAAGCGATCCAGCCGCCATTATCGCTAATATCCATGCGCAGCACAAAAGCATCGTGCTGCATACGCAATTTTTCGATGCCAGTTTCAACATCCCAAACGCGCAGATTATTATCATCAGAGGCAGTTACAAACCAATCGCCATTAGGTGAAAAATCTATGAACTCAATCCAATCTCCGTGCGTCATTTCCCCACGTGCTGTACCGCGTCGCGTAACTTCGCTTGAGCGGGCAACACTATCTGCGCCACCGCTCACCATCCATTTACTATCAGAGCTAAAATCAAGGGCATAGATTTCATCATCATGTGTTGCGCCCAATACATAATAAACATCTTTCACATTCCAAAGATAGGTTTTCCCGGATGATGTCCCCACACCCAGCCATTTGCCATCTGGTGAGAAAACAGCTATATAGGCTGCGCTATCTTGTAGCCAGTTTTGGGGAGGTGCTTCAAGATCATTTAGGTTGATAAGACTGACAAAACCGTCTTCGCGCGCGGCAACTAACCTGCTTCCGTCTGGATTCAGGTCGAGGTCCCAAATAATGGTTCCGTCAAAATCGTAGCTCTTAATGAGTGCGCCATCGTCAACATCCCACAAGCGGACAGTTCCATCTTTTCCCGCCGCCATGAAATAATCACCTTCTGCACTAAATACAACATCGTAAACAGCTTTATCGTGTTCTACACAGAATTTTTGCTCGGCATCTTCAATAGTCCAAAGACAAACTTTTGCGTTTTCGCTAGCTGTAGCAAAATACTTTCCATCAGGACTGCGTTTTATACGCCAAATCCGCCCGCCCTGTGAAACCTGAGCAATAGGCAGCGGACTTATACTTGCATTACGACGCAAAATATCTTCTGCCAAAAAGGAGGGAAAACGCTTCCAGGAATCGATTGCCAAAAGCGTGCTGGTATCTAGCTCTCCTGCTTGTGTCTGATAAATGCGGGCTTCGGCGGCTGCCCACTGCGCTTTGGCTTCGATTGCATTCTGGATAGCCTCAGCTGCGTTTTCCTCTGCGATCACCTGCTGCGTGGCAGCCATATTGGCACTGTGCCGAGCCTCAGCACCTGCCGTTGCAGCCACATGTTCATTCGTGACTGCAATACCACGTTGGATCAAGGCAAATATTGCAGCGCCAATACTCACGACCAGCGCCAAAGAAACACCTATTAACAAATTACGTTGCCGCTTTGTCGCCAACTGGCGACTAGCCTGAATAAATTCACCCTGCAAGGGAACAACTTCTCGTCCCTCTTTATCAGCGGCATTTACCATCCAGGTTTCAGCTTCGTTTAGATCATCACCTTGTAAAAGGAAACTATTTCCGTGCCCCTTAGATTCCCATTCCTTAGAACGTTGCAAAATCCTTGTATGCTGTCGCACCCAGCCCAGATCGGTCTGAATAGTATCAATAAGTGCAGGCAGGGTTGCATCGTAATCATCTTGCTCTCGCATATAAACCCAATTGGTCGCTGCCAGAGACTCGTGCATGGTAGAGCCTTGTTCTGGCTCAATATGCAAGATGGGAACAAGTTTTTTATTATATTGAAGACCTAATTCCAATTCTTGGGCACAAACTTTAGAGGCCAAAGAATCAGGCGTGATAATGAAAAGAAAAGCATCTGCACCTTCAATAGCGCGCGTGATCTCATCCATCCAGTCAGAGCTAAGAGGGATTCCTTCCCAATCTACCCATGCGTCAACCCCGCTGTTATCCAAGCTATCATTCAGTTTCTGTGCAAAGGCTTTATTTCGCCGAGAATAGGAAATAAAAACCGAAGAGGTCGATTCTATTTGCTCTGCCATTTATGCTCCTAGCGGGCGACAAACCAAGCGGCGACATAACCTTCAACTCCGCTTGCATCTTTGACTTTTAACCATTGATTATTGGATCCGATCTTTGCTTCGCCACCTGCTTCTGCGATAGTCAGGCTTTCGCCTACCGGTAAGTGACGGATCAAAGTTGCGGAACTGATTTTGGACTGACTACGGAAAGAAACACCTTGAGCGGTAGTTTTCACAGTATTAGCGCCGCCCGCAGAAGGCGGAGTAGTTGCCTCTGCTGCTGCGGCTGTTGCACCACTTTCATATTTCACATACCAGGCAGCAACAAAACCATCGCGCCCATCTTTATCGCGCACGTTCAACCATTGTCCCATTACACCCACTTTCTTGATCGTCTGATCAGAGGGTTCTAAACTAACCACTTTTTCTGTAGTCGGGATACGGCGTATCAACGTATCTGGGGAAATAGTCGTATTCTTGCGGAATGCGATATTATCCGTCGGGATAAGTGAGAGTGCACCCGCTGGAAGAGGTTTCGTTGATGGGGGCGTGGCTGCGGTAGATGTTGTTGACGTAGATGAAACCACCGTTGTATCACCAGGAGGGGGCGCACCTTTCTTTTCAGAAAGATACCAGGCAGCCGTATAGGCTTGTTTTCCCTCTGGGTCTTGGGCATGGAGCCATTGCCCCATCACACCGAGTTTTTTCTTGGTCGCTTCAGCAGATTCGAGACTCTTCAGCTCTGTCTCACCTTCAAGCCGCTTGACAAGGTAGCCGCCCACAGATGGGTCTGCTCGGAACGCCAAATCATCTTCTGCTACAAAAACGGACATAGAATCAGCAGGAAGAGCAACCGGTGTCTTTGGCTTCGGTGGTTTTGGTGGGATTCCATAAGCATCAAACCAAAGTACCGCGCTAATTTCAGATTCCAGTTTTTGACCCTGATATTTATAACGTTGCGTTAGCAAAACATCTTTACCGGGACCATCGCCACCATATTTATAAGGGTCATAGATGATGTAATCATCTCCCTTTTTCTCTTTAACCAACACAAAGTGAGTTTGTACACCAGCTTTTTTATTCCAATCCACTTGCAAGATCACGGGTTTGCCAGCAGCAACAGCCGCATCGATCCGAGAAATGGGCGCAGGGAAATTCTCACAAGGCTCCATATCCTTATAAACCAGATTTGGGAAAGCATAAGGCAAAACACTAGGGATAAAAAACGCTCCCTGAAAACCGCCTTTTGCTTTCATTTTGTCATTAACCGTTGCCGGAGTTTCGTCATAGCCAATCCCATTGAGCATCATCGTTACGGATGTTAGCAAACAGCCCCAGCCTTTGATTGTCTCATTTGAATTTCCTAACTTCTTACTTCCCCATGCGTCATCGTTCTGGTACAGGTTTTCAGTTTTGAACATCAGCGGTCCTCCTGAAGACTCGTTATTGGATTATGAAATTTATGCAGGATGGTACTAAGGTACTAAGCTAAATTATACAGTAAAACTCTTATTAAGAAAAAAAAGCATACTATCAATTTTGTTAGAGAAGATTAAGCGATTCGCACGTGATTTGGGCTTGCTACCGTTTAACAAAAAACGGTGCAACGCACTTAATAAGTGCGTTGCACCTTGACACGTTCTAAACTTTCATCCCCTCAACCTCTTCCAACACCGCTCCATTCACCAACGCCGAAGTGTCTCCCAAATCCAGCCCCAAATATGCCGAGCGGATCATACGCCGCATCACTTTCCCATTGCGGGTTTTGGGCAGGTCGCTGATGAAGAGAATCTCTTGCGGAGACAAGGGTTTGCCCATCGCTGTGGCGACCATGTTTCTCAATTCGGATTTCAACTCGTCATTGGCAACAACGCCCGCACCCAACACGGCAAAGACGACCACCGCACTCCCCTTAACGGGATGCGGCACGCCAATCGCGGCAGATTCGATAACGCTCTCATGCTCTACGAGAATGGATTCTACTTCGGCGGGACCTAAACGCTTGCCCGCGACTTTAATCGTGTCATCGGAGCGACCGAGAATATACCAAAGCCCATCGCTGTCTTTTGCGGCGAAATCTCCGTGTACCCAGACATCTTTCCATTGTGACCAGTATGATTCTATATAGCGTTCAGGATCTTTCCAGAAACCACGTGTCATCCCTATCCACGGGGTACGAATAACGAGTTCGCCGACTTTATCGGTCACAGATTCGCCTTTTTCGTCGACCACATCGGCGGCGATGCCCGGGCAGGGAGCAGAAAAAGCACAGGCCTTGAGCGGCAAAATTGGATTGCCCATGACGATGCCGCCTGAGATCTCTGTCCCGCCAGAATAGTTTATGATGGGCACATTCCCACTGCCAACTTTCTCGAAAAGCCACATCCACGGGTCAGGATTCCAGGGTTCGCCAGTGGATGCAAAAAAGCGCAAAGATGAAAGATCGTGTTTCTGCCAATGCTCATCCCCTTTAGGGATTAAGGCTCGCACGAGAGTTGGCGAAATCCCCAATGTAGCGATCTTATGCTTTTCAACCATTTCCCAAAGTCGATCGGGGGCAGGGAAATCAGGTGCACCGTCGTAGATAAAGAAAGTGCTGCCTAGAATCAGCGCGCCCAAAACAAGCCAAGGCCCCATCATCCAGCCCATATCAGACATCCAGTAGAGGGTTTCTCCCTGATGCAGATCAGTGCCAAACGCCATATCTTGCGCAGCTTTGATCGGGAATCCGCAATGGGTATGGACGGCACCTTTTGGTCGCCCCGTTGTTCCGGATGTGTAGATGATCATGAGCGTATCTTCGGCATCTGTCACTTCTGCTCGGGCTTTAGTGGGTTGGCTATCAACTAAATCGTCCCACCAATGATCGCGACCGGCAACCAAGTTCAAATCGAGTCCGATCCGGTTGACGACGATCATGTGTTTCAGAGTCGGCGTTAAATCCGCTGCTTGGTCGGCAACTGATTTCATATCCACTGGCTTACCACGCCGAAAAACGCCATCGGCGGTGAAGAGAGCTTTAGCATCCGCATCCACCAATCGAGTCGTGACTGCGCTGACTCCGTATCCCGAAAAGAGGGGCAAAATGATGCCGCCGATCTTGGCAATGGCGAGCAGGGCAACCACAATTTCGGGGATCATGGGCATATAAATTCCGACAGCGTCGCCCTTGCCGAGACCGAGCGAGCGCAGGGCGTTGGCAGCCTGATTGACCTGCCGATGCAGCTCGCCATAACTGAGCGTGCCATTTTTGCCCTCTTCGCTCTCCCAAATGAAGGCGGGGTTCTCTTCTTCGGGCGTGCCAATGCGCTTATCGACGCAGTTATGAACGATATTCATCTGCCCGCCAACGCACCACTCCGCCCACTGAATGCCCTTCGAGAAATCGGCAACTTGTGTGTAAGGTTTGTAAAATTCGATCTCCAGATATTTGAGTACCGCATCGGTGAACCAGCTCACATCTTCGGTGGAACGACGCATAAGCACATCAAAATCGGGGATATTGTGCTGGCGCATGAAGGCTGTCAAATGCGCTTTTTCGATGTGGTCGGGGGTGGGTCTCCAGACGATCTCGCCGCCGAAGTCGAAGGTTTCGCTCATGGGGTTCTCCTTTACTATCATGATTTTTGTAAGCGACACTTTTTGTATGTGAAGATTGGGAGTGTCTAAAACAGCGGTTATATGAAATCAATTAAGTGAGCAGGATATTTCGGATACTTCTGTTTGTACAATTGCCTCCTATTGAAAGCAAAGACAAAGAGTTTGATAGCACGTCGCAGAGC
>Ga0257125_1003289_pt1 | contig 11693 bp, 13 predicted proteins | sample SI106_200metaG_FD_190183 | JGI IMG/M metagenome (GOLD analysis project Ga0257125, IMG submission 190183) | Marine microbial communities from Saanich Inlet, British Columbia, Canada - SI106_200 | ecosystem: Environmental > Aquatic > Marine > Inlet | place: Canada: British Columbia | collected...
CTGGCATATTTTTTTTAGGTTGTTTCCAAACCTTTTTAACATATTTATATAATCCCATTTTTAAGCCTCCAATATTTTCAATCAACTCATGAGCTTCAGGTAAGCTACTACCCACATTGCTCTATTATTAGAATTAATTAACGATTTATAAAGCTTACCATTAACTCGATTAACAAATCACAACACTTAAATAATCTACACCCTCATAATAAGCTATGAATAAAGAGGTGGATAAACAAGATATGTATTCTGCGTTAGAAGACTTTCCAAACCAAATAAAAAAAGGGTGGGAATTAGCAGAAAATCTAAGCTTTAAAGATATAGATAGAATTGTTTTAACCGGAATGGGTGGAAGTGCTTTATGCGGGAAATTATTAAAATCCTATCTTTATAAAACATTCAAAACCCCCTTTGAAATAAATACAAATTATGATCTTCCTGAATATATTAATAAAAAAACATTACTAATAGTGTCAAGTTATTCTGGAAACACAGAAGAAACAATCGAAGCATTTAGAATAGGAAATAGAAAAGGCTGTCAAATATTAATAATTGCACATGGTGGAAAACTGGAAGAATTAGCAAGAAAACTAAACAAACCTTTTATAAAATTACCACATGCAATTCAGCCAAGACTTTCTTATGGATATTCTTTTTTTGCATTACTAAGGTTATTTCAAAATTCTAATTTAATTAACAATCATGATAAAGAGATACAAGAGCTTACTATGAAATTAAGGAGAGATGTTTACAAAGAAAAAGCACAACAGCTAGCAAAAAAACTAGAAGGAAAAATACCAATTATTTACTCATCTGAAAAATTATTTTCAGTTGCCTACAAATGGAAAATAAATTTTAATGAGAATTCAAAAGTTCATTCTTTCTGTAATTTCTTTCCAGAATTAAATCATAATGAAATGGTAGGCTATACTAAACTAAATGGCAATTACTATATCTTAATAATAAAAGACGAATATGATCATACAAAAATCAAAAAAAGAATGAGTATAATGAAAAAATTAATTCAACCAAAAATTCCCGTGTTAGATTTAGAACTAAAAGGTTCTTCTGATCTAATAAAAGTATTCTCTACAATATATCTTGGAGATTGGACTTCATATTTCTTAGCTCTAATAAACAATATAGACCCCACTCCTGTAGATATTGTTGAAGATTTTAAGAAAAAGTTATAATCTAAAATGCAAAAAGAGATCTTAGAAACTAATAATTCTAAATATATTATAATATTCATTTCAATACTAATATTAATAATTCTCTTTTTCTTTTTCATTCCTTTTAATTATACAGGACAAGCCTTCTATATTGAACAACAACCAACCAAAGAAACAAAAATAGTTGAAGTAGACACACCTTATGAAATAGAAGAATGTATCCTTACTCAACCAAATTATGAAAAAGAAGAAAGATCAGAATGGCAACCTGTGGGGGATCCAGTTGTAGTCTGTGAAGTAACCAATTTAGAAAATCAAGAATTTCTATTTAATTATTCTATGTACTCTTATCACTGCACTTCAGATGAGATCTATACTCAACAAAATGGAACCAAAAAAGTAAATCCTGGTGCAATGAAAAAAATAGAATCTAATATCATACCAGGAACACTTTGTTATAAATGCGATATTTATCCAGAACAAATTAAAAAGTGTACAACAACCGCCTCTTCTAGAAAATTAAATCAGGAAACAGAAGTAATAAGATATGAAGACGTAAGAAAACAAACAACAGTCACAAAAAAAGCAACTTTGTTTAACAGAATAATAGGGAATACTTAGTTAAATCAATTTCTATAAAGCAAAAACCGCAATCTTTTTAAACCAAAACACAACCATAAATAATACATCGAGAGGTAAAGTGGTATAAGCTGCTTTATGCTGGAGAAATTAAATCTAATTTCTCGTATCAACTCAAGGAGGAAACAAAATGGCAAGAATGTACTCAAGAAATAAAGGAAAAAGTAAATCAGTTAAGCCAACAAGAAAAACAAGTTTAAGTTGGTTAACATATAAACCAAAAGAAATAGAATTATTAATCAGTAAGCTAGCTAAAGAAGGTAAAACACCATCTCAAATAGGATTATTCTTAAGAGATAATTATGGAATCCCTTCTGTTAAAAACATAACTACAAAAAAAATAACAGCAATCTTAGATGAAAAGAAATTATCAAAAGAAATTCCAGAAGATTTAATGGCTTTAATCAGAAGAACAGTAATGCTAAGAAAACACTTAGAAAGAAATCATAAAGATGAAAGTGCAAAAAGAGGATTACACTTAACAGAATCAAAAATAAAAAGACTTGTTAAATACTATAAAAATGCTAAAAAACTTCCTATGGATTGGAAATATGATCCAGAAAGAATCAAATTGTTTATAGAATAAATAGAATAGAATGTCAGACTATAAACAATTTGAAGATAGTATTATTAAGGCTGTTGACAAGTTCAAAGCATTACCTAAAAATGAGAGAATAAGAGTAATCTCCCATTTAGATGCTGATGGAATCTGTGCATGTGCAATACTTCTTAAAGCACTAAACCATGACAACCGAAATTATTCTATCTCAATTGTTCAACAACTTAATGAACAAATATTGAAAAACCTTCAGAAAGAAGACTATAAACATTATTTTTTTACAGATCTGGGTTCAGGTCAAATAGATTCTATAAACAAATATCTAAATGAGAAATCAGTTTTCATATTAGATCACCACACACCAAAAGAAGTAGCACCTAATGAAAATATCGTTCAAGTAAACCCTCATCTACAAGGGATAGATGGTGGAACAGAAATATCTGGTTCAGGGGTAGTCTATCTCTTTACAAACAAACTAAACAATAGGAAAGATATGGCCCACATAGCAATAATAGGGGCAATTGGAGATATACAAGAAAACAATGGATTCAAAAAATTAAATGAGGAGATATTGCAAACAGCAGTACAAGAAGGAAAAATAAATATCAAAAAAGGATTAAGAGTTTTTGGAGTGCAAACAAAACCACTGCATAAAACCTTAGAATATTGTACAGATCCTTACATACCAGGAGTTTCTGGTTCAGAATCAGGAGCAATTCAATTTTTAAAACAAATAGGGATAGATCCTAAAAATAACAAAGGATGGAAAAAAATGGTTCATCTTACAGAAGAAGAAACACAAAAACTTATTGCAGGGGTAATCATGAAACGATCTGATGAACAAGACCCTGAAGATGTTATAGGGAATATATACACATTAACTAATGAAAAAGAGGAATCTTCTTTAAAAGATGCAAAAGAATTTGCAACACTCTTAAACTCTTGTGGAAGATTAAACAAAGCATCTCTTGGGATAGGTGTATGTCTAAACGATCCTGTGGCAAAAAGAAAAGCCCTAGCAAACGCAGCAGACTATAAAAAAGAAATAGTAAAAGCAATGAACTGGTATCACGATAACAAAAATACAGAATCAATAACAACAGAAGATGGATTCATTATAATCAATGCAAAAGAAAACGTCTTAGTATCAATGATTGGAACAATTGCTTCCATTCTTTCAAAATCAAATGATTTAAAACCAAGTACTTTTATTATGTCTTTAGCAAGAAACATAATGCAAGACACCACAAAAATTTCTTTAAGAGTTTCTGGAAGAAACAAAGATCTTGATCTTAGAAAGATAATAGATCAAATAACAACTAATATCCCTGGAGCAGAAGCAGGAGGCCATATGGCAGCTGCAGGAGCAATGATTCCAACAGAAAAAGAGCAAGAATTCTTAAAAGAAGCTAAAAGAATTTTAAAACTAAATTCTATAGAAGAAAAAATAGAGTAAAATTAAAAAAATTATAAAATATTCTTAATACTTTAAGAAATTTATTTTAAAAAAGGATTAAAAACATTCAAAGAATGTTTTTAATATTAGAAATATGGTCTGCTACATCAGATCCTTTTTTAGTAAGTGTTAATAATTTCAAACGACCTTGTTTATCGAAATTTATTAATTCATTTCTCTCCATCTCCTGAAGAATTTTTACAACATGAGAATAAGTACAATCAATTTGTTTTGCTAATGATGATGCATAAATCGGTGCTTTTGAGTTTTTAAGATTAACCAACATCATTGCAGGTTTTTCTCGGAAAAACACATTAAAAATTAAACCACTTTCAGCCATTATTTTCTCCCCCTATGATTTGTTATATATTTTATAAAATAGATGTTATATATAAATGTTTTGAATATATATATATTCGAAAATATTAATCTTCATTATCTATAATACAAATTAGAAATATAAATAGATATTTAAACCTTGCCTTTTTGCTAGTATTATGCACGAAAAAAAAGAAAACTTGCTCTTCCCTTACAATGAAGTAAGGCCCATTCAAGATGAATTAATTAAAGCAGTTTATGATACAATAAAAAATAAAAAGAATCTAATTGTTCATGCTCCAACCGGATTAGGGAAGACAGCAGCAACTTTAGCACCAGCTCTTTCTTTATCATTAAACAACAAAGACACAACAATTTTTTTCTTAACCTCAAGACATACTCAACATAATATTGCAATTGAAACACTAAAACACATTAAAGAAAAACATGGTATAGAAATTAATGCAGTAGACATTGTTGGGAAACAATCAATGTGCATACAAAGTAATATTCAAGATCTTTATTCAAACGAATTTAATGAATATTGTAAATCAGTAAGAGAAAAAGGAGAGTGTGAATTTTATACAAACACAAAAGACAAAAGCGGAAAACTAACAGTAAAATCAAAAAAAATAATGGACGACTTAAGAAAAATATCACCTTCACATTCTGAAAAAATAATTGAGATTTGTGAAGCAGAAAAATTATGTCCTTATGAAATTTCTTCAGCATTAGCAAGAACTGCAAAAATAATCATTGCAGATTATTTTTATATTTTCCATCCAATAATTAGTGATGCTTTTTTCAAAAAAACAGGAAAAAAATTAGAAGAATCTATAGTTATTGTAGATGAAGGGCACAATCTTCCAGACCGAATAAGAAAATTGTTCTCACAAAAAACAAGTACTTTTGTAATATCAAGAGCAATAAAAGAAGCAAAGAAATTTCATTTCCAAGATCTCATTCCAAAATTAAGAGAATTAGACAATATAATGAAAAATCTTTCATACTCTTTAAATCAGGACGAAAAAGAAAAGATAATAGTTAAAAGAGAATTCTTAGATCAAATTCAACAAATTGATGATGATTACGATCAATTAATAGCAGACTTAGAATTTGCAGCAGACGAAATAAGAGAAAAACAAAGATCTAGTTTTATAGGAGGTATAGCAACATTTTTAAATTCGTGGCAAGGCCCTGATAAAGGCTTCTCTAGAATTTTAACAAATAACGAATTTAAAAATAAAAAAATAACTTCTCTAAGTTATCGTTGTTTAGATCCTTCATTATCTTCTACAGTCGTAGTTGAACATTCATATTCAACAATTTTAATGTCAGGAACTCTAAAGCCTACTGATATGTATAGAGATCTATTGGGGTTTCCAGAAAATAGAACCGTTCAAAGAGAATTTAAAAGCCCATTTCCAAAAAAGAACAAACTAACTCTGATTGTTCCAGAAACAACAACTAAATTCACACAAAGAAGTGATTCACAATTTCAACAAATAGCTAAAATATGTTCTAACATCACAAATAAGATTCAAGGAAACACTGCAATATTCCTCCCAAGTTATTTTTTAATGGATCAAGTAAACAAATATTTTTCAGAATTATCTAACAAAAGAATAATAAGGGAAATACCTGGGCTAAGTAAAGAGGGGAAACATGATTTACTTGAAGAATTCAAATCAGAGAGTAAGAAAGGCGCAGTCTTACTAGGGGTTGCTGCCGGAAGTTTCGGAGAAGGAGTAGATTTACCTGGCGATCTTTTAAAATGTGTAATCATAGTCGGAATTCCACTTCAAAAACCAGATTTAGAAACAAATGAACTAATAAATTATTATGATCAAAAATTTAAACACGGATGGGATTATGCTTATCTCTATCCAGCAATTTTAAAATCAATGCAAAACGCAGGTCGTTGTATAAGATCAGAAAAAGACAAAGGCGTAATTGTTTTTTTAGATGAAAGATATGCTTGGACAAATTATAAAAAATGCTTTGAAGATTCAAACATAAAAATTACAAAAGGATATCTTCATGAAATAGATGAGTTCTTCAAATCATAGAAATCTTCTGGCCAAACCCTAACTTTAGTTAGGGATAGCCGACGATTTCTAGGATACCAGAAATCGATAAACCCCACGACCAAAGTCGTGGATATTTGATTTCCCAGTATAAGGAAAATTTAAATAAACATACACTATTCTCAATTTATGAAGTATGATGTTTTATTTCTACATCCACCACGATTTAATAAAGATAATTTTATCTATCCTATTTTTCCAACAGGATTAATTCCTTTAGCAGATCTAATAGATCAACAAGGATATTCAACTAAAATAATTAATCTAAGTTTAGAACAGATATTAAATCCGACAAAAGAAATTAAGGATATTCTCAAAAACTTTGAATCAAATATCTTTGCAATAGATTTACATTGGTGGTCTCATTCTTACGATTCAATAGAATTAGCAAGATTATGTAAAGAAATTTATCCAAACTCCAAAATAATTTTAGGAGGGATAACAGCATCTTTTTTTGCACAAGAAATTATCAATAGATTTAATTTTATTGACTATATAATTTTAGGGGAAGCAGAGTTCACATTTCCAAAACTAGTAACATACATCACAAAAAACAACAACAACGAGATAAAATTCCTTCCTAACTTAGTTTTCAGAAATAACAATCAAACAAAAACAAATCCAATAAAATATACAGCAACATCAAGCGATTTAAACAAACTAAACTTCACTAATTTCAAACTACTTCACAATTTCCATAATCATCTCAAATTAAGAAGGCATCCTCAATTATATGACTCAGAATTACCTTGGCTTGAAAACAGAATGGGTATCAGCTTGGGAAGAGGTTGCAAATATAATTGTTGTTTTTGTGGAGGATCTTGTTCTGCTTTCAAACTTCATTCAAACAGAACCAAAATGTCTCTTAGGTCTACAGACCATATTATTCAAGATATAAAAACAATGGATGAACTAGGTATTCATCAAAGTTTTCTTTCACATAGTTCAGTTGTAAGTGAAAAATATTGGAATAATTTATTGAAAAAAATAAAACAAGAGAAAATAGAACCAAAACTCCACTTAGAATTGTGGCAACCAATAAGCCCAAAAATAATTTTAAAATTAAACAAACTATCAACAATTCTTACAGCAAATATACTCGCAATGAGTATCAACCAAAAAACAAGAAATAAAATCGGAATTCAGTATTCAAATTTTTTCTTAAAAAAATCAATTAACAAATTCAAAAAACAAGATCTAATTTTTCAAATATCCACTTATTCGAATTTACCTTTTCAATCAAAACAAACAGAACAAAACAATAGAATCTATTGTGAAAAACTAAGAAAAAAAGACATTAAAGCAGAAAACATAGAGCAAGGAATTAGTCTAGAACCAGCATCTTTAATGTTTTTAACCCCAAATAAATTCCAAATCAAAACAAATATTAGAAACTTTACAGATTATTACAATTCTCTTAAAAACAAACAAACTACTTATGATCCTTCTTTTTACACGACAAAAACAAATTAATCAAAATCCCTTAATTCTATCAGTATACAAAAACGTATACTAGTATCATAAATAGAAACATTTATATACTAGTTGGTATATTATGTTATTATAACAAATTAAGAGAAATAATCAAATGGTAGTATTATTCGACCGGTTTAATATGCCGGAAGACATATTCGAAGTATTGTTTGCTACAAAACAGCAGATTATTGTAGCAAAAGCACTCATAGAATATATTAAAGATAATAAAGAAGAAATCACAAAAACCGAGATGAGTTTATTTGCCACAGAGTTACATGAAGGATCTTTTGAAACAGAGATTGATGAACCCCCTTATCAAGGAAAAAAAGTAAAATTAAGCTATAACAAAAGGCAGTTTTACGACAGAATATTAACTCCTATGAAAAGCATGGGGTTAATTGATTACGACCTTTACAAAAAAACATACAAGTTGAGCGATAAGTTTTACAACGACGTTTTAAAAATAGGATTAATGTGGAAACAAGAACTTCAAAAACCAGCTCACACAATAAAAGTAAAAAAATAATTCATGATCAAAGAAATAATTCATAATAATAGGCTCCCTTAAAATTATTTCTGTAAACCACCCCCACAATTTACAAAAATTAGGGAGCCTTTTATATTCATTTTTTACGTTGTCAAGGGAAAAAGAGGTACCAAATAAAATGGGCTGGCTAAGTTGGCGGGCCAGCCATTTATTCTTTCTAAAATATTTATTTTGTACCGTTTACCAAATCCTTGTAGCACTTGCCATGGACGGAAAAAGTATATAAATGAATAAGATTTTCTATTTAAGTGATAAAATGAGTATTAAATGGGAAGTAACTATAATGGAATTGCATAACAATGGAAAAAAGTTCAAAGTAACAAGAAGAATGCATGATATGAATATAGCTGAAACAAAAGTTTTTGATTCAAAAGAAGAGGCAATGAAACAATTTAAAGAATGGTTAGAATGATTCTTTAATTTTTTCTTTTAATTTTAATTTTAATTTTGGTTGATTATAGTAATATATATCAGGAATATTTAGAGATAATATCTTTTTCTGCATATATTCTTTAGGAAATCGTTTAGATATTTCACTTCTTTGAATATCTTCCATCACAATAATTGTGTCTGCCCACTCTATTTGTTTCTTTGTAACTGGCTTTTTATTATAAAGTCCAGCAGATTTAGTCTGAAATTTAGCTTTAAATATTTTTTCAGCCGTTTTACTTCTATTTTCATTTTGATTACATACAAATAACACTTTCATATATATAATAAGATGTTTTATGATATAAATGTTTTTATTTTTCTAAAACTTTAAAAATCAACAATTATTTAATTTTATGAATGCTGAACAAGATCAGACACCATAACCTTTATAAACCACCTAATACTCCTTAATAATACTGGTAGCTTACCAAGTAGATCAGACAGTTCTTCGCGTCTGATGAAAAGTGGGTATCCAACACATGTGAAATTAATTCACAGTGCGAGAACAAATAATAAAAATGGCAGATACAGAGACAATAAAAGTATTAATAGAAGGCGGAAAAGCTACTGCAGCACCTCCATTAGGTCCAGCTTTAGGCCCAATGGGTGTAAATATAGGTGAAGTAGTTGGTAAAATTAATGAAAAAACAGCAGCTTTCAAAGGAATGCAAGTACCTGTAGAAGTTATAATCAATAAAGAAACAAAAGCATTTGACATATCAATAGGAACACCCCCTGCATCAGCTTTAATAAAAAAAGAAGCAGGAATAGAAAAAGGCTCTGGAAATCCTAAAGAAGACAAAGTAGCAGATGTTCTTATCGAACAAATCATTAAAGTAGCTAAGATGAAAGAATCAAATTTATTAGGTAAAGTTCTAAAAGAAAAAATAAAAGAAATTATTGGAACTTGCAATTCAATGGGTGTTCTAGTTGAAGGAGTACCCGCAGTAGATGCAATAAAATTAGTTAATAAAGGAAACTTCGATCAAAAAATCAAAGATGAAAAAACAGAATTAAGTGCAGAAGAATTGAAAAAACTAGAAGCAGAAAAGAAAAAATTAGCAGCTGAAATAGAAAAGAAAAGAACACAGTATGAAAAAGATGCTAAAGATATCATTGCTTCAATGAAAGGTAAAGAAAGATCTGCAATTAAAGCTAAGCTTAAAGAAGCTAATATTCCTGATCAAATCATTAAAGAATTATTACCTGTGGAAGGCGAAGCAGGAGCAGCACCAGCAGAAGGAGAAGCAGGAGCAGCACCAGCAGAAGGAGCAGCACCAGCAGAAGGAGCAGCACCAGCAGAAGAGCCTAAGGCAGAAGAAGCTAAAAAATAATTTTTTTCTTTTTTTTCATAACCAAAAACTTATATTCACTCCTATTATAAAAAAATATTATTTTAATTTTATAAACAATTTAGAAATAATTAAAAAAAAATAAAAAAACAAAAACTTATGCAGTTTTTGCTATTCTTACTATATCTTTTAATCCAACAACAATTATAGCTGGTACTACAAATACCATAACGTAGTTGAACATAGCCACCAAATAAGGTCCAATATTATAAGCAATCATACCTAGATTTGCTGAACCACCTACGTAAGCAACAATTGCTAAAATTGTTCCAACGGTCAGGAATTCTTTTGTTTCTTTTCCAGTAACGTTAACAAAACCAACAACTAATCCAGCAATTACTAGTAATGAAACCAATATTGCAGAAACAGGTCCTGTAATGTACGCAGAAAACAATCCTAGAATTACTGCTATTATTACTCCAACCATAAAGGAGTACGCTCCAACTCTATTATCCATAGTTTAACACCTCGTTTTTTTTAAATTTAAGAAGCATAGTATACACTATACCATCCCCTTATCTCATTTTTAGGAATATTCATATATAAACTTTTCGAAATTGTATATAAACCTTAACCAATATTATCAAGAACACTATGACTATCTTTTGTTTTCAAACTTTCATTTATTTTATCCCAATCTTTCCCAGCCTTAACCATAAACTTTGTTTTAATCATTTCTAGCTCATTATTAGAAACTCGAGCCATTTTATCAGCTTCAATTAATCCGTACGGATATCCAAGAAAAACAGGGTCTTTAGAATTTAAAATCAATAAACTTAAAACTTTTTCAATTTTATCATTCATTTCACTAACAAAATCCATCCTAAAAATATATTTAGATTTTGAATTTAATTTAACAAACAAAATATCAAACTTTTTACTAAATTTAGCAATTGGATAATAATACCATGATCCTACAGGCTGAATAGCATTCAAAGCAGAGATCATACTATTTCCTTTATCTGTAAACAACTCACAAGTTTTAGACAAACCAATAATATTAACATTCTTTAAATTACAATTTTCAACAATTTTATCTAAAATCTCTTTCTCACCCGAATATTTACAATCCAAACTTCCGTCTAAGACAACAACATCTCCAGAACTCAATTCATCAACCACGTTATGAACAACTTTTAACTCAGAAAAACGACGAACAACATTTCCAATAAAAGAAACATCTGCTCTATTTTTTCCAACACAAAGAGTTTTATCAAAACTATCAAACTCTAACCCTTCAATCAATCTATCACCAAATATTTTAGTCTTAAAGAATATCTTTCCATTATTATCAAAAGACTTAACCAACAAATAAAATTCATATTTTTTATTAGAAATTCTTTTATTATCTAAATATATTGTATAATAAATCCTCACAAATTGTAAAGAGAAATTAGAAGATTTCAAAATCTCTGTATTACCGCCATCAACAAAAACAATCTTCCCATCTCCCTTTTCACCAATTGAATGAAAATTATCTTCACTAATCTCAACAGCCTCATTCTCATAAGGTAATTTAACAAACTTTCCCATTTCATCAAAAGAACTCTTTAAATCATCAACAACCTCTTTTAAAATATCCCCTTCCATAACAAAAGGTAATCTCTATTTTTATTTAAACTTTAGCAAATCTTTATATATTTAAAACCAAATAC
>Ga0257125_1003290_pt1 | contig 11689 bp, 10 predicted proteins | sample SI106_200metaG_FD_190183 | JGI IMG/M metagenome (GOLD analysis project Ga0257125, IMG submission 190183) | Marine microbial communities from Saanich Inlet, British Columbia, Canada - SI106_200 | ecosystem: Environmental > Aquatic > Marine > Inlet | place: Canada: British Columbia | collected...
GAGTGGCAGCGGTGGGGGATACCTCCTTCACCGACGCAGATCTTGCGGCAGGGGTCTCCTACGTCTACCGGATCGTGGTGGAAGCGGCTGGTCTGGCGTGGACGGGTACCCGTAGCGACCAGGAGGAATTTTCATTTGCAGAAGTGGAACTGCTGGCTGCCCAGGTAGACAGCATATCAGGAGACATTCATTTGACCTGGACGCGCTTCACCGGTCTGGATTTCCAGACCTACCAGGTGCGTCGGCGGGTGGTGGACATGGATGAGGAAGTGATACTGGTAGAGTATTCGAGTCAGACGGATACGGTCTTCGTGGATCGGAATGTATGGGCGAATGTCGATTATAGATACACGGTGGCGGTGCTGGCTGCCGGTCAGGAACAGTTCAGCAACACCCGCGAAGGCCGATTGCACCTGCTGCCCGTGCAGTTGGAGGATCCGGAGTTCGATTCGGCGACGGCATCGGTGACCCTGCGCTGGGCGCCGTACGCAGGTCCTCGCTTCCAGAAGTACCGGGTGTTGCGGAGCGCAGTCGGACTGCCGTTCCAGATGGTGGCCGAGGTCGAGGATCGCAGCGCGGCTACCTTCATCGACACGGGTCTGAAGGGGAATGCCGAATATGTCTACCAGATCGGAGTGGTGATCGCTCAGGAGGAAGAGACCTACACGCTGGTGGGCGAATCGGTGGGCGGCGCCATCCACCCCCTGGTGGCGACCTGGCCGCTGGAGATTGACGAGCGGGATCACGCGCGACTTTTCATAGAAGAGGGAAGACTGACCATCCTGGCCACTACGGGAACGGATTCGTTTTCCTTCCGCGGTGAGATCAACAAAAATACGGACTGGACCGTTCGCCTTCTCGTCTTCGACGGGGAGGGGGGGCTACTCGAAGAGCGCATCCTCTATCAAGATGTGATGAATACCATGATACCGCAGGCGGCGGCTACTTTTGCCAGCTCGGATGGAGGACGCTTTCTCTCTTTGGCAAAGATCGACAATCTTTGTAAACCCCGGAGGGCTATTGAGGTCCTCAACTTCGGGCCGGATGGAGAGTATCGCTGGTTCCCCGAAAAGATGCTCCTCGCAGATGTTTTCTCAGAGCAAATTGGAGAGGGAGCCGTCGACGAAATCGTCCTGGTAGGTGGATATATGGGGGGAGCTTTTTTCGACAATGTGGTGGTTTCCAGCGGTGGACAGGTACTTTTTACTGAGGATTTTGAGGATGAAAGCATGGAAGATTGGGAGACTGTTCGAACTCCGGGGGAAACGGAGGGTCTCTTTCTCCGTGCGAAAGTTGAGGAAGGCAGGGGATTCGTACAGGGTATGGAGTGGACTCACGAAATCGATGCGACCTGGCAGGACATTCGCGTGCAGGCGGACGTCGGGATTGGCCGGCCGGCCGGGCAGGTGGCTATTGGTCTGGGAAGGCAAATCGGAGGGCGGAATAGAGATGTGTTCAGAACCGGAACTTTGTGGCTCACCAACTGTAATGAGGCGCTACTGCTGTGGAACAATATGGGGAGATACGAAGAAGGTTTCGGGGTTTTCCAGGGGAAGGGCACACCCTTTCGACTAGCTTTGGAAATAGTGGACGGGCAATTGAGTGCTTCGGTGAGGAGTCCGTTGTGGTTCGATATGATTGAAACGAGAACTCTCCAATGGACAAGTCTTGTCTCCCTTGGAGGAACCGTACTGCTCAGCGCTGACAAGCAACTCTACTCGATTGCGACCGAAGAAGATCGGGTACTCCACGAGGTCCTGGGTTCTCCGGTGAGTGAAATGCGCCTGTGGGAGCGGCCGGAAACTTATCCCGAATCGGGCCACTGGTTGGGGGTTTGCCTCCCGGAGGAAAACCTGGTTCTGACTGGCGGACTGCAAGGGGAGCGGCTGGCGTGGCCTTTTACCGACGAGTCGAAGAACATCGGTGCGGGAGAGGGTCCGGATCCCGGGCATTTTCTCTTTCCGTTATCGTTGGATGCGGGGCCGGATCAGCGGATCTACGTGCTCGACGCGGGGAACGCTCGTATCCAGGTTTTCGACATCGATGGCAACTACATCACTCATTTCGGCCGCATGGGCAGCGCGGCGGGGGAATTCGACTTTGGCAGCGGGGGATCAGCGAGTTCGTTTGCCGGCAGCATCGCCGTGGATGACGATGGCTACATCTACGTGGCAGACGTGGGCAACCGGCGAATCCAGAAATTCGCGCCTTGATTGCGTTACGGACAAAGGAGGGGGGCATGAGATATTTATGGAAAAAAATAGGCGGAGTATTAAAACTTTTGGGCACCTCCCTTTTCTGCATCCTGTGTATTTTAATTTTTGGGTACGACGATTTTGGGGGACTGAAAGGAGACCTAGAGTTTCTTTGGAAAATTTTTTCTGGGAAAGAGGAATATAGCGGCGAATATATAGCCGTTTATGGAGATGGAAAATGGGAGATAAGGGGATATTATGAGAAAAATAAGAGGGAGGGGTTGTGGACCTACTATTGGAAGAATGGAAACAAAAAGATGGAAGGGGACTTTAAATCTGACAGAATGTTGGGATTATGGACCTACTATTGGGAAGATGGAAACAAAAAGATGGAAGGCCATTTCAAAGGTGATAAAAAAGATGGAAAATGGGCTTGGTATGAAAAAAATGGAAACAAGATGTGCGAAGGGGAGTACGCAAATGGAAAACCATTGAATGGCGCATTCCATAGCCTGGTACCCCACTATGGGGCTACGGCAAAAAGAGAAGTGAAACGGATCGATGTCTACGAACGTGGGCGGAAAATAAGGTCAACTCTTTATGATATATATGGGAACAAGGCCAGACGGGAAGAATGGAAAAACGGACGTTTGATAAGGTAAATTGATTGTAAAAAGACCCCGGAAGATTGTAAGTGATCCAAACCCCGCTATAGGAATTTTTTGGGAGGGGCGTTGGTGCGCTGGCAAGTCAAAAACTTGTGGGCTTTTTTTTTGCCTGAAAATTGAGAAAATAAAGGACGAAAATAAGCTGGAGGAACAACAGAAAAAATATATTGACAAAAAAACAATAGAAAATTAGCTTATAAGCATATTAAAAAAGAAGGAAGGGCAATGGCAGGATCATTCGGAAAGCGACTTCGAGGTTTGCGAGGGGAATACCAAATCCTTCAGAGCGCGTTTGCGGATAAGTGTGGGATTTCTGCTGCCTATTTATCCGATATTGAGCGAGGGAAGCGCAATCCCCCGCCCGATGAGACCATCCTCGAGTGGGCCAGGATTCTGGATCGGGGACAGGCCGAGGAGATCGGCCAGGAACTGATCGAGCTGTCAGCTCGTGACCAGGGGCGGGCGCAGGCCGTTACTGAGGTAGTGGAAGAACCGGCAGGGACCATCTGGGAGAAATTCTCAGATGGTCTACAGGGAGATGGGAATAAGACCGAGGAAGGGAAGAAGAGTCGGACCCCGTTCCTCGACCACTTCGGGGTCAATCTGGTGGAAAAGGCGCGAAAAGGTGCATTTGATTCGGCGTCAGAGCGGGGTTGGGAATTTGGTGAGATCGCCCACGTAATGGCTCGCAGGCATCTCAACAGCGCCGTGGTGACCGGGGAAAACAGTGCGGATATTTTTCGGACAATCCGAGGTCTGGCTTGTGAGATGGCAGCCGGACGAATGTCGGGGCCGCTGGCCGCAAGGAGACTGCTGAAGCTGGAGGGAATGCAAGCTGGGGTAAAATACCGCGGACAACTCGAGGAAAGAATCAAAACTATAATAAGCGAAACAGCTGATTGTAGAGATGCAGTGCTTTTCCTGCACAGTTTGAGCGACGTGGTTGAGTTGGAAAAGAATGCCAATGGTTCGTATTTCCTTCCGGCATTACAGGAAGGAGCCATTCAAATTATCACCGGGGCAACCTGGCGCGAGATGGATGGGTGCCGAAGGCAAAATGCCAGCCTGGTCGAATGTTTCCGACCGGTGTCGGTGCGCCCTTTGGAAAGGGATGCCGTGTTGCGTGGGATTAACGTAGCAAAGGAAAGTTACGAAGATTTCCATGGCGTGAAATATTCTGAAGGGGCATTGGTAGCCATAGTGGATGCCGCAGAAGAGGGAGAGGAGGCGGGGTTCTGGCAACGGGCGCTCGATTTACTCGATGAAGCGGGGGAGCGAGGTCTGCTGTCGGGTAAGGTGGGAGAGTTGACGGAAGAAGATGTAGATAGGGCTGTTTCCCAGCTTCCAAAGAAAAAGGTCTCGTGAAGGAGAACCATGGGGGTATTTGTCTCATAATGTTTAATATGTAAAATAAAAAAATCTGGACCCGAAACCCGGGAAAGCCTATACTCTCACCCCAAGCCCCCCCAACGTCATCCTGAAAATCGGGGATTCATCCATGGCTCTCTTCATCGGTATCATCGGATTGCCCAACGTCGGCAAATCGACTCTTTTCAATGCCTTGACCGGGGGAGACGCCGAGGCTTCTAACTATCCGTTTTGCACGGTCGAACCGAACCTGGGTGTGGTAGTGGTTCCAGATGGAAGGCTTGGCGAATTGGAAAAGGTCCTGCAGCCCGACAGTTGTACGCCCACAACCATCCAATTCACCGACATTGCCGGACTGGTCCGCGGGGCCAGCAAGGGGGAGGGATTGGGGAATCAGTTCCTGGGGAATGTGCGGGAAGCGGATGCCCTGGTACACGTGCTGCGCTGTTTCTCCCAGCAGGAAATCGTCCACGTCGATGGGGATGTGGATCCCCTCAGGGATGTGGAGACCATTGAAATCGAACTGATGTTAGCCGATCTGGAGAGCGTGGAGAAGAGCATCCCGCGTCTGGACAAAGTGGTGCGCACGGATCCCCGGTCGACTGAGCGGTTGGAGTTCGAGGTGATCCAACGGGCTCAGGAGGCGTTGGCGGAAGGGAAACCTTTACGAGACCTCGGGCTGACCGTCGAAGAACTGAAGGCGGTGCGCAGCTATAACTTTTTGACGCTGAAGCCCGTTCTCTACGTAGCCAATGTTGCCGAGGAGGATGCGGCCACCGGTGGAGCGATGCTGCAGAGACTGGTCGAAGCATTGGGGAAGGAAAAGGTGCTGGCGGTTTCTGCCCAGATCGAGGCGGAGATTGCACAACTGCCCATCGATGAGCGGGAGGAGTTCCTCGCCGAACTAGGATTGGCCCAAACGGGAATAGACAGGCTCATTCAGGCCGGATATCGCCTCCTCGATCTCATTACCTTCTACACCAACGTCAACGGCAAACTCCAGGGGTGGCAGTTGCCCCGTCATACGATGGCACCAACGGCAGCGGGACGGATTCACTCTGATATGGAAGATGGCTTCATTCGCGCCGAAGTCGTCGCCAGTGAAGAGTTAGTGACTGCAGGCAGCCTGGGAAAACTGCGGGATGAAGGTAAACTGCACACTCACGGTCGGGATTATCTCATCGAGGATGGGGATGTCGTCCAGTTCCTGTTTCGCAACTGAAGCAGACTGAAGCAGAGGGGAAAACTGCCGGGGATGGTCGTTTTAGGCGACTGTCCCCTTGTTTTTTGGGGAAGCCTAGGTCGAGGATAAAAGGGGGTTTCAGCCGGTCGGGAGCAGGTGGGGAAAGGTGAGGGCATAGAGGGAAATAAGATTTTAATATTCAAGGTGATAACTAGGAGGGAACCGGCACACATTGGGGAGGGTGAAGACCTTGACGTGGCGTACTCCCCCGCCTATTTTTCTGGTTTCCTATAGTAAATAGGGGAAGAGGGGAGATAGAGGGAGGTAAAGCAAGGGCGTGCAGGAGCGCAGACGTCGATGGGTGAAGCACTGGGAATGATCGAGACACGGGGTTGGGTTGCCATGGTCGAAGCCGCTGATGCCATGGCCAAAACCGCGGCTGTTGAGATTTTCGGCTGGCAGCAAATCGGTGGGGGATTGGTCACCGTTTTAGTGCGGGGGGATGTGGGAGCAGTGAAGGCTGCGACCGATGCGGGTGCCCTGGCGGCTAGCAGGGTCGGGGAAGTGATTGCCGTGCACGTGATTCCCAGGCTCCACGAGAGTTTGGATGGGAAGCTTCCCATTCGGATAGTGGCAGAACTGCCCGGCTTGTAAGGGGTGAGGATCGGGAAAACGTATCGGAACACAAATGAAACCGGGGAATTTCTGCCCTGAGGGCAGATTATTTGGAGAGAGGTAGAAATGAACTCTTTGTATGCATTGCGGCGCGAGATCTGCGAAGTCGGGAGGAGAACTTACCAGCAAGGGTACGTTGCGGCCAACGATGGGAATATCAGCGTCCGCATGAGCGACGATCGAGTTTTGTGTACCCCAACCGGAGTCAGCAAGGGATTTCTCAGCGAGGATATGCTGTCGATCTGCGATATGGATGGTACTCAGGTAGCGGGGAGCATGAAGATCTCTTCGGAGGTCAAAATGCACCTCGAGATCTACAAAGTACGAGCAGATATCAACTCTGTGGTCCATGCCCATCCGCCCACGGCCACCGGTTTTGCCGTCGCCGGAATCGAACTCACCCAGTGCGTTCTGCCCGAAGTGATTCTCGGCCTGGGGGGGATTCCCCTGGCCCAGTACGGGACTCCGGGAGGGGCTGAAATCGTCGAACCGATGCTACCTCTCGTCAAAGATTACGACGCCATTTTGATGGCCAATCACGGGGTTGTGACCCTGGGCAAAAATGTTATGGATGCCCACTTCAAGATGGAGACGGTGGAGCATTTTGCCAAAATTGCCCTGGTAGCCCATCAGCTGGGCGCTGTAAAGACCTTGGGGGATAAGGAGGTGGGGGACCTGGTCAGCATCCGCAGCAACTATGGCATCACCGATCGCCCGAGTTGCAATCTGCAGGCTCCGGTGCTGGGAGATGGAGGGGGGGGGAAAACGCTACCCCGACAGGAAGGGGACAAAGAGGATCTCACCCAACGAGTGGTAGAAGAAGTTCTGCGCCAACTGCGCTCGTAAACCGGGTTCCGCCATGGAATTTCCGAGGGTGAGTTAAGGTGGACATCATTGTCATCGGCATGGGAGAAGTGGGGAAGTACATCACTGCGGTCCTGGTCGGCGAAGGGCACAATGTCACAATCGTCGATGAGAACCAGAGTGCGCTCGGGGCGGTGGAGGAGACTACCGATGTGCTGGCATGGCGAGGGAATGGAGCGACTCTGCACGGATTGACGGAAACCCGAGCCGGACAGGCCGATCTGCTCATCGCCACCTCCAATCAGGACGAGACCAATATCCTGGCCAGTATCATGGCCAAGAAACTGGGGGCGCGCAAAGTGATTGCCCGGGTGTCCAACCGGGGGCACATGCCCGATGAACAGGGGGTGTATTACAATTTTTTCGACGTCGATCTGCTGATAAGCCCTGAAATCCTCACCGCCATCGAGATTAACAAACAGGTGCGCAGCGTCGGGGCGATTATGGTCGAGAACTTCGCCGATAACCGCGTTGAGCTGATGCAACTGGCCATCGACGAGAAGTCCCAGCTGATCAACCGCCCGCTCATCGAAATTTCCAAACAACACCTGTTCGGCAAAGGGATCGGGGTAGCTGCCATCCTCCGCGATGGAGCTCTGCTCATTCCCAGTGGGGCAGATGCCATGGTGCCCAACGACGAGGTGTTCCTGATCGGTCGGGGCAAAAGCATGGAAGAAATCGAGGAGATGTTTGGCAAAACGCGCCGCTTATCGGCCCACCGGGTGATGCTGGTTGGAGGGGGGGAAATCGGCTTCTCCGTGGCTCGGGAACTCGAGCAACGGGGTATCGAGATCATCCTCTTTGAGCGAGACCTGAACCGTGCCGACGAACTGGCAACGCTACTCGACCGCACTACCGTGATCAATGGAGATGGCACGAACCTGGCCCTGCTGGAGGAAGAGGGGGCGGGAAACTGCGACGTTTTTATTACGGCCAGTCCCGATGATGAGACCAATTTGATGGCCGGGCTGCTGGCCAAGCGACTGGGGTGCCAAAAAGTAGTGGCCCTGGTCCATCGTCCGGATTATGGTCCCATTTACGAACAGTTGGGCATCGATGCAGCCATCAGTCCCCGGTTGCTTGCTGCCCGCCAGATTCTCAAATACGTGCGCGAAGGTGAGGTGGCCTCGGTATCGGTTATCGCCGATGGCAGGGGTGAAATTTTGGAACTGGTCGCTCCTGAGGAGTGTCGCATCGTGGGCAAGACGCTGATGGACGTCAATATACCCCGCGGCGTGATGATCGGGGCCGTGGCCGGAGAGACCGGCGTTTTCGTGCCCGATGGAAAGGATGTCATCCGACCCGGGAATACGGTCATCGTCTTTACCACACCCGCAGTGCGGCCGGCCGTCGAGCGTCTCTTCCGCAAGCCGCTTTTCGCTTAGAGCACGACCATGAGCGCGCAGGTAATCGGGAGGTTGTTGGGGGTGTTGCTGGTGGTGTTGGGGATCTCCATGCTCGGTTCCCTGCCCTGGGCTTACGTCTACGACGAGTGGAACGCCGCAGTGGCGCTGCTCATTTCGGTGGCAATCACCGCCGGCAGCGGACTGGGGCTGTTTTTATGGGGGCGAAGGAGTCGTTTGACCATCTATCGCCGGGAAGCATTGGCCGTGGTCGGCCTGGGGTGGGTGCTCATCGGGGTGTATGGTGCCCTTCCCTTTATGTTCGGGGGGACCTTTACCAACTTCGTCGACGCTTATTTCGAAACGATTTCCGGTTTTACCACCACCGGGGCAACCGTGCTAACCGATATAGAGGTTGTGCCGCGCGCGCTCCTGTTCTGGCGAATGACGACCCACTGGCTGGGAGGGATGGGCATCATCGTCCTTTTTGTGGCGGTATTTCCCCAACTGGGCGTCGGGGCAAAACAGATGTTCCGCTCGGAGGTGCCCGGACCGATTACCGAGGGATTGCGGCCCAAAATCAAAGAGACAGCGGTGGCCCTCTGGAAGATTTACGCCTTCCTTACGCTGCTGGAAATGGGGCTGCTGATGCTGTGCGGGATGAGTTTTTACGAGGCCCTGAGCCACTCCTTTGCCACCATGGCAACGGGAGGGTATTCGACCAAGAACAAGAGCATCGGCTTTTACGACAGCGTTGCCGTCGACGTAGTCATAACCCTTTTCATGTTCCTGGCCGGGATAAATTTTACTCTCTATTATCTGGTGATAAGAGGCAATTGGAAGGCGATGGTGCGCAACAGTGAATTTCGCCTGTATTTGGGAATATCTCTGATCGTTACCCTCTTAATCTCGTTGGATATCTGGTCCCTGCACGGGAGTTTGGGGAAGGCTTTCCAGTACGCCGGTTTCCAAACGGTGGCCATCCTGACGACTACCGGTTTCGGAACGGACAATTTCGATTTATATCCCGCGTTCTCAAAAACCATCCTGGTTTGTTTGATGTTCATCGGAGGCTCGGCGGGGTCGACGGCCGGCGGCATGAAAATCTCACGCCTTATGGTCCTTTTCAAAGTTGCCTACCAGGAGGTTTATCACGTTTTCAGGCCTCAGGCTCGGATGTCGGTGAAGATCGGCGGGGCGGCAGTAGGAGAGGATGTCACCCGCTCGATCCTGGCTTTTTTCACTTCTTTTGTTGGTTTTTTTGCCTTGGGATCGATATTCATGACCGCTCTGGGTTTGGATATCATCACCGCATCGACTTCTGTAGTTGCTTGCCTGGGAAATATCGGACCGGGGTTGGCCAGAGTGGGCCCCATTGAAAATTATGCTGACATACCTGCCGTCGGAAAGGCATTCCTTTCGTTCTGCATGATGCTCGGACGGCTGGAACTGGGCACTTTGCTGGTCCTTTTGGTGCCCGATTTCTGGAGGAGATAGGAAAAAAATGAAGTTTATTGGGCTCTGCTGCGCGCTTGTCTTGATCGGAGGAGGGGGGTTCGCGGAGGAACCGGACATCGTTCGCTATGTGCAGCAAGGAGAGGCTTTCGCCGCACAAGGGCAGCTCGAACCGGCCATCGCTGAATACGAAAAAGCCCTGGCCGCCGGGGCGGGAAGTGCCGCCTTTCTCAATCGCCTGGGGGTGTTCTATCTCCAGGCCCAGAACCTGGCTCAGGCGCACCGGACTTTTCATTTATCGCTGCGTGAAAAACCGGCACAGTTGCCCGTTCTCTCCCGCCTTGGGGAGGTCTTTTTGGCCAGTGGACAGCTCGATTCGGCCATTTACTACGTTGAACAGGCCCGTTTGCTGGCGCCCCAGGCCTCGCCGGTGCACAGTTCTCTGGGATTCCTCTACATGCAGGGAGGGGATCTGAAAAGGGCCAGAGCCCAGTTAGACACGGCTCTGCATTTCGACCCGGAAAACCCGGAAGCCCATCGTTATCTCGGTTTCTATTTTACCCAGATGGACTCCCTGGAAGCGGCCATCGAGCAATATATGGAAATAGTGCGTTTGGTCCCCGATCACTTCGAGGCGTACAACAATATCGCCTTCTTGCTCGCGCAACAGGGGAGCTATGCTCGGGCTTTGGAATATTACGAACAGGCCAGGGAGAGGGCGGTAGAACCGGCCCTTATCTACAGCATCAATGCCCGCATCGAAGCGGTCAGGGCGATGATGGAAGGCAAGATGAGGGCCCGTTTCATCCTGGTTAAGGTGCAAGCAGAAGCGCAGGATTTGAGTCAGCGCATCCAGAGTGGGGAGGATTTTGCAGAACTCGCCCGCCAGTACTCCCAGGCGCCCAATGCACAGGATGGGGGAGATGTAGACTTTTTTGGTCCGGGGGAACTGCTCCCCGAGTTCGAAGAGGCGGTTTTGCAGCTAGAGGTAGGAGAGGTGAGCGGAGCGGTCCAGATTCCCGTGGGATTTCTGATAATCCAGCGTTTGAATTGAAGGAGACCTGCGAAAAAAAATGACGACCAGGAGCGCCATCGTGACGCCCCTGGTCGCCAAGGGAGGGATACGAACCATGACCGGAATGGCTCGTATGGATTAAACGCCCCAGCATACATCGAGTTTCCCACCAGACAGTAAACAGCAGTGAAAATATGGTGGGGGAGTTTATAAGTTTATAAAAAACAGATGCCTGTATTTAAAAAATATGTGGATTTTTTCTGGTGAATATTCGTTTATTTACTGAGATTTCCCTTTCTGTTGCACTGGCCGCTGTCCTTGGGCTTATAAAAATCCCTCTTCCCCACCTGCTCTACGGCGGGTCTGTTAGTCTGGAGGCGTTGCCAATTTTCGTCGTCGCTTTCCGCCACGGGGGACGGGTGGGGTTGGTGACCGGGGTCGTATATGGTCTGATTGATTTCCTCCTCAAGCCGATTATCGTGCATCCGATCCAGGTCTTTCTGGATTATCCTCTCGCTTTTGGTCTGCTGGGTCTTGGGGGTGGATGGGTGGGTGGTTTCGGACGGAGAAGAGAGGGTGGAATCGACTGGCGGTTGCGCATCCGGGGGGTTGTCGGTATATCGGTGGGAAATGGGATGCGCTTTGGGGTGCATTTTTTATCGGGTATGGTTTTTTTTGCTTCCTATGCTCCCCAAGGGCAGCCGATATGGTTCTACTCCCTGACGTATAACGCAAGCTATTTAATTCCTCAACTTGTTTTTCATATCTTATTGTTGCAGACAATGTTAAAGCTTATCATGTTAAAACCCCAGTGAGGTGGAAAATGACGACTTATCGGCCTTTAGATACCGCTGAGCGCCTGCTCATGGGACCAGGTCCCAGCAGCATCCATCCGCGCGTTTATCGAGCCCTGGCTGCTCCGG
>Ga0257125_1003292_pt1 | contig 11682 bp, 7 predicted proteins | sample SI106_200metaG_FD_190183 | JGI IMG/M metagenome (GOLD analysis project Ga0257125, IMG submission 190183) | Marine microbial communities from Saanich Inlet, British Columbia, Canada - SI106_200 | ecosystem: Environmental > Aquatic > Marine > Inlet | place: Canada: British Columbia | collected...
ATTCGTGCCCGAGCAGGCAAGTCCTGTACAACCATTAATCCCAGGTGTAACAATCAGTGTGAACAGTATGCCCTGGTTCCTGTTAGCCGCGGGAATCATTATCCTGTCTCATGAGTTGGGCCATGGCATCATGTGCGTCGTGGAGAACGTGAAAGTTAAATCATCGGCTGTAATGTTCGCAGTAATCACATTCGGTGGGGCTGTCGAGCCTGACGAGGAGGATATTAATAACGCCTCGGTGATGTCAAAGATGAGGATATTTGCAATAGGCAGCATCATCAACCTTGTAACCGGCATCCTGACGATACCAATTTTCATTTTCGCATTTGCCTATCTGCCCATCCAACTGCAGGTCTTCTTTAACTGGCTTTACTTCGTAGCTATCAACTTGGCCATGATGAATATGCTTCCCATCGGCCCCCTTGATGGAGGTCAGATGTGGAGGACGTACACCGAGGGCATGGAGAACGGCAAAACACTACAGTTAATCGGGACCTATGGCTATATCGGCCTGATTCTGATGAATCTTTTCCTGAGCTTCCTCAAGTTCGGTTTCGTTCAGATCTAATTATTACGCATAATGTTTAAACCGAACACCTCTGAGCTATAGTTGCAGCGGTAGGTAGGATCGGGGGGCTAGCCCTACCCCACACCTCAAACGGGATATATGGAGGGATCAGTAACCTGCAAAGGAATCGGAAGCGCTCGGCGAAAGACATACCGCTCTTCGTCGATGTCCTGCCCGGCGGGGTCGGCGGTTCACCTGTGTACGGTCGTAGGACCGCAACTAGGAATTAAAGGGGCGAACATGGCCAGGCCCGGGAGGGAGCAACCTAAGTCCTAACGTTGGACGCTCGACGGATCTCGGGACGGAGAAGGGTAATGTGACCCTACGCCGTGTTAATCCGTGAACCGAGCGGGAGCTATCGCTGCACCTTTACTATCCTACCCTCATCAAGGTTCACATGATAGGGGAACTCTTCTTTGAGTTCTTCAATGTGGCTCACAACGATAATTTGATCGAAGTGCTGGCTCAGTTCCTCTCTGATAAGTCTCATAAAGCCGTCCCTTCGTTGGGCATCAAAGCCACTGAGCGGCTCGTCAAGGAATATGAAACCCGGCCTAGCCCCTCTGCTTTGTGGTATCGTGCTTATCGCGAACGCAAGCCTCAATGCGAGGCTGAACTGGTCCTGGGTTGCCCCGCTGAAGACCCCCTTTCCCCTCCACTTCTTTGCCTCGCGGTCGTAGACATTAATCCTGTAGTCTGTCTCGTCTATCTGTACCCTGTTATACCTGTTGTCAGTCAAAGTGGGGAGAAACTGCATCATATTCTTCTCCACGTTCTGCTTGACGCCACCCATTATTCCGTCCCTAGTTGTATCAAGTAAAACGATTGCTCTCTTCATAGCCTCAACCTTGAACTCATCGTTTTCAGCCTGCTCCTTCAGCTTGGGGTATTCCTTGTTGAGTGCCTCAGTCTTTCCAATCACGGAGGTTGCCTCATCCCGAATACGCCTATTTGCTGTCTCTTCCGTCCTGAGGCTTGATGCTCTCCTAATGTTATTGTCACGACTTCTTCTGGTCTCCTTTTCATCCTCGGGGGTCAAACCGTGCTCCCCAGTTACTGATTCAAGTTTTTCGGTGGTTTCCTTTATCAAGCCCAGTAGTCCGACGATCTCCGTTCTTGCTGCTTGCAGGTTTTTTTCTATTTGGGGTTTACGTGTCATCCCGTCTCTTGTTTGTTTAATCGTTGCGTTGAGCTGTGTGAGTTTTCTGTCCGAAGACCTTCTCTTATTCCTTAACTCCTCTTCATCTGTCGAGGATATTCCTGACTCTTTCTCTTTCTGGGAAATCTTCCCGTGGGTCACATCCAGACTCTTTTGGATGTCTTCCAGCTCCTTTTCATTCTCTTTTAGGAGCCTCGAATATTCTTTCAATCCAGCTACACTTTGTCTGAAGCTTTTGCCCTCCGCCTCAATTCTAGCTAGGTTCTGGAGGTCTTCCTGAACTGCTGACCTTGCAGCATCTATTGTCGATGGCTCCGTCAATTTGATTATTTGCCTGTACTCTCTTGGCTTTCTTGGCAGCTTCTTTAGCTCCTCTTCTATCTGTATGTCGAGCGATGAGAGTATCTCGCTGGGCTTGATCTGGCGTTTCTCAAGGGTCTGGAGTGATTCTCTATATTCTTTAATCCTAGCGAAATCACCTAACACTGCCTCTCTTTTCGTTCTGATCTCCTGACGCTCATCCTCGATGGGCTCCGTCTTGCTTTTAGTGAACAGGTAACCACCTGATGCCAACATGATAAGTCCAATAACGGGAAAAAACAGGTTAATGCTAAAAAGAATCAGACAACCGGATCCCAGGGCAATTAACATAAAGCTTACTATTTTCTTGTTCTGGGTTGTCTTCAACGTGTTTTGGATAATCCGTTCCTGTCCCTCAAGTTCCATTATCCTGTTTTCTGTTTTCTTGTGTTGCCCAAGCTTGTCTTGAATCTGGCTGATTTCCGCCTCGATCTGCCTGGCTTCCCTCTGAACCTCGGTGTGCTCCAGGATTGTCGCTTGTACCTTGTTCAAGACCTCTTCTGCGGTTCTCGCTGGCACGTATTCCTTGATTTTATTCTCCGTTTGGATGAGGAGCTTTTCTGCCTCCTCCGCTCCTGCATGATTTTTTTCTGCCTCTTCGTGTCTAACTTTGACTAATTGACGTCGTGTTTCCAGTCCATTGATCTTTTCATCTAGTCTCTGGAGCTCGTCAAGCTTCGACAACTTTTCTGTCGCTTCTTTAAGAAGTTTCTCGGCGTCAGGTATCTGTGCCTCAAGAGCATCGATGTTTTTCTCCGCTTCGTTGACCCGCTCAAGGTTTTCCTCGATTAGTTTTTCTTCAGCTAGTCGTCCTTCCAGCCTGTTATCGCTCCCATCAATTACTGTTTGGAGCTGTTTCATCTCAAGGATCACCGAGAGTTCCTTTTCCAGTTTTTCGAGAGTATTGCCTACAGTTTTCCTCTCCTCGGCAATCTCTCCAAGCCTTTCCTCTGATTTGGTCTTCCTCTTCTCTGCCTCTTTGTAGTCTTCTGCTGCCCTAGCTGCCTTCTGCAGCTTCCTCAGGTTCTCGCTGTGGGTTTTTTCCAACTGGGAGCGATCCTTTCTTAGGTTGTCCCTCGCATCCACGAAAGACCCCATGTTCAGGAGGCTGGACATGGCTTTGATCCTGTCCTGCTTGTTTGATGCCTCCAACTTTCCAAGCTCTTTCTGTTCGACTAGGCAGCTGTTGAGTAGGGCGTCGCTGTCTATCCCGTGAAGTATCTCCAGAATGTGCTTGTTGACCGCAGTAGCTCCTGTCGTTATCCTTGACAGGGAGTCATCAGCATCACGTTTATTCAGCAGGTGAACATTGGCTCCCTTCCTCTTGATTTCCCTTCGTACCTGGTACTCCGAGTCATCGATTGAGAACTCTAGCTCTATTATGGCTGAAGGTTTTGCGTATGCAATGAGGTCCTCCTTTCCAGCCCGTTTGTTCGGTCGTAGAGCGAAGCCGTACAGAGCGTAGTGGATGGCCTCCATTATTGTGGATTTTCCACTCTCGTTTATCCCGTGGACCAGCATCCTGCCGTCCAGAAAACTCATTCTGTCCATCAAGTCTAACCGTTTGAACCCGCTTGCCTTGAGTGAAACTAGTTTGAACATTCTATTCTCTCTCCTTCATGTAGTAGCTGAGGGCGTACTCCATGGCCTGTTGCCAGAGCTTCTGCTCGGTCCCCTTGCTCTTGGACACAGCCTCCATGGATGTCTCCTCAAGGAGCTTCCTCGGGCTCAGTCCTTCACTCTGTGTGAACTCCAATCCTTCTCCTTTTGGGGTTATCCTGTCAACGTACTCGAAGTAAAAGTTCAGGGCTCGTCCATGTGTGTGAATTGATGTGAACTCTATCTCCCTGTATAGTTGGAAGGGTATGCTTCCCTCCAGCACCAACTGAAAGAGGCTATCCTCAGCGGAGTTTTCGGTTATTACCTTCCTGATAGAGCCGTTGATCTCGCCGTGGTCCATGTTACTGGTATGAAGCTTGACCTGCTTCATTGGTTGGGAATCAACGGGGATGTACTTGATTTCTAACTCTTCGTCGTACTCGGCTAGGATAAAACCTGTAGTTTTGTCGCTTTCGCCGAAATTGTATCTCTCGGTCCCCCCAGGGTACACGATCAGGCTGTCATTGACTTTTTTCTCTGTGTGTTCATGGATGTGGCCCATAGCGAATAACTGGATATCTCCATTCGCTTCAATGCTTGACAGCTTGATGCTTGGCTCCTCCCAGATTGGCGGGGCGATGCCCTCGATGCTGTAATGCAGGACCGCTATGTTGAGGTCGGCTCCATTTGGTATCACTTTATCCTCCAACGGATCTTCTCTAGAAGTCAAGTTGCGATTAAAGCTCATCCCGGAGATCGAGATTTTTTTTTCCTGTATCTCTAAGATATCCTGTTCAAATTCAAGCCTATTCTCAAAAACGCGGGCTAGTTTCGCTCTTTTTAGAAGAACATGGGGTGACACGCCTTCCTTCTCACTTCTTGGGGCCTCGTGGTTTCCTGCAATAATAAAAGACTGAACTCCCGCTTCCTTCAACAACCTGAAAGCATCAATAACCGTGGCTCTTGGTGGGTTTCTCGGGCTTAACTGATCGAATAGATCCCCTGTATTGATGTAGATATCGACTTTGTTATCAATGGCATACTGAACTGTTTTCCACCATGTCTGGCCGATCCGGCTCCTTCTCTCAGATAGTCTGGAGCCAAGTTTCTGACTATACAGGTTGAGATGATTGTCTCCCGTTATCACTATTCGGATCAATTTACCACCTAGTATCGTATTCTTTGTCATTAACTTTCTCAGGGGCCATCTTCTTTGATCTGTAGTGCTCTTCCAGTGCCCTCCCAAGGGCCGCGTCTAGGTCGATATCGCTTCCTCCCTCTGTTGTTGTCCTGCCTGATACCTTGACCATGGTTGGTATCTTGGTGAGGTCACCCACGATAACAGCCTCTCCCTTGTTTAGCCCAGGGAGGTCGTTGAACAGGTCCTCGCTCAGACCCTCGCTGCTCCTGCGTACCGCGCTCATGTCATCTGGGTTCGTGAGCCTCATGATTATCTGGCTGTTGCATTGGCTCAGGACGTTGCTGTTGATCTTGTTTGGCCTCTGGGTTACCACTAGGAGGAATATGCCGAATTTTCTTCCCTCCGCGGCTATCCTCTCGATAGTCCCGGAGCTGAAGCCTCCATGATCAGCGGGGACAAAGTTATGGGCTTCTTCAAGCACCACAAATATTGGGAACTGAAGCCCGCCGGTCACGGCTAGTTGCCAGATATCTGAAAGGGTCTTCTGGACGATGTACTGGGTCACGTTCCTCTGGAGACCCGCAAGGTCTATGATGCTCATGTGTTTTGGCCTGGTAAGGTCGTCAAGTGGGATGTCCTGTGTTCCCCAGACCTTGTAGTTTGTGAGTCTCCTGATATAGTTGGAAGCCCTTCCAGCGGACTCCCTTCTCTGCCGGTCCTCGTCGTTTATGGCTATCCAGTTCAGCCTTTCCATGAGCTGTTTCGGACCGTAAATGCCTTCTAGAGACTTCAACGCATCCGTGATGATGCCTCTCAGGTGAACCCATTTCTCATTGATTCCAGCGACCTCGAATATCTCAGAGTCCTGGAGCTTGTTGAACTCGATTGTGTACGCGTCCGCGCCCCCTATGTCCTCGTCCGTGTATCTCCTTCCTTTGATCCCCGGCGGCCTGTAGATGACCACGTCATCGGCTATGCTGCTTGGCTGCCCGTTCCGGTTCTTCTTCATCATGACATAGTCGCTGTTGGGGTCCAGGACGACGATTGATGCGCCGAGGGGTAGCAACTTCTCAAGGACGAGTCCCACGAGGTAGCTCTTGCCAGCACCTGTCTGGGCTATAACCGCAACGTGTCTCCTGAAGCCATTTGGGTCCAGCTGGACTTTGACTTCCTCTCTGGTGATCAGTCCCCCTATGGTAACACCCCTTCCCCCTGTCTTCGTGAAGAAGCGTACCAGGAGCTCACTTGGGGCGATCGTGACGGCCTGACCGGGGACCGTTGCGCTTCTGGGCATGATGACTTCTCCCATATCATCCATGTATCCGAGAACTTTTGCCTCGCCAAACACCTTTGTAGTCCCGCTGTATCTGCCGATGATGCTTTCTATCTCTTCAAGGCTTAATGTGTCGCTCAGGATGTCAGACCTGTTGCTTATCTTGTTTACCTGTGCCAGTACATCCACGTAAATGAAGCCGTCCCCTTTTCTTTCCTTGACGCCCTTTACTAGCAGGTACTCGTGTCTTGGCGGGTATGCCTCTAGGTCGCTTACGAACGCGAAGAACCCTGTCTCCGCCTGTCCAACTATGTATCCTGTTTTGTCATTGCTCAAAATGTGAACCTCCTCGAACTCCTGTCATAATCAAGTGGTATTCCCAGCTCCTTCCCCAGCACTGATTTGTAAACGGTGTCAACTGCCTTTCCCCCTAACCTGACCTCTCTGTCCACAACGTAGAGAAGCGCGTTATAGACGTCCCACCCCCCGAAATCTGAGACAAGTTGGCTTACCACCGGCTCGACCAGTTCGGGTTTTATGAAATTGAAGGGAGTTACCTCAATTATCTTGCTGGATTTTCCGAGGCAGCTTGCCGGTATATCTATCCTCATTGGCTGTGCGTGTGCCTTCGGTATCATGTGGAACATCACTATCGCGGGTGCGTTGGGGAACTCCCTGATGATATCGGTTGCCCACTTTTGCCTCTCCGGGTCCTGTATGCTACCGAAGTTTGTTTTCCTATACTTTGTTGGCTTTGTGATGCTTGCTGCGTTCTTGACAGCGTATGTCCCTAGCATCAATGGGCGAGTGTAGCCGGTCTCTCCGAGCTTCCACCTATAGAGCATCTCTACGTCCAAGTACTCAGGAGCGGTGACGCCATACCCGAGATTCCTTTTCAACGCCGCCGTTAGGACCCTTGTCTTGCTGAACTTGGAGACCCCAACTAGCATGATGTTCCTTTTCCTGCAGATCTGGTACAGATCTTGCATCGCCTTGATCAGCTCCAGTGGTAGATCCCGCCAGTTGTCGATGTTTATCTCGTTCTGCAGGTGCGTATATCTCCCGTAGAGGTTTCCATCAATGAGCACGATTGAATCGTCTTTTATCTTGTCAATGTTCTCGATGATTATCTGGATCTCCATGAGGTCCCTCTGGATCCGTTCAAACTCCGCTGTCGCGGAGTAGTCTGTGGACCCCTTAATCATCTCAAACCTGAGCATGGGCTCGCTGAAGTTTCCTGTCCCCAGCATCAGGGCTCTTGTTATGAAGAACTCGATGCCGTTTGAGAGTGACCTTGATGCGCTGCTGCTGTCTATGGCGTATTCTTGTGCGTAGGAGAAGCCTGTAACTGGGAGCGGGCACCAGTTGCGGTCGAGCTCTTTCTTAAGCTCTGACTCAAGTTTTATAGCCCTATCGTCGAGGCCGAAGAGCTGGGTGAACTCTGCGTGTTTTTTCTTTATCTCATCAACGAACTCTCCGACGAACTTCAGCCTGTATTCACCTGTAATTATTTCATAAACGCTTGACAGCGATTTATGAATATGTGAACTTGAGTTGACCGGGGAGGTATATGAAACTGGTTACCTACTGGTCCTAGGCTTGTACTTCTTTTCCTTGTACTTGCCAGTAAGCCTGACATGGGTGCCCTTCCTGGTTGCAGCTGACTCGATGGACTGGTCCATCTTCTTGCACTGTAAGGCCCATCCGCATATATCGCACTCTGGCTCGAAGCCGTACATGCCTACGCAATCGGGTCTTGATCCTTCTGACATGGTGAAAAACGGTGGAGGATGATGTAAAAACCTGTCGGATTCAGGTAATTTTGGGATAGAGGCTCCTTGGCTTCACATCATTCTATTTAAACTATACATTAACATTTCAATCAAAAAATGGTGTTTAAGTCCCTGTAATTTTGCTTTAATAACGCAATTTCAAGGCTGTTGGCAACTCATCTTATATTTCATTAAAAATGAAATAAAAATGTTAATTTGGGCATTTTCATCCAACTCAGTTTACACATTTAAGTAGAGTAAGGGGTATTTCTCGCTTGAATAAGGTGGTTTTTACAACGAGTGATACGATGGCTACATGTACTATTTGCGGAGAAGAAGTCGAGACCACTTTCAGCTGTAAGATGTGTGGCGCGGATTACTGCGCTAACTGTGGAGACCCCGACGAGAACGTTTGTACCTATTGCAACGGAGACGAGGAAGAGGAAAGCTTCGAGGACCTCTAGTCTCGATCCGGTTTTGGCAAGCAATATTAATTCCAAACTCACTATTTTCCTGTGACTGATTTTTCTAGTGTTTTAGATAACGTGCCACATTACAGGCGATACATGACGGTTGACGAGCTGCACCAGAGGAGTGCGGATATGGTGAACGAGTACCCCGAAAAGGTGGAGCTAATTGATCTGGGGCCGTCCACGAATGGTGAGACCATCGACTGCCTGAAGATAGGCGACGGCAAGTACAACGCCCTGATACACGGGTTCCCCAACTGCGAGGAGCCCTTCGGGGGCAACCTCCTTGACTATTTTGCGGAGGCGCTAGTCCAGGACGACCAGTTCAGAGAGGACATGGACTACACGTGGTACCTGATAAAATGCAGCGACCCCGACGGGGCGAGACGAAACGAGGGGTTCCAGACTGGGCCACACACGCCTATGAATTTCACCCTCAACTACTACAGGACACCCAACACGTTAACGGCGGAGAGCTGTTTCCCGTACCGGTTCGGGCCCCTTGACCTCAACGACCCGGTGCCCGAGACCAGGGCGTTGATGAAGGTGATGGACCAGGTGCCCATGACGTTCATCAGCAGCATGCATATGATGAAGTGGGGAGGCATCACGTACGAGGTCCCCGAGCCTTGTGAGACTATCTACCCCGCTCTGTGGGACGTGGCGAAGCGGTTCAACGTGTTTCCCAGGAAGAGACTGGGCACAATGTACGCTCCGGGCATCCAGTATGCCGCGTACCTGAGTCCAGCGAGGAGCTGGGTCAAGGCATGGAACGCAGGCAACAAGAACCTTGAGCCCATCAGGGGCTGCTACATCTACGAGTACGGCCAGCAGTTGAACCCGGATATGTTCATGCAGATCCCGGAATGCTGTATGTGGTACGAGCCTCGTATGTGGGATAACACGCCAACGGAGACGACGCTGGGCGAGGCCCTTGATTACGGGCAGAAGGCCATGGACGGCGTGAACAGCTTCATGTTGAGGGTTTGGAACGAGGCGCTGCCGCATTTGAAGACGGGAGGCGTTTACAAGGAAATGATGGACGAGTGGATGGCGCCAGTTATCAGCGCGTATACAAACGTCACTGACCCTGCCTTCAGCTTTGACGAGAAGATCAGGGCCAAGAAGGCGACGGTGGCGGAGAAAGTGGGCGTGGAGGGCCATGACGACCTTTACAGGATGTTCTACCTGGGGGGTTTGATCAGGACCTTAGAAGCGGAGCTTGAGGCGGGTGGCTCTGAGGTGCTCGCCGGGCTCAACGGTGAGGTCATAGGGACGCTGCAGGAGTACGACAACTACCTCCACGACAACTACACGATACTTGCGCACCCAATCAGGAATCTTGTTGGTATGAGTCTGGGCAGCATTCTCCATAGTGCGGAGTTCGCCAAGGGCAAGCAGAGGGCAGTGGTCTCGGGCTACAAGCTCTAACCAACCCTTGGTTCCTGCCACTAGTATTAATGCATAAATTTTCCTGTGTCAAGTAACCTGATCTAAGGGGAAAAAAGGTGGCCAATCTTGGTACCGGGTGGCATTTGTTGAGATAACTCAGTCACTGAGATCTGACCCGCGTGGTGACTAATCGTTTACTTTCTCGCCTCAAAGATCAAAAACAGGTGAAGTTATTGAAAAAATAATTATCGTAGCTATTCTTATCCTTTCAACGGTTTTGATGTCGGCCGGGACGGCCCTGGGAGCGCACGAGGATTTCAGATCGAATCCGTACCTTAACAAGAAGCACGTGGTCACGTTCTCGTGGGTGACGGGCCTCTCCCCGACCCTTCTGCGTGCCCCTAATTGGTAGGAAAGCTCCCAGCGCCTAGGCTTTTCCTTATCATCGCTGAGAATAGTCTTCACCTTGTCTTCGAGACTCGAACTCTTGGAGAATAAGTGGCTAAACAGTTAATGAGGGCGGTTTAAGCTGCTTGTTCATATGAGCGGAAATGAGAGCAAGCAGAATTACCCTTGCTATCGCCTAACTCTCAACACTCACAGGTGGCTTGGGCGGCTGGGCGAAGATGTACAGCACGACCCCGATAATTGCGAGTCCCAGTGTAGTCGTGAAAGCCTGGGTGTAACTCCCTGTAACGTCAAATATCCAACCGGCAAATATCGGTGCGCCAATCTGGGAAGGCAGTATTATCAGGGCCTGCACTCCTGTTATAGTCCCGTAGTTTTTCCTGCCGAAGAAACGTGAGACCATGGCCGGCTTCGCCGTGGTCCGGATACCTATCCCAAGCCCGAAGAAGGCTATCGTGATGTATATTGAGAGCATGCTCTGACTCCTTGTGACCAGTGTGACCATCAGGAGCATCCCGATCGCGTAGCACAGGTTGCTGCCCATCATCAGGTACTTGATGTTCTTGGTGCTCAGTCTATCCGCTACCACGCCCCCAATAATCCTACCCGGGGTGCTCATGAATACCATGAATCCCGTGGCCGCCGCGGCTAGCACGGGGTCAACGCCCCTGTCCGTCAGGAACGGGATGAGATGGACGGCTACAGCGGGATATATCCCTGCAGCAAAAAAGTCAGCGATCTCGGGTATCCACAGCGCTCCTGTCTTAAACGCCTGCTTTGTTGTGAACTCGTACTCTCCTAGCGAGGCCGAGTACTCCTCCCCTATCTTGATGAGCTCCTCTGTATCAGTTGTCTCAGCTGGCTCCCCATCAGGAAGCATCCCGTAGTACTCGGGCCTCCTCGGTTTGATTAGGTACCACGCCGTCGGAATCCCAATGATCCAGGTAACTACGCCCAGTATGACGAAGGAGAACCTCCAACCGTAACCGAGGAGCAGGAACGTCATGATCGGAGGCATAATGGTTCCCCCGAGGACCCTTCCAAGTCTCCCGATGGTTATGGCCATTCCCCTTTTCTTCACGAACCATTCAGTGACCGCTTTGTCTAGGGGTCCTGCGTATCCTAGGTTAAAACCGATGCTTGCGATGACCCAGAAGATCATACACGTTGTAAAGTCCCTGGTGAAGTACATTAACACGAAACCGAGGCCGGATAGTATCACCCCTATGAAGTGGATGGCCCTTGGACCCCACCTGTCGGTGGCGATTCCCCCGAAGGGGCCCTCCAGTCCTCCCTCAAATCTCCCCAGTGACCACAAAGCAGAGGTCGTTGCCCTTGTCCATCCAAACTCCTCCGACAACGGCTTGAAGTATGCACCGAACCCGTAGTACCAGGTCCCGGCCTGCCAAACGCCAGTTAAACTGGACACGAGTACCGTGTACCACCCGAAAAAGATGTTTCCTTCCTCTGTTTTGAAATAAGATAACCAGTCTCGTTTCCCTTCGCGAGTCATGACCAAACAGGGGACGTTCTTTATATA
>Ga0257125_1003293_pt1 | contig 11678 bp, 15 predicted proteins | sample SI106_200metaG_FD_190183 | JGI IMG/M metagenome (GOLD analysis project Ga0257125, IMG submission 190183) | Marine microbial communities from Saanich Inlet, British Columbia, Canada - SI106_200 | ecosystem: Environmental > Aquatic > Marine > Inlet | place: Canada: British Columbia | collected...
TGGCAACTGCTGCTTTGGCTGCTGCCACCGGCGGGATAGGCGCGGCGGCAGGCGGGGCTCTAGCGGCTGGCGGCGGGGCAGCGGCTGGTGGAGCAGTTACTGGTGCTGGGGCAGCAGCAACCGGAACTGCGATGAGCGGAAGTGCGGCAACTGCGGCAGGTACAGAAATGGCTCATCTAGCCAAGGCGCAAGGCTTTAATAAATTGGGCACAGCTCTTGATGCCGTAGGCGCACATAAGCAAGCAAGGGTGGCGTATGGCATGGGGCGCAATAGTGATCTTTCCGCTAGGCAAGATCGCTTGCAGACAAAAATAGATGGCTTTGGCGGTGCGTCAAATAAACCCCAGTCTAATCAGGCGAGTCAATCATCCCCAGAATCTTCTGATATTGGTTTTTCTGCTTCTTCAAGTGTGAAAAAGGAAATTCTCTCTGTTTTTGGTGGCTCATCAGATGATTTTCGCTCAGCTTATAGCGGCTTATCTCCTCATATGGAGGCGGCAGGCTTTTCTCCAGATGGCTTTGCTTCCCAATACCCACAAGCGGCGGGGATGATGGCAAAAACCTATGCACAATCCCAGCAAGAGATTGACGATGCTACTGCCCCTCTCTGGGAAACCGCCAATAGAGCCGGAGTTGACACTGAACTTCTCTCTCTTCTTGAGCAGGCGAAAGAATAAGATGGTCGAAGCAAACACAATTCCTTTCTGGCTACTATCCTTTGCGCTCTTTAGCTTTGCTGATCTGCGTTATCGCTTGGTGCCAGCAATTGAAATTTTCTTTTTGGCAAGCCTTTTTGTTGCTGCACCTGCTTCCTTCCCCCAAGTTCTTGCAATTGTCCTGGCGGTAGCGTGGGGCATCTTTGCTGCTTTCCCAGGATTTCTAGTTATCCCTGCCTTATTCTTCCCGCCAGCGTGGGTTTTATTACTCACTGGCTTTGGTGTTCGACGTGGCTTGATTGGCAGAGCAGACCTTCTTGCTCTAGCTGGGATTGCCGCTTTATTTCCTTGGACTGCTGTTGTCCTATCTGTCTTGGGGGTGGAATTATGGCGCAGATGGTGGCGGAAACGCTACCCAAGCGATGGTCTCTCACCAGCTTTGCCTGGCATGTTATTGGGATTATCTGTCTTTAGCCTTGCCCAATGGCTTTGGACTGTGTGAGGTTATTTTGTACTGGATGGAAAGCCTGGCATCATGCGTGATTTGGGCTTGCGTGACGCGGAGGGAAGTGTATTCACAATCCCAAAAATTTATCCCAATCTAACGCATACCAGGGGGTACCCCCATGCTGAATCTTCTATACTGCCGCCATGAGAGCTGGCGTTATTGGTGTCCCCACCCCCTATAAAATTTTCGGAGAATTTGCCGGACTTCCCTTTTGGGGAGGCGGTCTAACGCTTTTAGCCGCTGCGCCTGGCGTTGGGAAAACCAGTTGGATGTTGCGGATGCTTTTTGATGCCGCCGCTAAAAATATCCCCACCGCCATAGGGTGTTATGAGCATACCGAAGAAGAACTCAAATACAGAATATCCCAACAAGTTACCGCCATGCTTGCCGGGCCTCATGGAGAAGCTGAGCGGTTTGCCAAAGAAGATAAATTGGCAGAGTGTGGCAACGCGGTTTTACTCTCTTTGGATGACCGCCGAGATACGGTGCGCGGTTTGGAAGATGTCTTGTTGAATACCTACAACTTCCCCCAAAAAGGAAATGCCTTGCTTACCGTAGATTATCTCAATCGTATGCCGGTCGTTGGACTAACGGGGATGATCCCCTTGGAGTTACGCAGTGGTGAAGCTGCGGCGGCTTTGCGAGCCATGTCCAGACGACATGAATGGGCAATTATTGTGGCTGCCGCTTTGAAGGCAGAAAGTTTTTACCTGAATGAAGATTTTAATCTGGGGCACTTATTAGGCGATGAGCGAGTGCCTTATGAAGCAGACCGTGTCCTTCTGGTCTCTCGAGATGGCGAGCCTGCTAAATGTGGTTGTCTCAATCTAGTTGTGCATACCCTTAAAGATCGCACCGGTCCAACCCGAACCTGGAAACTCCAATTCTGGGGAGAGCGTTTTTATCCAGCCCTTGAATCTGAATTTGACGGGCATATTCAGTAGGCGGTCTTGATGAGTAGTGTTGCAGAAATTCTACTTGGTATTTTCAGAGAAGCATGGCAGGTACTGGTCGCGTTGATTTTAGCTATTGGGATGCTGGCTGGGTTGGCCCAAATCCTGCGTCTCTCGGCAGGCACGATGATCGGCGCAAATTTGTGGGTATGGGAGGCAATGGCTGGTATTTCCGGCGTATTGATGCTGGTTCTTTTTGCCTTTTTGGGCATCCCTGTTTTGGTAGAAGCGACTTCCTCATCTATCCCCGGTGGTGCTGGGTGTGGACCGATCAATGATTTGGGTACATTTTCAGCCATGCTGATCGCAGGTCTGGCTGGATTACGCATGTTGAAAGCGACCTTTATGGCAGTCTTGTCGGCATCTGCTGGAGGGGCAATCAATACTTCAGTCGCACTAATTGAGATAGCAGAAGCGATGTTTGGGATGCTACTAGCCAGTGTAGCTGTGCCTGCTGCGGCAATCTTTTTAGGCGCATGTTGATTTTATTTCAGGAGCAATAGGATGAATTTTTTAGAAATTAATCTCCAGCCTTTATTGGATGATGGTGGGCCAGGACTTTTCGGGCCGGTCATGGATCAAATATTAATTCTGGCGCGAGATGCGTGGGGATTTTTGGTTGGGCTGATCGTAGTTGTCGCCTTATTAGGTGGCTTATTCTATGTTCTGCAAGGCAGCGCAGGGATGGCATTTGGTGGTTCCAAGATGGCAACTTATGCCATTCTTGGTGTGGTTGGCCTGGTGATTATGGTGCTGATTGGTTTCCTGATCTTGCCGCAACTAGGCGATTTATTAGAAGGCTTCAAGCCTGATCCACCTTTTCGCCCAGCTCCACAACCTTGGGAAGAATTAGGCAGTTTATTCAAGGAATATCTCCCTTATGTTTAACGACCGTGACCTGACCATTATGGGCGTAGGGGCAATTGCAGCTGTGATTTGTCTGCTAATCCCCTCCCTGGGACTTATAGCCAAAGGCATCATCGCCTTCGTAGTTTTGATGATTTTTATGGCAGTGGCTTTGATTCGCTTGGGACCAGACCGCGTGCCGATGGAAGTTTTTCTAAAACGACGCATCAAATTTGCAACTCAAATTAGACAGCATACCTATCATGGTGGGCGTGACGCTAACGCTACCATCCCTTCACCTCGTATTCCTAGAGCAACTTCACATTTCCGCCCCTTATCTTTGCAGTTGGATGATAGCAATATCTATTGGATGGTCTCGATCTGGTTGGCAGTTATAGGAATTTATTTTGTAATTTGGCTACAAAATGGGGGAGCCGAAGAAATTTCTTTTTGGATCAAACAACTCTAGGCCTTAGGAGAAATAATGACCTTTTTATTATCCCTTATCGGCGCATTAGCTTTGGCTTCCATTCCCCTCCTTCTAGGATGGAGACGTACTTATAGTGCTGCGCAAATGGCCAGGCAAATGGGCGTAGCCCCACCTGAGAAGCGCGTTGATTTGGAGAAGATGGCGCGGCAAACGGGAACGGGCTTGACGCTTAATCAAATTCTTTTTGGCTTCCTGACCTGGGCGGGTGGAGGCTTTGTGGCTGGCTTGGCTTTAGGAATGGTGCCCGCTGTTTTATTTTCTCTTGCAGGTGGATTGATATATAGCGGTTCATTATCTGATATCCGTCAGGCTTTTCGATTGCAGCAAGCCAAGGATATTTTGCGTGGTTTGTCTGTTGTGGAAACCTTGCTTGGGCAAGGCAAAACCTTGCAAGATTCTCTGGAAGGAGCAGCCAGGTCGGTTGGGCCAGATGGCCGCCTTGTTCTTGAAGACCTGGTCTTGCGTTTGCGTACAGCAGCTTCTGATCAGGCAGCGAAGGCGGTGAAGGAATGGACGATGATTTGGGATAATCCCGCCGTTGATATTGTTGCCACCTCTTTGCTAGCATCCATTGAGGGGCGGATTGAAATTTCCCCGCTGATAGCAAATCTACGCACGACATTGGGCGCAGTGGTGGAAGTTTTATCCCGTGCACGAGCGGCGTCCAAAGGTATTGAATGGCAGGCTCGTTTTCTGGCACTTTTCCCACCTGGCGTATTGGTTGTGATTTCCATTATGACCCCGGAAAATGGACGGATGTACGCGCAAAATCCTGTTTTCCTTTTGCCGGTATTGCTTGGATCAGGACTATCTTATTGGCTTTCCATGCGGATGGTTCGTAATGGGCTTTCGATTGAGGCTTCGATGGGTTTGCAGTCTGGAGAAGTGGGTATGATCCAGTTAGATCGGATGGGGAAGGTTTTGTAAGGCTATATGAAAGGCTTATTGAAGATCACTTGTGGGGTTTTGGCTTTGCCCTTTTTATGCGGTATCGCTTTTGTGGTTGCCTATGTGGTGATAGTGGGAATTGCCATTCCACAGCTTCCTTCTTGGGCACAGCCCAGCCTAACCCAGTGGCTCTTGGATATTCCCCAGGATAGTGATAATTACGATGCCCCAGCCTGGAATGATTACGACCCTACGCGTGCTTTTTCAGGCACTTGGACGAATTATATGGGTCAAAATGCTGAGATCATCGGTATTCCACTGCAGGGTCCCCTCACTAAATGGGGCGAAGTTTATGAAAAGCCCTTATTAGGTTGTACTTACCATGATCCGAACTATAGCAACCATACCGGCGTTGATTTTCCTGTAGACGTAGGCACACCTCTTCATGCTGTCCTGAGCGGCGAAGTGGTTTGGGCAGGGATGAATGGTCCCTGGGGTAGATTGGTTGTGATTGAAAACAGTGGCTACCAAGTTTGGTTAGCGCATTTTAGTGAAATTTATGTAGAAGAAGGGCAGATCGTAGAACGGGGTGATATTTTGGGCTTATCCGGAGGCGACCCATCTGATCCTGGCTCTGGAAATTCTTCTGGCCCGCATTTGCATTACGGAATCAAGCAACGTGATGGGGATGATTATTGGTGGGTCAATCCCAATCAGTTTTTCTCCTCAGATGATTATCTCCCTTGGGGATGCTCCGACTAAACACTGGATGACTGTACATATCAGGAATATCCTTTTTGCAGGTACAGAGAGCTTGGAGATTTCGCCAGGGCGTTGGACAGATACCTTTCTTTGCCCCATCTCTTATCAGCACGGTCTCCCGCCTTGGGATTATGCGCGGGCAGTACGCACAAAAATCAATGCCTTAGCCAAGTACAGGCGGGGAGCTTCTTTATGGATACAAGTTGAATCTCCAGGTCAATGGTATCTGGAAGAAGTGAAATCTGCGCTCTACGGTTTGCCCCTCGCCACTGCAATTACGCGTAGAGACATTCGCCCTGTATTGACTGATTTTTCTTTTATCCCACGGACATTGATCAAACCTTCTCCCGGTGCACCCACTGCCGAAAGTTGGCAGCCTGTTGATATGGCTGGTGAAGAAGTCCAAGCCTTGCGTGTTCTGGCGAGGATCAAGACAGGCTATACATCCGAAGTTGCATCTTTGACTGGTTTTAGTGTTTGGAAAGCCAGGCGAATACTGCGCGATTTGCATAAGAAAGAGCTGATTATTTCTCATAAGGAACCACCAGAAGAATGGGATGAGAAAAAACGCTTTTATCCATCGTGGAGCGTGAAACGGAAAGGCGTTTCATTAGCTTTGCGTAGCTGGGGGGTGCCAAAGGGCACTAATTTTAGTGCCTATAGAGAAAGACGAAATCCTAAAGATGGACGGCATCGACGTACTTCGCGTTTGTGGGTTGCTTCTTTACGCAGGGCATGGGCTGGGGCTGAGATTTGGACAGGTTGGAGCGAAGTCCAAATATCTGGCTTGAGATCCGCACCAGATGCTTTGGCTTGGGGGAAACTAGATGGACATGAGACTTTGTTTTGGCTGGAAGTAGAGGGAGGCGGAACTTCTGGACGGGTGATTATGCAGCGTTCGGCAAAACGTTTTCGCAAAGCGATCTTATATGCAGAGGCTAATGATCTCTATTTGGTCTTTGCCTTGCTTGCCAAGCCTTGGGCTGGGAGAGCCGCAAGATTGGCTTTTGTGGGCGTGCCTGAAAGGGTAGCGGTTATCGTTGCTGATTGGAAGGGGTTTGGGACTGTGCCAGTTCCTCAATGGGGAAGGGCTGTGCTTGGGAAGAGAATTAGGGAGTAAGTACCTGAGCATAAGTAAACTGGTAAATCGTAAGGCGACATTTATGTCTTCTGCCGCCGATTTAAAAAAACAAGACTTTCTTGAAAAGTCACTCTGAAACCAGTAAAATACAAGCACGAAAAATTTTTATAGGAGAACAGAATGGATTATACAGGTATCCTCATCGGTGTCGGGGTTGGCGGTTGTTTTGTTTTGATCTTTGGGATTGTTGGGGTGGTGATGCTGGTCAAATATTTCCGCGACAAAAAGAAATCAGAAGAGAGCCAAGCATGGTCTGGTACTTCAGGACGTATTACAGAATCCTATGTGCGTGAATCACAATCTCAGGATAGTGATGGCTACACCAGCACTACCTATTATCCCGAAGTGCGCTATCTTTATCAGGTCATGGGTGTGGAATATGACGGGAAACGTGTAGCTTTCGGTGGAGATGTAGGTGGCAGCCGCAAAAAGGCGAACGAAAGGATCGGACAGTATCCTGTTGGGAAAACTGTGACGGTCTATTACGACCCAAATAACCACGAAGATGCCGTGCTTGAACGACGTATCGGAAGCAAGACCATGCTTATCATCGGGATCGTTTTTGCGCTGATTTCGATTTGCTCTGCCTGTATCAGTGGGATCGTTGCTATAGCAAATTTGGCTTCCTAAAAATCTTTTCTTTCAGTTTTATAAAACCAAAATTGTCTATGCGGGGGGGGCAGTGTGTCTGTCAGAACAGAGAACGCCCAACGGTTTGGCTCACCTGCCACCGATTTTGGCTAGACAAGATTGCGTGAAAATCAACCTTTTTACCAAATGGCCGCCGCGCACTCACGCCGAAGTCGGTCTACATCTGTATCGAGAGTGGCTTTGACCTTATCAATGATACGGTGACTACCTTTGGAACGGGTGATAGCTTTGATCTTCTCGCTTTCTTCAGCACGGACGAAGTTGTTTGATAGAGTATTTCGAACAATTTCAATCCCATCAGCAATCACTTCAGGGTCTGTCGAAGAGCAATGTTAGCCTAGTAACCTTCGATGCCATCAGCTTCGTGCGGGAAATGTTCTTTGAGTTTCGCCTTAAGAATTTCCTTGCCTTTGGGGAAATCATATTGCTTATCCCCAATAACAATATGATCGTAACCATCGGGGTTAAGTTCGCAAAATTCAGTAGATCACGATTTTGCTGTAGTAACGGCTTTAGCTGTCAAAATTTATGTTCGCTCTCTCTCAAAAAAGCGACCAGAGTCACTACCACAAGGTGCTTTACATTGAAATCGTGAAGAGTGCCTATTTGGTTAGGCATGATATAAATATGTCATGATGAAATGTCCCTACTGTGAAGATAGTCAAAATCAAGTCAAGAATGGTAAAACATCTTCAGGCAGCCAACTGTATAAATGTAAAATCTGTAGTCGAAAATATACGCCTGAACCAAAGTATCATGGCTACGATAAAGCCAAACGTGAGCAAGCCATTCGTCTGGTTTTAGATGGCAATAGCCAGCGACAAGCCGCTCGACACGTTGGTGTTAGTCATGGCACTGTAGCAAATTGGTTCAGAGAATACGCAGATAGCTTGCCTGATGATCTGCCTGCGCCAAATGACAAGATTGATGTTGCTGAGCAGGATGAACTATTTACCTTTGTCGGTGACAAAAAAACGAAGCCTATGTGATGACCATCGTAGACCGAGAAACGCGTTCTTTTCTTGCTATTCAGGCTGTTTTCAAGCGTAGCCAAGAAGTGGGCCAGAAAATGCTCGATCAAGCACCTGCTGAACAATACTACAGCGATAAGTTCCCTATATACAGTAGCTTGACCTATCGCAGAAGCTACCATCTGGCTTTATCTGACAAAAGTGAAACCTATTCTGTTGAAGCAGATAATGCCGAACTGCGTCATTATTTGACACGTTTGGCGCGCCGCAGTCGCTGCTTCTCGCGTTGCATTGAATGGCTCAATAGACACCTAAAGGCTTTTGCACATGCGTGGAACCAGAGACAGATCCACAATCGTGCTCACCCTTACAACAAGAAGCATGTTATTGAATTCGTATGCCTATAATACTAGCCACTCTGAAATCGTGAACTACTGAAATTAAACATTAGCTTGGGGCATGGATAATTGGTTTGTAAATTCTTAGATGCAGGTGAATATTGATCAATAAGCACTTTCCTCTGTTTATTTTGGCAATATATAACCCCAAAGATGCTCGCTATTCGTCTGCTCTTTTGTAATTGATTGCCAAGCAACAGGTAATTCAAGATCAAAGCGAATACCAGCATTCAAAATCGTCATCTCGAATGAAGTAATGCCTTTACGCCAAGGAATAAGCGGATGTTGGCTGTTTCTTTTACTTAACTCGCTTTGCTTCTCCTTGGATAATTTGCGCAATACTTTTGGCGAGAGTAAAGAAAAGATTAGTGTTTCTCCAGCATAATGATCTACAAAAGAGATCACAAGGGGATTTTCTGCAATTTCAGGGGCACTGAGTTGTGTTTGCCGTCCCAAGGCACGCGATGCAGCTGTATTCAACCAAGCAATAGGATTGTCAATAGAGATATTTGCCTCCACCTGTCCACGCTTCAGGCGCAAATCTTCGATCGCCCACGCCTGGGTTTGTTTGCTGATGCTGTCAATGGCTTTTCGCTGACGCTCGTTTCCGACGCTAATCAGTGCGCCCAAAACGATCAAGGCAATTAGTACAGTGAGTGCAAGTAAATAGTCAATCATTTCTTCCTCCGGGTGAATAGAATAACAGGGGTTTAGAGTTCTTTCTTCTTCGATAGTGCGCTCATCAAGTCTTCCAGTCGAGAGAGAGCTTTAGGGCGCGGATCAATGACACTGTTTGTTGCAAAAATAAGTAGCAGTCCAATAGCTCCAGCAATAGGCCACCTATTTGGATGTGAAGGTTTTTCTTCTTCTATGACAATAGGCGGAGTTGATGTAGCCACTGGTGTAACTGTAAATGTTGGCTCTGGCTGTGGGGTTTTGGTTGCGGTCGGAATGGTAGTTCCTGTTGCTGATGGCGTAATCGTCAGCGTGGGGCTAGGTGTAAAAGTTGGGCTTGGAAAACTACCTACTGGAAATGTTGATGTAGGCTGGGAACGCGGCGTTCGGGAGCTGGTTGGTGTAAAAGTCAAAGTGTTGGCTGGGGTTTGAGTGAAAGTCGGTGTGAAGGTTGCTGTATTTGTCGGCGTGAATGTATAAGTTGATGTTGGGGTAAAAGTCGCCGTATTTGTTGGCGTAAGCGTAAATGTAAATGTGGGTGTATAGGTTGGTGTTTGCGTAAAGGTAGCTGTATTTGTCGGGGTAAAAGTATAGGTCGCCGTCGGCGTAAAAGTGGCTGTATTCGTCGGAGTGAGTGTATAGGTTGCCGTTGGCGTAAAAGTGGCTGTATTCGTCGGAGTGAGTGTATAGGTTGCCGTTGGCGTAAAAGTTAGTGTATTAGTCGGGGTAAGCGTAAAGGTAGGTGTAGATGTCATCGTCGGACTGGGGGTCGCTGTTGGTGTGACATAGAGTGCGTCTACCGAGCGAATATGTACATGTCCTCCAGATGCCCTCACAGACCAAGTTCTGCAACCTGCTGGAACACTAATTGAAAAGCTGTTGAATCCAGGCGTGTTGTTGTTAGGCTTTTGGAGATTCCACAAGGCAGACGACCCACAAGCAGAAACCGTAATCGTGCCCACACCGCCCCCTACCCACTCATAGGCTCCCATTGCCTCAAAATAAGTAACATCTCGTTGGAAGCTGCCGCTAATCGAACTCCCTGAACTAATATGAGTAACAGGCTCTGTGCAGCCGCTTGTGCATAATTCTCCCCCTTCGTCAGCTGATTTCACGGTCATACTTCTGTGGTAGATGTTGGTATACCAAACAGACCCATTCCAATCAATCTTGCCCGAATTATGAGCTTGGTCGTAAGTTCTTCCCTCAATTAATGCCGTAGCAAAGCGCGGCGCAGCTTGGGCTTGAAAAGCATTCAAGGAAAGCAAAAGGAGAAATAATAGAATGCTTAGGGGTAAAAGAAATAGTTTTTTCCCTTTTATAGCTTTATTCATCAAGAGACCTCCGGTTGTCTAGCCTCTCAGCGGAGGCAATTCTCCTCAGTGTTTTTATTGGCACTTCTGCACACCATCTAATTTCAGCGATAATCAATTTATGTTCTTCAAGCGCTTGCCCAATAGAAAGGGAGTAAAACCAATCATTCAACTTCTCCTCTATTTGCTGATCTTCATTTAGCTTTTCAATATCTGCATGGCCTGCTAGCCACAGCAAAAAGAATTCATGTCTTTCTTGACTAAGTTTTTGCGCTTCTACAGCAATAAATTTTGCTAAGGAGAGAGTTTTTTTCATGGTCATAAAAAAATAAGTCTTTTAAAATTCTCTAATAAGGGACAATGGCACCAACCAGAATGGCATAGACTGCCGAACAGAAAGCAAAAAGCCACAAAAGGATCATTAGATGAAAATACGGATCTTTCATGAGCCGATAGTCAGCTTCTTTGGCTTCATGTTTTTCGTCATTCGGTTCATCCCTTTCATTGTCTTTTTTCATAGCTCCATAGCACCTAAAATCCAAGCCGTTTCTTATCTACAGAAGGGTGTGTAGGCGTAATAGCCTTTTTGCCTTTTCTGGAGCTTTTCTTTCCTGTACCTTCACTCTGGAAGTCCCCATATTTCTTGAGCGCAACTTCCGGGGTGAATAATTCATCCAGCAGAGCATGCTGGGCAGGAGGCACCATTGCTTTCAAGGCACTAACCGTTGTCTCTTCCCAAAGAGTTGATGAGATATAATCTTTGGGGTGAGCGGCAATCACCTCTCTAATCAGGGCTTGCACTGTATGGGTATCAGGTCTATTGGGCGGGGTCACTTCAAGCAAGGTTGGGGGCTGCCATTTCTTACCAATTCTCGCTCGTAGCCAACATTGCAAAGTGGGCAAGTCCAGAGTCATATTCCCGTAGCGCACAGTAGCATTCAGTGCCGCCCGAATGGTGTCCGCATCTTCGGGATCAGGGGAGAAAAAGGCTTGGGTAGAAGTGTTGGCAAGCAATGCCTGAACAACCGCTTCAAACCCTTCTGCCCGGCGCATCATAGAAAGAGATTGCACAAGAACAAACATCCGCGCGCCAAACTTCGCCCCTTCAGAGAGCATAGATTCCAGCTTCATCCCACCCGCAATTTCCTGCGCTTCATCAACGAAGAAATAATACGGAATAGGTCTGTAGGTTGTTTCGCGCCTATAGGCAGCATCGAAGACGTTATAGACAATGCTGGCTGTCAGGCGGGCACTTTCGCCACCCATCTGCCCTGCCGGTAAGCGCATCACAACCCAGGCACGTTCCTTGATCCACCCTTCTATATCAATAAAACCACTCTGGTGCATGGAGGCAAAAAGCCAGGGAGAGAGTTCCAAAGACATCACTTTGGAGAGCACGGGAGAGATTACTTCGGTAGACCAACTA
>Ga0257125_1003306_pt1 | contig 11644 bp, 10 predicted proteins | sample SI106_200metaG_FD_190183 | JGI IMG/M metagenome (GOLD analysis project Ga0257125, IMG submission 190183) | Marine microbial communities from Saanich Inlet, British Columbia, Canada - SI106_200 | ecosystem: Environmental > Aquatic > Marine > Inlet | place: Canada: British Columbia | collected...
GATTCGCTTGGTCATGGGCATCCTCCTCAGGATTAAAAAGGTTGCCCGATTATGACACGCCTCGCAGGCGGGGAAAAGAAGCGGTTATTTTGGCGCTTACTTATCTGTTATCTTTGGACGGAACTGGCTACTTTTTCTCAAAGAAGATTTTCTCTGATAATTGTCTGGAAAAGTAAACAAGAAGACCGGCGAAATTACCTATTACCAACAGATGCTGGGGGCGGCAATTGTTCATCCCGGATTTAAAGAGGTAATTCCGTTAGCCCCGGAGTTCATAATCAAACAAGACAGCCAAAACAAGAACGATTGTGAGCGTAATGCTGCGAAACGTTTCTTCGGGAAGTTAAGAGAGGATCACCCGCATCTACCCATTATAATAACCGAAGATGCGTTAAGCTCGAATGCTCCACATATAAGGGAGGCGGAAAAATACAATCTTCATTACATTCTGGGTGTCAAAAAGGGCGATCATCCGTTCCTATTCAAAAAAGTGGAAAAAGCGCAAAAGAATGGCGAAACCCTTCAAATTTATTTGGTCGACAAAAATGATCCCCAAAAAACGCATCGTTTCCTTTTTCTCAACCAAGTCCCGCTGAATGAATCAAATCAGGATTTCTTGATTAACTTCCTGGAATACTGGGAAATCACCCCCGAAAAAACACAGCATTTCACTTGGGTTACTGATTTTACCATAACAAATGACAATGTTTATGAACTTATGCGAGGCGGTCGTGCACGCTGGAAAATTGAAAATGAGACATTTAATACTCTCAAAAACCAGGGCTACAATTTCGGACATAACTACGGGCTTGGGAAAAAAATCTGAGCGTAGTCTTTGTGATGCTCATGATGCTGGCATTTTTAGTTGACCAAACACAGCAGCTCTGCTGTCCCCTATTTCGAGCAACATGGCATAAACTCGGTAGCAAAAGAGAACTGTGGGATCGTATGCGATCCCTGTTTAGAGATTTTGCATTCAAATCGATGAGGATGCTTTACGAAGCCCTCTTTTACGGGATAAAATTCCAACTGCCGATTATTTTATATGATGGCGAGTGATTTCCATATGCATGGACCAAATACACAAAAACGTCAATTCCAGAAAAATTTGCATTTGCCAATAAGTGACAACTGTGCGGTAAATCATTTGGATTTGGCTTATGTCTTGTTTTCGGCCTCCGTTTCTTCAGGATTTGATTGGCCAAACAAAGAATTTCGGGTAATTTTCAGCAACGTTTTCTGAAGACGGCACTCATTTTTTCTAAATGTCAAAAAATAGGCTCAGTAACAAGATGAGCGGGAATTTCTGGTTTCGCAGAGTTCCAGAAAACGGAGCAGCCAGTTGGATCCATTTACAGATAATATTGTTGCCTGGCTTGAAGAGGATATAGCCTATTCGGCTACATGGATTTATGATCGACTCACCAACATGGGCTTCAGAGGCAGTTATGAAATCGTCAAGCGACAGGTACGCCTTTTGAAGGCTGAACGTCAAAAGGTGGCCTATATGCGCTTTGAGACCGAACCGGGTTACCAGGCCCAGGTGGATTTTGGTGAATTTCAGGTTGAGCATGCCAACGGTCATGTTCAGAAGCTGTACCTCTTTTCCATAATTTTGGGTTACTCGCGAAAAATGTATGTCGAGTTGATCGAGCGCTGCGATTTGCCCACTTTTCTCGATTGCCACATTCGCGCCTTTGATTATTTTGGTGGCGTACCCGAACAGATCCTCTATGATCGGATGAAAAATGTTTTTATCAGAGAATTGGCGGGCAGAAAAATGTTCAACGATACTCTTTTGGGATTTGCCTTGCATTACGGCTTTAAACCCGAAGTCGCTCCGGCTTATGCCGCCTGGGTAAAGGGCAAAGTCGAACGGCCCTACTCATTCATCCGAGAAGGCTTCTGGCGCGGCTACAGCTACGTTTGCTTGGAAACGGCCAATCGTGATTTACTTTCGTGGCTGAAAAGAAAAGATGAACGGGTCCATGGGACGGTTCGTGAGGTGGTTAGCAAGCGGTTTACGCGAGAAATGCCTCATTTAAATCCGTTGCCGCGGAAACCCTTCGATACCTCCTACCGGATTTATCGAAAGGTTTATAAGGATTGTACGGTTCACTTCGAAAGTAACAGTTTTGTGGTGCCTCATCGGTTGGTTGGCAAGCAGGTTGTGTTGCGGGTGAAAGATCATAAGATGCGTATCTTTGATGACAACCGGCTGGTTGTGGCCTACAAAATACCCGCCGATAGGGGTAATCTGGTTCAGGATAAGCGTTTTTATGAGGCCTTGAAAAAGGACCGTGAAATGAATGCCCGAAAATATGCACAGGGCCGTCGAAGTAAAGGCCGGGCCAAACGAACCATCAGTCCTCTTAAACCCATCTACGAAATGGATGTGCAGATCCGTCCTCTGACAGATTACGACAGTCTTTTCAAGGAGGCGCGGATATGAGCGACACCCTGGTACTTGAGCGTATTGACATGAATTTATCTCGACTGCGGCTGCCGTGTATCAGAGAGATCTTGCAGCAGGTAACCCAATCCTGTGAAAAACAAGGCAAAAGCTATCTATCGTTTTTAGATGAACTCCTGGAAGAAGAGGTCGCACAAAAAGAGCAGCGCCGGATTGAAACGGCCCTTAAAATCTCCGGACTTCCCTTCCTCAAAAGTATCGATGAGTTCGACTTTGTCTTCCATCCCAAACTGGATCGTCAGCAGGTTATGTCATTATTCGACCTTACTTTTATCCGGCAAAATGGGAATGTGATCTTTCTCGGACCGCCCGGAGTGGGCAAAACCCACCTGGCAGTCTCTCTAGCGCTAAAGGCATGTCAGGCCGGGCTGAGCATCTATTTTACGACTATGGATGACTTGATTGTCAAACTTAAAAAAGATCAGGAGGCCGGTCGCACGGGTAAACGGTGAAGCTACTATAAATCATCTTTGGTGATTGTCGATGAAGTCGGCTATACCCCATTGACCGTGAAGAACGTAATCTGTTCTTTCGGTTCATCGCCGTCAGGTACGAAAAAGCAAGTACAATAATCACTTCAAACAAAGCCTTTTCTGATTGGGCGGAACTGTTCCACGATCCTGTAATCGTTTCTGCATTCTTGGACCGGCTGCTACACCATAGCGCGGTGATCAATATCAGAGGAAACAGCTATCGTTTGAAGGGAAAACTCGCCGAAAAGGAGGTGGAAGAATTTAATAAAGTGAATGGGTGTGGCTCAAATTTAACGACCGAAAATGGCTCAATTTTAAACGACCGTTGACAAAGCCCAAGTGGCGGTTGTAGGCCTGAGAGAAATCAGGCGGTGGTTTTTTGAGCATCGGTAAGGAGGTGAACCATGCCGAGAATAGCAAGGCTGATCGTGAAGGAAGAAGAAGCAGTCTATCACGTTATATCGAGTTGAAGGTCAAAAACTATCTATTTCTTCAGTTCTTCTTTAATCGCAAGCCCGATCTTTTCCAGGATATAAGGCTTCTTTATATAGTTTCCTGCACCCAACTTCTGGGCCATCTTAAGCTCCTCTGTTTCAGAAAACCCGCTGGCCATGATCGCCTTCTGGCCGGGAGAAATCTTGATGATTTCCTCGTAAGTCTCCCGTCCGTTAATCCCTTTCGGCATGACCATATCCAGGACGATGAGATCAGCTGCGTGTTCCTTCAAATACGCAATGGCTTCCTCACCACTTGAAACCGCCTCAGCATTGTACCCCATCCGGGTCAGCATCCCGCATGCGATCTCACGCTGCCGCTCCTCATCGTCAACCACCAGGATTTTTTCTCCATGCCCTAAATAGTCTTCTAAGGGGACCGCTTCTTTCCCGGTGGCCACCGTCTGTCTCGTAGCCGGAAAGTAGAGCTCAAATACCGTCCCCTTCTGGCTACTCTCTACGTTTATGTACCCCTTATGATCTTGGACCGTATTCCATACGACAGCGAGACCGAGACCTGTTCCACTCCTGCCCATTACCTTCTTGGTATAGAAAGGCTCAAAAATCCTCTCAAGGTCTCCAGGCGTTATGCCGGAGCCATCGTCTGAGACGGTCAACACAGCGTATTCTCCAATACGCACATCCCCATACCCTTTCAGGGGCTCATCCAAATACTGATTTGTTGTGGAGATCGCAACGATACCGGTGTCCTCAATGGCCTCTGAGGCATTGGTGACCAGATTCATCAAGGTCTTTTTGATGTGGATAGGCGAACAACTTATATTCAACTGATCCGGATCAATCTCAGTTTTGAAGGTGATAAACGGGTGTATTGCAGCCAGTTGCTGATGCTCAGCAGAATCCAGGTATCCTTCGATCTGGGAATTCAAGTTGGAGACCTCCTTGCCCATGACAACCCCTCTTGCGACTGTCAGTAAATCCGCCACCACATCGGCAGCCCTCATCCCGGATTCTTGGATTGTTTTTATGGGTCTTCTGAGCGGGCTGTTTTCAGGTAAATCCATCAGGAGTAACTCCGGATAGGAGACGATCCCAGACAGGATGTTATTTAAGTCATGGGCAACGCCGCCTGCCATAAGGCCAATGGCTTCCATCTTTTGAGCCCGTTGGAGTTGGTCTTGGAGCTTTAATCGCTCCTCTTCAACCTGCACCCTTTCAGTGATGTCTGTTGAAACAACCGTTACCGCTTCCGTCCTACCGTCCGGTCCGATGACAGGGCTGAGAGTCCGAAGGAAATGCTTACCGTCCCTGTAGCTTTCATGTTCATACTGCTGTGGCGCATCGCTCGCGAATACCTCCTCAACTTTCTTGAAAAATTCCTGTGTATCACTCGCCGAATGGAATTCTCGGTAGGTTTTTCCCGTAACATTATCTTCAGGCACGTTAAGCCTTGACAGATACCGTTTGTTCACAAAAAGATAGGTGCAGTTCCCGTTCACCACGTAAATGGAATCCTGGGTGGACTCAACGAGGGAACGGTATTTCTCCTCGCTCTCCCGCAATGCATCTTCTGTCCGCTTGCGCTCGGCTATTTCATGTTTCAGAAAGATATTGGCTTTTGAAAGCTCAGAAGTCCGTTCCTCAACTCGCTCTTCTAATTCTTCCCTGCCTTTTTGCAGTGCTTCCTCTGCTCGCTTGCGCTCGACGATGACCTTTGATAGATCTTCGGTCTCTCTTAAACGTGTGTCTCCAGCTTCTTTAGCAAGCCGTTTAAAATAAGCGATCTCTTTTCTCGCTTTTTCCAAGAGAGGTTCTAATTTTATTTTATCTTCCATCTCCCTAACTTTCTGTTAAAACCAATAAAACTCCCGTCCAATCAAGCCCTCTGCTTTTTCCAAGTAGCGGCGCTATTTCAACTCCAGAATAAAAACCAAGTAAAGGGATGTTATATTTATTAAAAACTTGTTGAACTTCAGCAGCTTCTTCAGTTAGAGTATCAGAGAAGGCTGCTGTTCTGCCTGCGCAATCAATATATAGGCCAAAACCAGGTTTTCTACCATCTGCTTTTATTTGCTCTATCAAACCGATTGCATTTCTCTTTGCGGACTCTATCATTTTATTTGTATCTCTAAGCATAAACTGTATTTCTGTACCTTCCTCAAGATCTGGTTCAAAAATAACAATCCCATTGTCATCAGGCAAAACACCCGCAATCAGTCTATTGATATATTCATCTTCTTTAAAGTCCGCATATTTATCTCCAATGTTTACACCTATTGTGAGGCGTTTGACAGGAGTCTGCTTTCGCCAGTCAGGGCTGGCGTATATATTATCAATCATCTCAACAATTGGTTTACCATCTACCTCATAAATGATAGGCCCTTCAACCCTTGTGATGGTATGGTAAATACCATCTTTGGGAGTGCAACCATGCATAATTCGGGAGTAGAGTTCAATATCTCCAGCTAATAGAGCGCCAACAACACTTTGCTTTTCAACATAAGAGCCGCAAAACTGGTTTGTGGGGCTAAAATCAAAATCTCCCACTAAACCCGCACCAACAATGGGTATATTTGATTTTAGTGTCTCTTCTAACCCCTTAATTAAAGGTGGTGATGCATTCATAACAGGCGGTGTCGTTTCTGTTGGCGGAATCTTTACTGAATCGTAGAACATGAACAAAACCTTATCCGCCACTCCGGTCGATAACTTTTCTATTATTTTTTCGCCAGCCAGTCTTTCATTCTTATCCAACTCACCTTCTGAGGCAACTTCACATTGGATTCCATCTAACTGTAAAATAGCAGCGCCTGCAGGATAGCCTTCATATGATAAGTGATCATTGGTGATTAAACCTACAGCTGACCCTCCAATTATTGGTACTTTATTTCCTACAACAGATTGCAATCCTCTAAAAAATTCAACGTGATCAAGTTGTCCACTGCAAAAAGCAAACATAAGGCCAGGGTTTTCTATGTTGCCCATTTCTATTGCCTTTTCACTTACTTTTCTGCCTGATGAGGCAGCCTCCTTCTCGTTACAATATCCAATTCCGATTTTCATTTTGACTCTCCCTAAGATTTGAATACATGCTTTCAAACGCAAAGGATCCCTTTTCTAAATCATTAACTCTCTGTTCCAATTCTTCATAAGCCGGTTCTTCTGCCATTGGAAAATCCCTTTATGACGCCGTAATTAAGGGGTCGGAAATTTACAGGGTGGCGGAGATCACTACCTTTTGAATCTGGCTGGTGCCCTCGTATATCTGGGTGATCTTGGCATCGCGCATCATTCGCTCCACCGGGTATTCCTTGACGTAGCCATAACCGCCCAACAGCTGGACCGCATCGGTCGTGACCTTCATGGCGGTCTCCCCGGCGAAGAGTTTCGCCATGGCCGACTGCCGAACCGCATCTTTTGGGACGCGGTCCAGGTTCTTGGGGAATTTTTCGAAAACACTGGCGGCTTTGTAGGTGAGCTGTCGGGCGGCTTCCACCTGGGTGGTCATATCGGCCATCATCCACTGAAGCCCCTGAAAAGAGAAGATGGGTTTACCGAACTGGGTGCGTTCCTTGGTGTAGTTAACGGCGTAGTCCAAAGCGCCCTGAGCAATGCCCACGGCCTGGGCGGCCACCGGGATACGGGTGAGATCCAGGGTTTTCATGAGAATGGGAAACCCCAATCCTTCACCACCCAGAATGTTTCCCGCCGGTACCCGTACATCTTCCAGGATGATTTCCACGGTGGAAGATCCCCGAATACCCATTTTGTCTTCATGTTTGCCGATGCTGAAACCGGGCGTGCCTTTATCCACGATAAATATACTGGTGCCTTTGGGACCCGCCACGGAAGGATCGGTCCTGGCTGCGATGCACACCACGTCCGCCACGTCCGCATGGGAGATGAATGTTTTGGTTCCGTTAATGATATAGTCGTCGCCGTCTTTGACCGCCTTGGTTTTGAGACCGGACACATCGGAACCGGCATTGGGTTCCGTGAGGCCGAAGGCGATGAGGTTTTCACCCGTTGCCAGCTTCGGGAAATATCGCTCCTTCTGCGCGTCGCTGCCGGCCAGCATAATGGGGGTGGTGCCCAGTTCGTGGACCAGGAGGACCACGGAGGTGGAAGCGCAGACTTTGGCGATTTCTTCGATGATCAGGCAGAGGGAAAAAAGCCCCATCTCGGATCCGCCGAATTTTTCCGGATAGTCAGCGCCGAAAAGTGCGTTTTCCCTAAGCAGTTCCACCATGTCCCAGGGGAATTCGGCTTTCTCATCCCTTTCCGCGGCACCGGGGGCAATCTGTTCTTTGGCCATGCGGGCAACGGTTTCCTTGAGCATTTCCTGTTCTTCTGTTAGGTCGTATGACATGGGTTTCTCCTTGATGATTTAAGAATTATGCCAAGCGTTGATGCTTCATTTGATACCATTGCGGTTCAGGGAAAGTCAATGCCCGTTAAATACCGCAATCGGTTGACACGAAGCCATTTCTATTCTATGTTCCCCTTGATTGCTAAATGAGGCATCATTCATTATTACATATTCGACCAAGGAACCCAAATGCTAAAATTTATCGAGGAAAGTCCGCTTTACCGAATCGCCAATGCGCGCAGTATGGCCTTTTTCGGAGCATCCAACAGTGTTACTTCCATGGGAACCCATCTGCTGTCGGCGGCTCTGGCCGGCGGTTTTAAAGGCACCGTTTACCCGGTCCATCGCAAGGAAGAAAACGTTCAAAATCTAACGGCCTACCGACGGGTGGAAGACCTGCCTGAAGTCCCTGATCTGGCGGTCATCGTGCTGCCCACCCATGTTGTCAATGAAACCCTTGAAGCCTGCGGAAAAAAGGGCATTCGGCAAGCGGTGGTGGTTTCGGGAGGATTCAAAGAAGTGGGGGGCGGCGGCGCTGAGCTGGAGGCGGAGTTTAAGAAGATTGCGGGTGCCCATGATATGAAAATTCTGGGGCCTAACTGTCTGGGAGTGGCCAATCCCCACCACAACCTCAACACCACTTTTATTCCCAATGAGGGCCCCCCCGGGTTTGTGGGGCTGGCATCCCAGAGCGGGAGTTTCGTGACCCAGATGTTCGAATATCTTTCAGGCTTCGGTCTCGGGTTCAGCACCGCCTTCAGCGTGGGCAACGAAGCGGTTCTGGATATTGTCGACTGTCTTGAGTATCTGGGTGCATGCCCCCATACCCAAGTGATCGCCCTGTATGTGGAGGGTATTCGAAGAGGGCGTGCTTTTATTGAGGCGGCCCGGGCCATTGTCCCCCACAAGCCCATTGTGGCCGTTTATGTGGGAGGATCAAAGGCCGGAAAAGCGGCCGGTTTTTCCCACACCGGCGCCATGGCAGGCCCGGATGAACTCTACGATGGCATGTTTCGGCAGGCGGGCATCATACGGGCCAGGTCCGTGGTGGAGCTGTTTGATTTCTGCTGGGTACTGGGTGCCCTGCCCATACCTGAGGGCAACAGGGTCGTGATACAGACACACTCGGGTGGGCCCGGTGCCGCGGCCGCGGATGCCTGTGGAAGGGCGGGTCTGACCCTTTCCACCTTGTCCGAAAAAACACTGGAGAAATTGGCCCCCTTTGTTCCTTCTACGGGGAGCGTCGGCAATCCCGTGGATCTGACCTTTAGTAAGGATCACGCCGCGTTTTATTCGGATATCCCCGGCATTTTACTGGCAGAGGAGAATGCGGACATTCTCATGGTTTACCTGCTCAGTCCGCAACCCGTGGTGGAAAGGGTGTTGAAAGGGATGGGGATTCCTGAGGAGGCGGTTCCGGCGCAGAGCCGGAAAATCATTAAAAGTAATGCTGAACAGCTTTCACAGCATGTAAAAAAGCAGAAAAAGCCGTTTATCGGTTACTCATTTCATCGTCCGGATGCGACCCTCATGCGTGAAGTTATCGCAAACGGTATGCCGGTATTGCAGGGGGCTGAGAGGGCGGCTCGGGCAGTGGCCGCGTTGGTAGCTTATGCCGGGGTGAGGGAGAGGAAAAAGTGAACCCCCGTTATCTAGTGTCCGTCCACGAATGAGAAAATTTGTTCGAGTTCAAGGAGGGCGATAATTGTAACCGCAGGAATACATTTAAGATATTTCGAGGATTACAATTTGAGCCTGACACCGAAATCGGGCAAATTGGCCATTTGTGGATGGGCACTATCTATTCTTTCCAGCCGTGGAGGCCGATCAGGTTGACAAAGCGGCAGCCGCCCAGGTCTTCCTGGAGATACTTTCCGTTTTTGTTCGTGATTCGTTTAAGCTCCTGGCTGGTTCTGTCCCCGATGGGGATCACGAGCCTTCCCCTTTCAGCCAGTTGGTCCAGGAGCGGTTCAGGGATCCGGGGGGCGCCTGCGGTTACCATGATGGCATCATAGGGGGCGAACTCCTGCCATCCCAGTGTGCCGTCGTACGCTTTGAAGAGCACATTGTTGCACTCCAGTTCCGCAAGAAGGGTCCTTGCCTTGACCATGAGCACCCGGATCCGTTCAACGGTGTAGACCTTTTCGGACAGTTGTGCCAGAATCGCTGTCTGGTATCCGCTGCCCGTACCGATTTCAAGCACCTTTTCACTTCCCGTGAGCGCCAGGGCTTCCGTCATGAGGGCGACCATATAAGGTTGGGAGATGGTCTGTTTATGGCCGATGGGCAATGGGTGGTCGTTATAGGCTTCCCCTGTAAGGGCTTCTTCCACAAACCGGTCTCTCGGGATTTTCCCCATGGCATCAAGTACCAGCGGGTCCTCGATGCCGCGCGAAATCAACTGACCTCTGACCATTTTTTCTCTGGCCAGCCGATAATCAGGGTTAAGGTTCATGGTGCTCTCTCTTTTCAGGTATCAAAATTATCTCGGGATGCTAGCATAAAACGAATTCCATTGTAAAATGCTTTTGAAACGAAAGCCCCAAGAGCATGTTGACAACCCTTTTTTAAGGTGATACTTTCCAAACGCTTCAAAAAGACTTTCATGTCGGTGAATTATAAGAGAAAGTGAGGAATTTCATGAACTTTCAGGAACTGATAACGGCCCTGCAGCAATACTGGGCCGACTATGGGTGTATTATTCAGCAACCCTATGACCTTGAGGTTGGCGCAGGGACCTTCAACCCGGCTACGCTTTTGCGGGTGCTGGGACCTGAACCATGGTCTGTTGCCTATGTGGAGCCTTCACGCAGGCCCACGGACGGCCGATATGGGGAAAACCCCAACCGTCTGGGACATTATTACCAATACCAGGTGATTATTAAACCGTCTCCCATTGACATACAGGAGGTTTACCTGGGAAGCCTCAAAAGCCTGGGTATCGATCCATTTGAGCATGATATCCGTTTTGTGGAGGATGACTGGGAATCCCCGACCCTTGGGGCTTCGGGACTCGGTTGGGAGGTCTGGCTCGATGGTATGGAGATTACGCAATTTACCTATTTTCAGCAGGCCGGCAGTATCCGATTGGACCCCATCAGTGTGGAAGTGACCTACGGCCTTGAAAGAATTGCCATGTATATGCAGGAAAAGGAAAGCGTCTATGATCTCATGTGGAATGATCATTTGACCTACGGGGATGTTCATCAGAAAGGTGAATGGGAACTTTCCGTGTACAATTTTGAAATGGCGGATGTGGATATGCTGCTGGATATGTTCCACAAGTATGAGCAGGAGGGTTTGCGGGTCGGGGGTGCCGGTCTGGTGTTGCCCGCCTATGATTACTGCCTTAAATGTTCACACACGTTTAATCTGCTGGATGCCCGGGGCGCCATCAGTGTGACGGAGCGGACCCGGTATATCGATCGCATCAGGCATCTGGCGCGCCTCTGTTCAAAGAACTATCTGGCCCAGCGCGAGGAAATGGGATATCCCCTCAACAATAAGTAGAATAATAATAACGGATGACAATTATGATGGCAGAATTGCTTTTGGAGATCGGTACCGAGGAAATTCCAGCGGGTTATCTGGAAAGCGGTTTAAAAGAATTAAAAAGACTGGCCGGGGAATGCCTCAAAGAAAACCGAATTGATTTAGCGGGCGGTCTTGAGGTTTACGGTACGCCCAGGCGCCTGGTTTTGATGGGTAAGGGTGTTTCTAAGAAACAGAAAGATCTGATTAAGGAAGTGACCGGCCCGCCCAGAAAAGTGGCTTATGACAAAAGCGGTGTTCCCACCAAGGCGGCCGAAGGCTTTGCCAGAAAACAGGGGGTATCCGTTGAGGAACTGAAAACCATTGAAACCCCCAAGGGGGA
>Ga0257125_1003307_pt1 | contig 11644 bp, 10 predicted proteins | sample SI106_200metaG_FD_190183 | JGI IMG/M metagenome (GOLD analysis project Ga0257125, IMG submission 190183) | Marine microbial communities from Saanich Inlet, British Columbia, Canada - SI106_200 | ecosystem: Environmental > Aquatic > Marine > Inlet | place: Canada: British Columbia | collected...
CGCTTGCAAAGTTGGTGGATGAAGCCAGCTTTCAATTTGATTTAAGCCCAAAAGATTCCCAGTTCTTGTCAAGGTTTGTAAAGAATGACGATCATTAGAATCCTGCCTGAAATCCTTTCCAATAAGATTGCAGCAGGCGAGGTGGTGCAAAGGCCTTCCTTTGTTGTTAAAGAGCTTGTTGAAAACAGCCTTGATGCAGGCGCAACAAGTATAAACATAGAAATTGAAAAAGGAGGAAAATCTTTAATCCGGATTTCAGATAACGGCTGCGGGCTTTGCCGGGATGACGCACTTTTATCCATTGAAAGATATGCCACAAGTAAAATATTCACCGCAGAAGACCTTTTTAGTATCTCAACCATGGGGTTTAGGGGTGAAGCACTTCCTTCCATTGCATCAATATCCAAATTCACCTTTGTAACAAAAAATAAAGAATCTGATGTTGGAACAAAGATTGATATTGCCGGCGGAAAACTACTCAATGTTTCTGATATCGGAGCACCCGTGGGAACCATGGTGGAGGTGAAAAATCTTTTTTTTAACACACCGGCCCGAAAGAAATTTTTAAAATCCGATAACACAGAGAGCAGTCACATTGCCGATGTGATATCCGGAATAGCACTGGGATACCCTGGTATTGGTTTTCGTTTGTATTTAAATAGAAAACCGGTTAAAAATTTTCCTACAGGTCAGGATTTTATTCAGCGATCCCTGTCAGTACTGGGAAAAGACGTGTCCGGTAATCTTTACCCCATTGAATTTGAGAACCCTACACTGTCTGTTTCAGGCACCTGTTCCAATCCCGCTGTGACAAGGAGTTATTCCAACCGCATCTACCTTTTTGTCAATCACCGACTGGTGTATGACAGGGGGCTTGTGGCGGCAGTTATCAGAGGATACCAGGGGAGGATCATGAAAGGCCGCTTCCCCATGGGGGCGGTGTGTGTAAATCTGTCCTTTGACTCTGTTGACGTGAATGTCCATCCTTCAAAACGGGAAATAAAGTTTTTAAACCCCCAGCCTGTGTATCAGTCTGTTTCAACGGCTGTCAGCAATGCACTTTTTTTGGCACAAAAAAACGAAACATCCTATACAGGAAAAACCAGGGTAACCTCTTTTCAAAGATCTTATGATCTCCCCCCCAAAGATCCTGGAGATCAACCATATATTCATAAAAAGAGAGGCAGTTCATTGGCCTATATGCCCTATGATCATATGTCTGATATGGCAGAGACTCAAAAGGTTGAGCAGGCACAGCTTGAGTGGCCAAAGATGAGTTCTTTGGATATTCCAAAAAACACATACAGTCTGACCGGGCTGACCATTTTGGGCCAGGTCATGGGTACCTATATTATTGCTCAAAAAAATAACAGTCTAATGCTGGTGGATCAGCACGCAGCCCATGAGAGAGTGGTATATGAAGCCTTAAAAAAACGACATACGACCTTTTCAATTCAAAGCCAGGCTCTGCTGGTACCAGAGACCCTTGATTTAAACCACAAAGAAGCTGATTTGTTAAATTCTATCTTAGAGGATTTATCAGGCCTGGGCATTAAAATAGAACCCTTTGGCGGTACCACATTTGTCCTGAAGTCTATTCCCCAGCTAATAGAAAAAAAGCAGATTAAACCCCTTGTCCTGGAAATCATTGAAAGTTTTTTAGAAACCTGTGATCCATCTTCCAAGGACAAATGGATGGAGGATTGTCTGATTTCCATGGCCTGCCATACAGCCATTCGGGCCAATAAAGCCCTGAAGCCAAGGGAAATGGAGCAATTGCTGGAAGATCTTGAAAAGTGTAAAAATCCTTTCCACTGCCCCCATGGCCGTCCTACAATTGTCTGTCTTGATGCCGGACAATTGGAAAAGCTGTTTAAAAGAGTTGTCTGATGACAGCGTATGATGTATATAATTGCGAAAAATATAAAAAATATAATGTATCAAACCGTATAAAGGAGTCCCATGTTAAAGCCCTATAAAATTATGAAGACCGGGTGGATAGTAGTCGTTTTGTCACTTTTTATTATAGTCACCATCACCCCGGGTCTGTGTTCCCAGCCTAAAAAGGTTGCCGTGATTCCTTTTTTGGTAAATTCACCTCAGGATCTTGGCTTTTTACAGGATGGTTTGTTTAATATGCTTTTTTCCAGACTGTCGGATCCTGGTAAAGTTGAGGTAATGGATCGTGAAACCATTAACAAGGTCATGGCAAAAACTAAGGCAACTCTTGGAAGCAAGGGCTTGCTCAATGAATCCAATGCCAGGATTATCGGTGCTAATATTGGGGTTGACTATATTCTTTTCGGAAGTCTGACCCATTTTGGGGAAAGTGTCAGCCTGGATGCCAGTATGGTGGACATGACGGCAAAAAAACCGACCTTAACCTTTTTTGAACAGAGCAAAAGCATGGGGGATGTCATTCCCATGGTCAATACTTTTGCAGGTGATATCAATTTAAAGGTATTTAACCGCAGAATTGCCAATGAGATGTATGCAGTCCCAAAGGTGTCTCCTTTACAGGGCAATTCTCAATATAGCAATGGTCAGGAAGGCCGGAACAGCGGCGGGTTTATCAACCTCCAGCAAACCAGTCAGAAAGGGTTTCAGACGCACTTAAAGTTTAAGGGTCAGATCAATGCCCTGGCCGTTGGAGATCTGAAAAAAAATGGCAGTATCCAGGTGGTGACAGCAACGGATTACGAGATTTTTATTCATAAGCTTGAGGGCAACAGGCTTTTAGTTGAAAAGAAACTTGAATTTAGCTCCATCCATAGGATCATATCCCTGGATATCGCAGATATCAATAAAAACGGGTATCCGGAAATATTTGTGACAAGCCTGAATATTCAAAGAGAAGGATTAAAGTCATTTGTAGTGGAATATAATGGCAGTAAATTTATAACGCTGACAGATGATGAATCTTATTATTTCAGGGTGATTGACGGCCCTGACAATGGTAAAATTCTTCTCGGCCAGAGATATGCCGCCCATCCTTATAAGGGTAAAATCTACACTATGAAGGCCATGGGCACAGGCTATGTCAAGGATAAAAAACTCCGAATGCCCAGAAGGGCATCTGTACTTTCCCTTGTAAAGGGTGCTGTGACCCAAAAAGATGCAGCAGAATATGTGATGATTAATGAACACGGACGGTTAACTGTGGTCACTGACACGGGCAGGATTGACTGGCAAGGAAATAAAAAATTTGGCGGCACAGCCCATTATTTCCTTCTTCCCAGGGATGATTTGGATGTTACCTTTCAGGAACGGGTTTATTTTAATCCCAGGATTCTTTTTTATGATGCTGGAGATGATGGGAAAAAAGAGATTTTTGCAGTGAGAAACGAGGAACTTGGCGGCGGTGTCTTGGGTCGGTACAAAAGATTTACAAAGGGAAGCCTTGAAATTCTTTCCTGGAATGGTATTGCCCTTGCTCCGGTGGCCAAAACCCGAACGGTCCAGGGATGGATCAGTGACTTTGCCATTGCGGATATTGACGGGGACGGCCAAAATGAATTGGTGACTTCCGTGGTGGGTAAATCAAAAATTGCCATCGGGAAAAAGGGGATTTCATCCAATATCATTTCCTATAAACTGGAATAGCCGGTTAAAAAATGTACAAAGAGCTTGACAAAAGGAGATAAACTCCATAAACAGTGTATGAATCTGGATACTTTCGTTTAAAAGGAGCGCTGGTATCCGGGTAATTCAGGTGGTGAATAATATTTTTAACAAGGAGAAAAAGATGAAAAAATTAATAGTGCTTGTTGCTGCAATGGTTATGATTGCAGGTTATGCAAATGCTGCTGAGTGGAATTTTTATGGTTCTGCTCGTGTAAGTACTTTCTGGACATCTATTGAGACAATTGCTACACCAACTACAGCTGATGTAGACAACTTTGCACAGGGCCTCCAGGGTAACTCTCGTGTGGGTGCCAATGTTAAAGTTAGTGATGAACTGTCCGGCCGTTTTGAAGCTGGTAATTCTGGTACTACTTGGAATACTCGTCTTATTTACGGCGAATGGAATTTCGGCGGTGGAACATTCCTCGTTGGTCAGACCTACACTCCCCTTAACCTGTTCTACTCCAACCAGGTATTCGGTGGTGACACAGACCTTCTGGCCTATGGTGGTGTTTACAGTGGCCGTGCTCCACAGTTAAGACTGAAATTTGGTGGTTTCCAGATTGCAGCAGTTGCTCCTGCAGCAGCTAACCTTCTTGGTGCTGGTGGTCTTACAGAAAATAAACTTCCTACAATTGAAGCTGCTTATTCTCTGAAAATGGGAGCAGTAGCTGTTAAACTTGCTGGTGGTTATAATTCCTATGAAAATAGCCTTGGTGTTGCAAATTATGACATTGATGCCTATGCTGTTGCCCTTGGTGCAAGTGCAAGTTTTGGTATGATTAAATTTGGTGGTAACATCTATTCCGGTCAGAACTCCGGTCAATTGATTTGGACAGATGTTAATGGTGCCTTTGGAGCAGCTGATGGTCTTCCTGTTATTACCGGAACCCAGGTTCGTGACAATGATGTTCTGGGTTACGTAATAGTTGCCACTGCTAAATTAAATGATATGTTCAGTGTTGAATTCGGCTATGCTGGAATTCAAACAGAACTTGATGCAGTTCCCGGTGGTGTACCTGTAACTGATGATGCATCTTCCTACTATGCACAGGCAGTTATAACACTTGCTCCTGGCGTATATGTTATTCCAGAAGTTGGTGTAGTTGATTATGATGAAATCGGCCAGACCAAAACAACATATTTTGGAGCCAAATGGCAGATTAACTTCTAATTTGAATGAATTAGAAGATTTAAGACTTTATACTACCTGAATGTTTTGGCCTGGTGATGGAATTTTCCATCACCAGGCCTTTTTTATTGGCCACGTAAAGGACAAATGTGAATATAAGGAGCAGCAAATAATATAATGGAGAGATATTATAAAGAACGGTTTCATGTTCAGCAAAACTTGATTCGAAAAATTGCTCCTTTGATGGAAGTCAATGAAATCGTGGAAAAAGTCAGAGAAGAACTCAGAAAAATTATTCCCAACGCCATGGAAGTGTGTATCCTGCTTTTGGATCCTGAGGCGGGTAAGTATACAAGTCCATTGCAATGCGCTTTGTATGAAGAGCCTGTGAGCTGTCAGTCCTGTAAACGGGATCGGTCGGCAATAAAAAAAGCCATCCTGAGAAAAAAAGCGATTGTAGTGTCTCAAAGTGAACCCATACGGCGTACTGACAATAGCCTTGTTGCTGTGGGAGCTGAATATGCCATGCCTGTTTTTGTGGAAGGTCGGATTCTGGCAGCCATCAGTGTGGTGATTCAGCCTTTAAGCCGATATACCCGGAGGGATTTTTTTCTGATAAGAGATTTTGCCGATATTCTGGGGAATATTATTTTAACTGCCAGGCACCAATGGGAAATCACCCAGGAGAAAATTAGAATCAGCCGTATGCTTAATCATCTGACTCCCTTTGTTCCAGGTTCAGTACGGCATATGGTGGATAAGAACCCGGAATTATTGACCCTGGAAAAAGAAAGAAAAGAGGTGACCATCCTGTTTCTTGATCTGGAAGGGTATACCCATTTAAGTTCCAGATGGCCGGAAACTCAAGTCAATGCAATTATTGAAAAAATGTTTTCCAGTTTTGTGGATCCCATTCACAGGTCCAGCGGGGATATCAATGAGACGGCCGGGGATGCGCTTATGATCATATTTAAAGACCATGATGCAAAGACAAATGCCATCAATGCAGTAAAGGCAGCCTTTGAAATTATTGATCGGAACAGGGTATTTAATTTGTCTCTGGAACCGGAAATAGGAACCATTGATGTGAACATCGGTATTAATTCCGGTTCTGCCCTTGTGGGGATGAGCCGGTTTAAAGGTCTTTTAGAGACGCGCATGACCTTTACGGCAACAGGAAGGGTGACCAATATTGCTGCCCGGTTGTCAGACCATGCCAAGCTTGGTGATATCCTGATTGGTGAGGAAACCCGGAAAATGGTGGACGGGATATGGCCTGTTTTCTCCATCGGGCCTGTCCTTTTAAAAGGGATCAAAGATCCTGTGCCGGTTTTTTCTCTTCTTCGCGCACCTGAGTCAAAACCTGCCAAATAGTTAGTGACTGATCCGATACCCTTGTTTGGGTGAGTTTTCGTTTAAACACTAATTAAAAAATGTATTTCCAAATTTTCCACCCTGGTGATTTTTCTGCATCCTGCCACCCTGGGGTTTTCATCATGTATTCGGGATTTTTACGTATTTGCTTTTCAACATCTGCTTTTTGTTCCTGCTCCATTTTTTCCCATGTCAAAGTGGATCGGCCAAAGATTTTTTTGTTAATTGTGGCTGCAATCCTATTTGTTTTATCAATCAAATCACCCCTTTTCTGGGACTGGTCAAAAAAAGCCATATATCGTTTGTTTTCAATATCATAAACTTGAACATCAATGCTAAAGGAACCGCCCAGTTTGGTAATAGCCCCTGCCAGTACAAAATCGCTGTGGGTAAGCCGGGCAATTTCTCTTATTCCTTTACCCGACTTAACTTTATCAGTGCCGGTTTTGCTGCCATCAGTGTCGGACAGGTATGATAGAAGTTCTTTTTGGGGGATCACCACCACATTGTCCTTCCAGGATAACCTGGAGTAGAGCATCCGGTCTAAGCCTTTTTGCACATGGATTAATTTTTCCGGCGCATTAATTTTAAAGGGAAGTACTGCTATGGTCTTGATATTTTCCGTTATAGCAATGGCCTGGGTGCTTCCCATGAGAACTATCATAAAAATAAATAGGGTAAGACTTATTTTGTAGATTAGAATATTTTTTTTCAAGGTTTTACTCCGTTTAAAGTTTTGATTTCAACATTTGTGTCACGATTTTGGGATCCGCTTTTCCCTGGGTTTTTTTCATGATTTTTCCCATGAAAAAGGAGAAAAGTTTGGTTTTACCATTCCTGTATAAAACAACTTCACCAGGATTTTCACTGAAAACCTCAAGGACCATGGTTTCCAGTTCTGATAAATCCGACACCTGTTCAAGATTTTTTTCTTTTACAATAATTTCCGGGTCTTTCTTTGTTTTTACCATCTCATCAAACACTATTTTTGCTACTATTGTAGTGATTTTGTTGTTTTCAATTAAAGTTAATAATTTTGAAAATTCAATTGCTGTGACAGGTGAGTTGGAAATGGAGAAGTCTTTGCTGTTCAACATGCCCAAAAAAATGGTGATAATCCAGTTGGCAGCTTGTTTTTTATCTTTTAAAGGTTGGGCCACTATTTCAAAAAAATCAGCAAGCTCAAGGGATGAGGTTAAAACTTTTGCATCATAGTCTTCCAGGTTATACTCTTTAATGAATCTTGAATATTTTTCATCGGGCAGTTCCGGCATTTGCTTTTCAACAGACAGTATCCATTTGTCATCAACGATAAGGGGCACTAGATCCGGATCAGGGAAATATCTATAGTCATGTGCCTCTTCCTTGCCCCGCATGGAATGGGTTTTGTTTTTAACAGGGTCCCAGAGCCGGGTTTCCTGGATCACAGCACGGCCCTCTTCTAAAACATAGGTTTGCCGTTCAATTTCATAGGAAATAGCCTTCTCGACATGTTTAAAAGAATTGAGGTTTTTTAGTTCTGCTCTTATCCCAAAAGCTTTTTGCCCCAGAGGTCTTAAGGATATATTGGCATCGCACCGAAAATTTCCCTGCTCCATGTTGCAGTCACAGACATCAATATATTTAAGAATGGAATGCAGTTTTCTTAAATATGCACCGGCCTGTTGAGGTGTTCGAAGGTCAGGTTCACTAACAATCTCGATTAGGGGAACACCTGTCCTGTTGAGATCTACCATGCTCCTGGCCCTTGCAGAATCATGGATCAGTTTGCCTGCATCCTCTTCCATATGTATCCTTGTAATACCTATTTTAAGGATAGATGAAAGGTTGTCATCAATTTCAAGATATCCGTGTTCAGCAATGGGAAGGGCAAACTGGGATATCTGATATCCCTTTGGCAGGTCAGGATAAAAATAGTTTTTCCGATCAAACCGGCTCTCCTGATTGATTTTGCAATGGGTGGCAAGAGCTGCTTTAATAGCAAACGTGACCGCCTGTTTGTTCAGTACGGGCAGCACACCCGGCATGCCTGTACAAACCGGGCAGGTATTGGCATTGGGAGGGTTTCCAAACTGAGTGGAGCAGCCACAGAAAATTTTACTTTTAGTTTTCAGTTGTGCGTGGACTTCAAGACCGATAACAGGTTCAAACAGCATAAATAATTATTTTCCTTATAGCGTGTTGTTTATATATGAATAGTAACCTCCTTATATAACCTTGATATTTTCATTAATCAATATAATTTGTAACTATCCAAGCCCTTATGTTTGAAACCGCCCTATACGATGGATATTTTTGTTCGATGCTAAACGCTTAACCTCCTGCAAATATCCATCAGACAGGGCTTTGAGATAACGTCTTTTAACGGGCTAAACAATTACTATAATTTTTATTGCATAAAAATCATTAAAAATATAAAAGTATGTCGGATTGTCGTTATATTCATCTGGAATTTAAAAAGGATACGGACTGCAGATGAAATAAAGTAAACTGAAATAGCGAAGGCCAATCTTTAAAAAATGGTGGTTCATCTACAAGGCGCATTAAAGGTTTAATAGCCTGTCTATTTGGCCTTTGATGCAACGCAGTAGATGGGGCAAAAGACAAGCAATTTCATTTGCTTTATAAAATTTGTGGTCCTAAGGCTATTATGAAGTTTTTCTTTTGTGTAATAGGTATGGTCATGATTGTTGAAGGGTTGCCATACTTTGCATTCCCGGACAAAATGAAGGAAATGGTTCAAATGATGATGGGGCTTGAGGATGCAAAGCTCAGAAAATTTGGTATTGTTTTGATGTTGGCAGGGCTTGGCATTATTTATTTTGCCATGGAAGGGCAATGATGTCTCAATTACATAAGACCTTCAGGTTATCTGACTATGATTATGATTTGCCGACTGAAAAGATTGCCCAGATACCCTGCGAAAACAGGAGTGAGTCAAAGCTTTTGCATTTGGACAGAAAATTTCAAACCATTTCCCATTATCAATTTAAAGACATTACAAAATTATTGAGACCTGATGACATTTTGGTGATCAATAATACCCGTGTGGTACCTGCAAGGTTGTCTGGCACAAAGCAAACCGGCGGGAAGGTTGAAGTATTGATTATTGATTATTCCACAGGGATGAAAAATCTTGAAAAAACAGGTTTTTTTAAATGCAATTGCCTGATTAAGGCCTCCAGGAGCCCGAAAAAAGGGGCACTGCTTTTATTGGAAAAAAAAGTTGAAGCAAGGGTTGAATCTGTAAAAAAAGGTGTATCACAAATAAAATTTTTAAATGGGGGAGAATTTTTAGAATTTTTAAAAACTTTTGGCAAAATACCCTTACCTCCCTATATCAAAAGAGATGATATCACAAATAGTCAAGATGATCGAGAAGATTACCAAACCGTTTATGCATCCAAAGAGGGTGCTGTTGCAGCTCCGACAGCCGGGCTTCATTTTACAAAAGCATTAATGGATGAACTTTTAAGCAAGGGAATCAAGTTTGCACAAATTACCCTGCACGTTGGATATGGAACCTTTGTGCCGGTAAAAGTGGATGATATCAGGGATCATCAAATCCATTCCGAAACTTTTTATTTGTCCAGGAAAGATGCAGACACAATCAATAGGGCCAAAGATGAAAATCGACGTGTTATTGCAGTGGGAACCACCTGTGTTAGAACACTTGAATACCTTAGTGATGAAAACGGCCGGGTAAAGCCGAGAACAGGATTGTGCGATCTTTTTATATATCCAGGATACAATTTTAAATGTGTAGATGCCATGATTACTAATTTTCATCTTCCAAAGTCCACTCTTTTGATGCTGGTATCTGCATTTTATAAAAGACCAAAAATATTGGAAGCCTACACGGAAGCCAAACTTAAGGATTATCGATTTTTCAGCTATGGCGATGCCATGCTCATCGAATAAAAAAACATGTTGAATTTTAAATTATTAAAAGAATCAAAGGAAATAAGCGGTTTGTCAGGCTCAAGAGCCAGGCTTGGAACCATTACAACCGCTCACGGTGTCATAGACACGCCGATTTTTATGCCCGTGGGAACCCTTGGGACAGTAAAAGCGATATCTGTAGAAGAGCTTGATCATTGCAAGGCCCAGATTATTCTTGGCAATACCTATCATTTATATTTGCGTCCCGGGTGTGATGTAATTCAACACATGGAAGGCCTTCATGAATTTATCCGTTGGGAAAAACCCATGCTGACGGATTCCGGGGGATTCCAGTTTTTTTCTTTGGCAAAACTGGCCAAATTTTCAGATGAAGGGGTTGCTTTCCAGTCCCATATTGACGGATCAAGACATTTTTTTTCGCCTGAAAAAGCGGTTGAGATCCAAATGATTCTTGGCGCTGATATCATGATGTCCCTTGATTTTTGTATGGGATATCCAGCCAGTGAAAAACAGACCATGGATGCTGTAAATAAAACTTTTTACTGGGCAAAACGAGGTTTTGATTTCTGGCAGGCAAAAGGGAGTGTCAACAATTTGTTCGGGATTATACAAGGCGGTATGACAAAAAAGTTGAGGTCTCTTTCTGCCGAACAATTGACCGGCATTGACTTTCCCGGGTTTGCAATAGGCGGGTTAAGCGTTGGCGAACCCAAAGACTTGATGTATGAAATGGCAGACCATACGCTTCCCTTGTTGCCGGTTCATAAGCCCAGATATATAATGGGAGTTGGCACGCCCGAAGACCTGGTTGAGCTGGTGGATATGGGTTGTGATATGTTTGACTGTGTCATGCCATCCAGAAATGCCAGAAATGGTCAGTTGTTCACCTCAATGGGAACCATCAATATTTCCAATGCCAGATTCAGATTTGACAAAGAACCTATTGATGAAGAGTGTGATTGCTATACCTGTCAAAATTATTCAAGGAGTTATCTTCGTCATTTGTATAAGTCCAGAGAACTTTTGGCCTATAGATTGAACACCATCCATAATATTTATTATTACCTTGATTTGATGGATAAAATGCGGAGTGCAATAAAAAAAGACAGATTTTTAGAGTTTAAAAAGAATTTTTATTCAAAAAGGAAGTAAATTTATGCACGAAATGGGAATTGCTCAGCAACTTGTACAAATTGCCCTGGACTCTATTCCCAAAGAGATTGAGAATCCAAAGGTGGAAAAAGTGAATCTGAAAATCGGGAGGCTCGCATCAGTGGTTGAGCACAGTTTAGCTTTTTGTTTTGAAATTATTACAAAGGATACTCCTTTGGAAAAAGCAAGACTGAATATTGATTTTATTGCTGTAATGGTTCATTGTAGATCCTGTGATCATAAATGGGAAGTGACAGGACCGGTATTTAAATGTCAGTTTTGTGAGGATGGGGATGTTGAAATGCTTACGGGAAGGGAAATAGAGATAACTTCTCTGGAACTTGCAGACTAAATAGTGTTTGAACGAAAACTCACTCATCTGCTTCGTTGCTGCAAAATTTTGAAATCCTCATGTACTACAGTACACTCCGGTTTCAAAATTTCTTGCGCCTTGCATAT
>Ga0257125_1003311_pt1 | contig 11637 bp, 12 predicted proteins | sample SI106_200metaG_FD_190183 | JGI IMG/M metagenome (GOLD analysis project Ga0257125, IMG submission 190183) | Marine microbial communities from Saanich Inlet, British Columbia, Canada - SI106_200 | ecosystem: Environmental > Aquatic > Marine > Inlet | place: Canada: British Columbia | collected...
CTCCTGAACCTCATAATGGTTGCCGAGCAAAAGGCGGTCGAAGAGGAAGAAGAGTATAATTATAATTAATAAAATGGCAATAAAAATCGAAAAAATCAAGGAAGAGAAAAAGAAAAACAAAATTATTTTCTTACTTAAAGGCAGCGATGAAGTATTTGCTAATACTATCAGAAGATTAGTTGCTGAAGAAGTTCCTACTCTTGCTGCTGAAGATTTAGAGATTAAAGAAAACAGTTCCGCTTTATATGATGAGATGTTAGGTTTAAGAATTGGCCTATGTCCTATTAAAACAGACCTTAAAAGTTATAATTTAAAAGAAAATTGTAAATGTGAAGGAGAAGGCTGTGCACAATGTGAATTAAAAATTGGCATTAAAAGTAGTAAGAAAGGCTATGTTTATGCTGAACAAGCAGAAAGTTCAGATCCAAAATGTACTTTTGTGTTTGATAAAATGCCTTTAACAAAATTATTATCTAAACAAAAAGTTGACATCCAAATTATTGCTACTTTAGGAAAAGGTAAAGATCATGCAAAATGGGTTCCTGGTGCAGCTTTTTTTAAGAAAGAACCAGTAATCAGTATTGGTAATGTAAGTGATCCGCAAACAGTTGTTACTTCATGTCCACAAAATGTTTTTGAAATAAAAGGCAATAAACTTGCTGTTATTAAAGAAAACATTTACGATTGTCATCTTTGCCAAAAATGTGTTGATTTGGATAAGAATATTACTTTGGAAGATTCCGATAACTTTGTTTATAGTTTAGAAACTTGGGGTCAGTTAAATAATAAAGAGATCTTAACACAAACAGCAAAAATATTAGTTGAAAAAATAGAAGAAATGGAGCAGTTAATTTAATTACAATGAGAGGCACAACAAATTATCAGATGCAACTTTTGTTGCAAGAACTTGAACCTAAAGTAAAAGATAGTAGGTTCTGGAGAAGGATAGTTAAAGATTTAAATAAACCTAGTAGACAAAGAAGAGTTGTTAACCTTTACAAAATTAATAAGTGTGTTAAAGAAGGTGAAACAATTATTGTTCCTGGTAAAGTTTTAAGTGTTGGCGATTTAAATAAGAAAGTTGATATTGCAGCATTAAACTTTTCAAGTGGTGCAAAAGAAAAAATTATTGAAGCAAAAGGTAAAGCAATGACAATCAAAGAATTATTACAAATTAATCCAGAAGGTAAGAAAGTGAGGATTTTAGGATAAAATGAAAATATATAACGGCGAAGGACTAATATTGGGAAGAATGGCTACAGTTATTGCTAAAGAGCTATTATTAGGCGAAGAAATAAAAGTTGTTAATTGTGAAAAAATAATTATTAGTGGTAAAAAAGAAAAAGTTATTGCTAACGAAAAAACAAAAAGGGCTAGAAAAGGATACCCATTAAAAAGTGCAAAGTTTTCTAGATTACCAGACAGATTTGTTAGAAGAACTATCAGAGGGATGTTACCTTGGAAAATTACTAGGGGAAAAGAAGCATATAAGAGAGTTATGTGTTACATTGGCATTCCAGAAGTTATCGCAAATGAAAAAATTATAGTTTTAGAAAAAGCTTCAGCAAAGAAGTTACCAACTTTAAAATATATTACTGTTGGAGAAGTTTGTAAAGCTTTAGGCGGAAAGGTATAAGAAAATGGTTAAAATAATTCAGGCATCAGGAGCAAGAAAAGAATCAGTAGCAAGGGCTACAATTAAAGATGGTAAAGGAAAAATTCAAATTAATGGTAAATTATTAGCCAACTTTAGTGATGAGATGTCCCGATTAAGAATTTCTGAACCTTTAGTTTTATCTGGAGATCTGATTAAGAAAGTTAATATTTCTGTTAGAGTTAATGGTGGCGGAATTAATGGTCAATCAGATGCAGTTAGATTATCTATTGCCAGAGCATTAGTTAAGTATGATAAAAAGTTAAAGAAAGTTTTTGATGATTATGATAGATTATTGTTAGTAGCTGATGTTAGAAGAAAAGAAGTTTGTAAACCAAACGACTCTAAAGCTCGAGCTAAACGACAGAAATCTTACAGATAGGTAAATAAAAAATGATAACAATAAAAATCAATCAATTTTTAAGCAATCATTGTTCGGAGGCAGAACAATGATTATCCCAATAAGATGCTTTTCATGCGGTAAACCCGTTGGACATTTGTACGAAGAATACAAAGAGAAGATTGATAAAGGAGAAAATCCAAAGAAAGTTATCGATTCTCTAGGTTTAGAGAGATATTGTTGCCGTGGCGTTATTCTAAGTCATGTAGAATTAATTGATATGTCTGGCGAATTTAAGAAAGGATAGTTTTTTTTTAATATTATTTTAATTTAATTATTTCTAAAAGTTTCCTGGACCAAAGATTCTTCTTTTAAATTTTGGGAAAGGTTCTATTAATTCTTGACCTCTTTTTTTCTGTACTCTTAAAGTTCTTTTATCTGCTAAACATTTTGGTTTTTGGGCATTAATTTGTCCAGCTCGATAACTAGTATGATTCATGTCATCCGACAATTTATTTAAGTAATCTCTAAATATCAGTTCAATCATTCCTATTTTACCATCCGTTCTAAGAGCATTAATTTGGTAAAGATGATCATTTCCAGGACCATATTTATAGTGGTCATCGAATCCTGGTGCTTGTTCACCATGATAAATTGTAATTTTCTGACCATTTTCGTCTAAAGTATGGACCATTGCCGGTTCAGTTCTAGAATCAGGTCTTAAATTATAATCAGCTAGAGCTTTGTAAGTTTTAATTGCTAAATTCTTAGCTCCTTCTGGTGTCATGGTTACAATTTCTAAACCAAACATGTCTGTAACTTCTGGATTCTTACTTCTTGTAACAATTGAAGGATCACGTTTACTTTTTCTCTCCATCTCTTTTGTTTTTCCTATTCGAGTAATTGTTTTATTAACAAGTCGTTCTAATGTTTTCCTTCTGCCACCAATCATAATCACTTCATTTTTTCCTAAATCTCCTGAATACATAACTTCTTTATTAGCACCAATTTTAGCTAAATTACTACCTGATAAACGATCACTACTTAAAACAGAATCAAATATTCTACGATATCTTTTGATATAATTGTCAGATTTCTTCATCGCTTCCAATCCTTCTTGGAGACATCGAGGAGTGTTTCTGTAAAGAAACCCTAAATAAGATAATTGATTGTCAAAAGGAACAATTTGAGGTTGAGCATTAGGGAAAAAATCATGCCATAAAGTTTTATATGTAGACCTTAGAAAATCTTCACCATCATCAATTCTCTCCTCAAATAATGAAAGTAAGAACGATTTTTCTTCAGAGTTTAATCGATGTGATTGATATTGATTTTTAATGTATACTAATGCAATATCACCTAGATGCATCTTGCTAAAATCTGACATTCTTTCTAATTGTTCTTCATCATTACTTCTATCCATTATTTAACTAAAAAGGGCCATTTTTATAAATGTTTGGGGTTAGAACCACTATGTAATGGTGATAATGTAGGAAAATTTATAAAGTAGGATAAATAAAAACAATTTATCATGGATAGAAACAAAGCTCTCACTTTATTTGAACTTGATAGTGAATTCACTATTGAGGAAATTAAAAAGAGTTATCGCGCTTTAGCTATAAAGTGTCATCCAGACCATAATCCTGATAATCCTAATGCTGAAAAAGAATTTGGATTTTTAACTGATGCTTATAAAACTTTAATGAGTGCTCAAGGGCAAGTTGTTAATGAACTACCTGATCTTAAAAGTTCTTCTATTATCAAATCTAGATTTGCAGCTAAAGCTACTAAATTGGCAAGAAAGAAAAGAGATGCAGAACTTGAAAGACAAAAACAATCTCATCAGTATGGAAAAGAATCTAATAAAAAAGTTAAAGATGAACCCAACAATTCTTCCTCTCAAAGTTCTCATTCAAAACATTTTGACGCTTTAATTTTTTTTGATCGTTTTTCTGAAAAACCTTTATATCAACGAATTGAACCAACGGTTTATCATGCTACTGTTCTTATCAAAGATAAGATTGCTAAAGACGAGAGTTTAGAAAAAACAATTTTAAGTAGTTTAGGTTCTAGAGGAGACGATCTTATTGGCGAAAAGGTTGAAGATATTAAATCCAAAAATGATAGACAATTAGTTGCAGCATTAATTTATGCTAAACAAGTTTTTTATGATAACACAATTGATGATGGTAATAGTGATTTAGTATTTGAAATGACTCATTTTTTAGCAAATGATAAAAAAAGTTCATTAGATACAATGATTTTAACTGCTGCTGTAAGTAAAGTTGTTCTTAGTTCAGGGGGCTATTCTATTCCTTATAGGATGTCCAGTATAAGTGTAAAAGATATTTTAACAAATAATTTTAAATCTTTATATCAAGCTCTTTTACCATATTGTGAAAATTTAGTCTCTTTAGAAGATTATCTTAATGAAAAAAATCTTGATTTCAACTTAGATAACATTGTTCAGGAAAACGATTTTAGTCCAATTAAAAATATCGTTAAAGCAGCTGAATTATATATTGCTAGAATCCCTTTAAAATCCAAACTTGAAGAACTACAAAAATTATTAACTGTTGCTTTAGATGGTAAAAAACCAGAAATTGTCGCAAGTTACTTAACAAAAAGTATAACAAGTTTGACTGGAATTTATTCTAAGAGAGTATTACCAGAAAAAAAGATTTTTCAACAGTACCAAAATTATTTAGATTCAATTGAAGAAATTAAAAATGAACATAATCTTAATGATAATGAAATGCTTGATTATTTATCTGTTCCAGAAGCCATTAGTGGTTTCCGGTTTAGATATAAAATGAGTTCGTTAAACTCTTTAGCAGATTTTATGGGTGACTTAGTTACTATCATTCCTAAAGAAAAAGCATATGCCGCTTCTCGTTTAGTGGAAGCATTATCTGTTGCTTCAACTTATTGTGACAAAGGAAATACAAGAAAAGCAAAAATTCCTTGGTTAAATGTTTTTAAAGAAGTATTACCTATCTATTCTGGATATAATGAAAGAGAAAAAGCTTTATTTAATTCTGCCATGGTTTCTTTATCAAAATTAGAAAGGTCTATATCAAAAGATAAAATTCCTTTATCTGCAAACATCAATTTAATTGTTGAAACTGCAGCTTATCAGGGAATTAATATTGTTGACAAAGCTTTAAAGTGTGCTGATTCTGAAATGATGGTTGATCAGTTAGGAAATTTTTTAAATGATTATTGGCATTCAGAATTTAGAACCAAAAACCCTTTATTACAAATTAATTCACGACAAAAAGAAGCATATTCAACATTGAGAGAAATGCAAAACAAAGCTAGTTCTAGTTTACGAATTGATCCTCAACAGTTGGGAGAAATAGTTGATATTTATTTTAAAGAATAATTTAAATAATCATCAAAGTTAATCTAAGCTAATTTAGGAAGGTTTGTTGATTGAACTGAAGCCCTTCTACCAGAGTTAATTTGAGTGATTCTATCATCAACTTCAGTAGTTGAAATCCCTAAATTTTTTAATAATTTTTGAGCTTGAATAGCTTTTCTTAATGACTGTGAATTTTCTGGTGCAGCTGTTAAAACTTCTGCTAAGTGTCTTTCTTCTTCAACTAAATCTTCAGTAATTTCTTCTAAAGCAAGATCAACTCGTCCATTGTAAGGTATTACCGCATTAGTTGTGGCTTCTGGTGTTAATTGATTTCTATCATAACCAATGTTTTGATCAGGTAATAAATTAACTGTTCTTAAAACATCATGAACCCTACTAGCCAAGTCTTTTTCGTCTCTAACTCTTTGAACAACCCCAGAAAGTTCTGTCAATTGTTTCTGAGCATTTTGATGGTCTTCAACAACATTTTCTAACAAAAACATTCTTAACGAACCCATAAATTTAGCTGTGTCGCCAGTAGCTTCTAAATAATTTTCTCCTGGAGATGAACCATCAATCATTATGTAAGCTGGCCTTCTTCTTGTTTCCATTGCTCCTTCAAGAATTTCGTATATTAATCTACTTTCTTCTCTGTTAAGTTTAACTCTTGTTCCTTTTTGAATATTTTCAAATTGTTTGATATACTCAACGATGGTTGGCAAATTGTTACGAAATAATTCATTATCTAAAACTCTCTTTCCTGCTGGAACAGAACTTACAATTCCTGCTTTGTTAAAGATATCTCTCCCACCACCAAATAGTTGTCTTGCACCATCAAGATATTTTGATCTTCTGATATGTTTATTATTTGCATGAGCACCAATTCTCTCTGTAAATCTTTCCGTATAATATTCTAAACTTTGTTCTTCTCTTTTAGCTAATGCTTGAGTGCTGGTTGTTGCTGGTAAATATGCACTAACAACTTCTTGAATGATTTCTTCTTTTCCTTGTAAGTAAAGTTGATCATCTTTTTTCACTCTTTTAATCATATCGCCCATTTCTTCAGGACGAAGTACATCTTTAGCTAAATCTAAAACAGTTCCTAAGATAATTCCGTTAATTTCTGTTGGGTTTAAGTCTTTAAGTAAACCTTTTCCAAAACGTGATTCTAATTCATTTTCTTGTAAATTAGAATAATGAAAGTATAATGCAAAGAAAGGAGCTAAGGCTGGATTTTGATCTTTTGGAAGGTAGATTCTTTCCCCTTCGTTAAAACCTACTCTGGAACCCTGTCCATGATTATTCATAAAAGTTTTTGGACAAACAACATAACTTACACTTTCTCCTGCAATTTCTACTTGGATCTTATAACTATTATTATAATGTGCCTCAGTAGGATCTTCAAATCCTCTAAGTGGATTTATGGGTAATATTTCTAATTTCATTTTATTCATCTGATTATAATTATTTTGATATTAATATTATTTACTCCTCTTATTTATAAACTTTTGCGTTGAAACTACTGCCTAATAGTAATAATGTGGAAAAATTTATAAAAGAGCTAAGAAATATATTAATTAATGACACTAATAAATTTTTTTGATGGTACAAGAGATCCAAAGTATGGAAGAGCTATTCTTAAATCATTTCAAGAGATTGAAAAATATCTCCCTCTTACTGTAAGTGCTATTCCTGGACAAACTGATATTCCTGGATATAATTTAGTAAAAGGACTTGAAAGTAGAGCTTATAACCCTAGGCGTAATCAAGTACATCTGAAAAGTTTATTGAACCAATTATTATCTCGTAATCAAAATTTAGAAGGGCAGAAATCATTTATTTTAACAGAAGCTGATCTTTATGACACCAATTTAAATTGGTGTTTAGGAGCAGTATATGGTGATAGAAAAGGCGGTTCACAGCTAATTATGTCTATTAATCGAATTAATAATGCAAGAACTCTTGCTCATGTAGCTACACATGAATTTGGTCATATGTTTGGTGCTGCTTCTCAGGGAAGAAGAAATACAGTAAGTAATTTAGGAAGTCATTGTACTAATCTTTGTGTTATGCAACAAAAATTGTTTGTTCCAGAAATTGAAGCTCTGGCTGGAAGATTAGTAAATAAAAAAGACAAATTCTGTTATGATTGTCAAACTGAGTTAAGATATTGATAACACTACTCTTTTACAACAATCTTTAAATAATCTTATTTTCTTAACTATTTGTGGTAGAAGAAACTAATAAAGAGCTGAATAAAGCTAAAAGCATCCTAGATGTAGAAGAACATAACTTAACCCCTGGTATGCGCCAATATCGTGATATAAAGAAACAGAATCCAGATTGTTTAATTATGCTCAGAATGGGCGATTTCTTTGAAATGTTTTATGAGGATGCAGTTACTGCTGCTAAAGAATTAGAAATCACTTTAACCCAAAGAGGTAAGGGAGAAAAACGTGCTCCTTTAGCCGGTGTTCCATATCACGCTTTAGAAACTTACTTAGGAAGACTAGTCAAGAAAGGTCATAAAGTTGCCATTGTTGAACAATTAGAAGATCCGAAGAAAGCTAAAGGATTAGTCAAAAGAGGATTGGTAAGAATTGTTACTCCTGGAACTTTGATTGATAGTTCAATGTTAGAAGAAACTGAAAACAATTATATTATGGCCCTAACAAGTTTTGGAGATGAATATGCCATTGCTATCTGTGATATGTCAACCGGAGAATTTTCCACTACAAAAATTAATTCCGTAAATTCATTAATCTCTGAAATTGTAAGATTAAACCCTAGTGAGTGTGTTATTCCAGAATCATTAAAAGTTAATGCAGAATTAGTTTCCCAAATAAAAGATCATGGTTGTTACATTAATTCTTTAGAAGATTATTATTTCAAAGCAGAAAAAGCAAGAGAAGTTTTGTTAGAACATTTTAATTTAACAACTTTAGATTCTTTCGGCTTAGAAGATAAAAAATTAAATTTGTCTGTCTCCGGAGCATTATTAAAATATCTGATTGATACGCAAAAAAACTCTTTATCACATCTGAAAAAAATTTCCGTTTCCAGTAGAGATAAAATGGTCCTTGATTCTACTACTTTAAGAAACTTAGAACTAACTAAGAATCTTAAAGATGGAACAACAAGGGGAACACTCCTATTTGTTTTAGATAAAACAATTACTTCCATGGGTTCAAGACTAATTAAGAAATGGATTAAAGAACCTCTGCTAAACAAAAAAGCAATTGAAAATCGATTGAATGCAATTTCCGAACTAAACAAAAATGTTATTGCTAGAGAAGAAATTGTTTCTTTGTTGAGCGAAGTCTATGATTTGGAAAGGTTAATCAGTAGAGTTAATTATGGTAATGCTAATCCTCGAGACTTGTTAGCTTTGAAACATTCTTTGCAACAGATTCCCGAAATCAAAGAAAAACTTGTTGGTTTAGATTCAGATTTGTTATCAAAAATTGCTAACATTTCTGGAATGGAAGAAGTTGCAAATTTGATTAACTCAGCAATTAATGATGAGGCTCCAATTACAATTCGCGAAGGGGGATTTATCAAAGCAACATATAATCCTGAATTAGCTGAATTGCTTGATATTAAATTAAACAGTAAAAAATATTTGCAAGAGATTGAAGAACGAGAAAAGAAAAAAACCGGCATTTCTACATTAAGAATTAGTTATACTAGAGTGTTTGGATATTTTATTGAAGTTACTAAGAAAAATTTGCATCTTGTTCCAGAAAATTACATCCGTAAACAAACTACCGCTAATTCTGAACGATATATAACAGAAGAACTGAAATTAGAAGAAGAAAAAATTTTAGGAGCGCAGGAAAAAATTCAAGAGCTAGAATATAATCTGTTTCAAGATTTGATTAAACAAATCACTGTTCAAACTGCAGAGATTCAAGAATCTGCTTTGAAATTGTCTGTTTTAGATGTGCTTTGTTCTTTAGCAAAAGTAGCGATGGTTAATAATTATTGTCAACCAAAATTTGTTGATGAGAAAGTTGTACAAATTCGTAATGGTAGACATCCAGTAGTAGAAGTTTTAGAAGATCGATTTGTATCAAACGATATTCTGATTGAAAATGGTGAAATGATGATTATTACCGGTGCGAACATGAGTGGTAAATCAACATTGCAAAGACAAGTAGCTTTAATTGTATTAATGGCTCAAATTGGTTCTTTTGTACCTGCTGATGAAGCCGTTTTAGGAATTACAGACAGAATCTTTACTAGAGTTGGTGCGAGTGATGATTTATCTTCTGGTCAGTCAACTTTTATGGTAGAGATGAATGAAACTGCATCCATTTTAAATAATGCTACAGAGAACAGTTTAATCATTCTGGATGAGATTGGTCGAGGAACTTCAACCTTTGATGGTGTTAGTATTGCTTGGAGTGTCGCTGAACATATTTATAATCAAATTCGCGCTAAGACATTATTTTCTACCCATTATCATGTCATGAATAAACTGGAAGAAAAGTTTGCTAAGATTAGAAATTATTATCTGGCTGCTAAAGAATCTCGTGGTGAGATAGTATTCTTGTATAAATTAATGCAGGGCGGCACCGATCAAAGTTTCGGTGTCCACGTTGCCAAGTTAGCCGGTCTGCCTTATGAAGTAATTCAACGTGCAGAAGAGATTCAACAAATTCTTGAGAAAGATGATGAGATGATCAGAAAGATTAAAGCGAAGAAGATGGAAGATCAAACTAGTTTAGAAAAGTTTTAATAGATAACCATAATTCTACATTTAAAATGGTAACAATTAGACCTGGAACATTAAAAGATATAGTTAACGTAGTTGAACTATGGGAACAATTTATGGGTGAACATGATTGTGCTGTTGTAAAAAAGAATCCAAAACTTAAAGAGTATACCATTAAAAGAAAAGATGCAAAAACAAGATTCAAAAAGTTTCTTACTAAACTTATTGAAACTGAAGAAGGTTATCTTTCATTAGCTGAAGATAACGGAAAAATTGTTGGTTATAATCTTGCACGAATTAAAGATGAAATCCCAATATTTAAATTAGAAAAAATGGGTCAAATTGCAGACCTTTATGTTCAGAAAGATTATCGTGGTCAAAGATTAAGTAGCAAGTTACGTGATTCTGCTATTAAATGGTTTAAGAATAATAATATTGATGTGATGTCAATTACAGTTTATCCAGATAACCCACATGCACATTCTATTTACAAGAAATGGGGATTTATGGAATTTAAAACCGAGATGCGAAGAAAAATTTAATTCTATAAAAATGAAACTAATCCCATACTTATTAGGAACAGCACTAACATTACTTCCTTCAACAGCTCATGGAGATGATTACCAAATAGTTTCCTATAAAGCAAATAAAGAGCAAGCTTGTTTGGAATTGAGAATTAAAACCGAAATAGATGGTGCTAAAAAAGAAGAATTGGTAACCCTTTGTGATGGAACTAATGGTGACAGAGATGATAAGATTGATGATGTTATCTTTGCTGAAAGTTCAATAGATAACGTTGAAGATAGTGGTTCTTGTATCGGCGTAAATTATCAACAGCTAAGAGATGATTTAGTTGATTGTTATGTCAATACTTTTTTAGATGCAATTGAAAATAATCCTGAAAAAGTAATTCGTTTCGATACAAAAAAGAAACAAATCTATTTAGAAACAGAAGAAAAAATGTATCTTTTGTATGCAGATAAAGAAAATAAGACCCATAGATTTTGTGTAGTGGGAAATGGTTTTTCAATTTCCATTAAACAAGATCCATTTACAGATAAATTTGTTGACGATTTGTATCAGCAAGCTTTAGAAATTAAAAACAATTAATAATTACTTTTTCTTCTCAACTTTCTTCCTTTTCTTCCATTTACTTTTATCCGGTGCTTTAGCAAGAATTTCTTTACACTCTTTTTCCGTTAACTTCTTAGGATCTTTTTCTTTAGGAATTGGAGCATTCTTTTTACCGTTGGTAATGTAAGGTCCGTAAGGTCCGTTCAAAACTTTAATACCTCCTTTAAAAATGTGGATTTCTTTCTCTGCATCTAATTTTTTCTTAGCTACAATTAATTCTAAAGCTTTTTCGTGAGTTATTGTCATCGGATCATTTTCCTTAATTGAAACATATTTCTGGCCGTATTTTACATAGGGGCCAAAGCGTCCATTATTAGCTTCAATTTCTTCACCCTCATCAGTTTTTCCTAGCTTTCTGGGCAACTTAAATAATTCTAAAGCCTGTTCTAAAGTAACCTCATCTATATCGCAATTTCCTAAAGAAGCAA
>Ga0257125_1003317_pt1 | contig 11624 bp, 11 predicted proteins | sample SI106_200metaG_FD_190183 | JGI IMG/M metagenome (GOLD analysis project Ga0257125, IMG submission 190183) | Marine microbial communities from Saanich Inlet, British Columbia, Canada - SI106_200 | ecosystem: Environmental > Aquatic > Marine > Inlet | place: Canada: British Columbia | collected...
CACGCTTTTATCTGGTATCGTTCATCATTAGTCAGTTGTTGATAACTCATTGCAATTTCCTGTGGTAAGAAAATAGCAAAGTTTATTACAACTGGCTATTTAATTACAATTAAAATTGCACTTGTTATGCGAATTCAAGTGTTAAAATTTACACTGAGGCGGCATTTATTATAATAGAGTCACACTATAAATTGCCAAGTAGGAAAGTTAGTATTTGTAGTGTTTATGTGCTCTAATGGTTAGTGTAGGTATAATTTAATTAGAATAATTTGATAGATTTTATATGAAAAATATATTGATTACTGGCGGTGCTGGATTTATAGGTTCATCATTAGCGCGTGCATTAATAGAAAAAGGAGATAATTTTGTACAGATTGTAGATAATTTATCGACTGGAAATATTGATAACTTACCAAAAAACTGCAATTTCATTTTATGTGATATTAATAATTATTCTGAAATTTCATCAGTTATGAAAGAGAAGGCATTTGATGTTGTTTTTCATTATGCCGCTTTGGTTGGAGTTCAGAGAACACAAGAAAGCCCATTAAAGGTTTTGAATGATATTAATGGAATAAAAAATATTCTAGAGCTATCAAGAGAGACGGGAGTTAAAAGGGTAATTTACTCATCATCATCCGAGGTATATGGAGAACCTGTTAGTCTTCCACAAAATGAAGCCACAACTCCTCTGAATTCTAGAGTGCCATATGCCATAGTTAAAAATATTGGAGAGGCTTTTTTAAAAACATATTATAAAGAATTTGGCCTGAAATATACTATCCTTAGGTTTTTTAATACGTATGGATTGTCTCAAAGTAGCGATTTTGTTATATCTCGCTTTATAAATAAAGCATTAAATAATGAGGATATATGTATATATGGAGATGGAAAGCAAAGCAGAACATTTTTGCATATAGATGACAATATTAATTTCACCATGAAGTTGTTATATGAGGGCTTGTTTATTAATGACACTGTTAATGTTGGAAGCAATATAAGAGTAGAGGTAATTGAACTTGCTAAAATAATAAAACAAATTTTTAAATCAGAATCAAAAATAAAATATATTGACCCGCTAAGAGAAGGTGACATGAGTCGTAGGCAGCCAGACATATCAAAGATGAGAAAGTATTATAAAAAGGATTTGGTTGATATTGAATCAGGAATAAGAAACATTTATAGTCTATTTAAGCAGCAGAATGCATAGCTTTTCAATATCGTCAATTAGTTAGGATATGCAATATTTTGATAAAATTCACTTTGCTCCGGTGAGTATAATAATTCCCGCTTTTCATTTTGCAGATTCACTTAAAAATACTATTAACGCAGTAGAAAATCAAACAATACAGCCTGGTCAGATTATTGTAATCGATTCAAGTAATGATAATGAAGTAAAGGATATGATTGACTCATACACGTCTAATGTTGCAATTGTTTATAAAAAAGTATATAGGGCATTTCCTGGTGAGGCCAGAAATTTAGGTGCAGATCTGTCATCACAGAAGTGGCTAGCTTTTTTAGATTCTAAAACAGTTCCAAGTCATAATTGGATTGAAAAATATTTCCAGATAATTCATGATGAATCAGCTGAGGTTGTTTTTGGTGTTACACAATATATTGCTAAAACAGAGTTTCAAAAAAATATAAAGGCTGCATTTTATGGTGATTATGGCATTGAAACAACTCCTGGCACATTAATAGAGAGAAATGTCTTTTTTAAATTAGGTAGGTTTATCGAGGGCGTAAGGACTTCTGACGACTTAGAATGGCGAGATAGGTTAAAACGCCATAATGTTAGGTGTGTAACTCCTAAAGATATATCACTAAAATATTCAGACATTCCAAATAGTATGTATCTAAATATTAAAAGGTTTTTTATATATCAGATTCATGCTATCTCTGTTGATGTTCAAAATAAAATGAAAGACATTCATTTGACTTTTTTTTTATTATTGTCAGCTCTTATAATACCTAGATGGAATGCAATTGTTGGCTGGAAAGAAAGTTTATTGTATATACCAGATGTTACAAAAATATATCTATTGTCTTTAACATCGATATTTTTTCTAAAATTATTTATCGATAACTTTTTTAAAAAAAAAGTGGATAGTTTTATTTTTGCCCCATTTTTAAAAATTATTGTCTTTATAGTTGCCACTATTATGATTATAAATTGGAATTATGCCATTGCAAAATGGGAGGAGAATGCGCTACTTTATATTCCACATATAACAAAAATTTACCTACTATCTATTCTCATGTCGTCTTTACTTTATAGAGGTGTATATTTTCCAATAAAGCACGGAATAACTATTGGTTATTTATTCCCTTTTAGGTGGATTAAAGTTGGTCTATTTGGGGTTATTCTTGATTTTTCGAAAGCGCCAGGATATATAATTGGTGCTATTATTTATCCTTATAGGAAATATATAGGTAAGTAATACCTATATATTTATGTACTTCTAACTGCTCAAATAATTACATCTAGTTTTGTATTCAAGGCCTTATTGTTTATGTATTGTGGCAAGCCTAAGTAGCTAATCAGCAATCAGTCACTCTCTTATGATAGTTTTGGATCGTGCCAATGATACGTTTCACTGATCTTTAAAACCTGCCTGATGGCCTACTTGACTATCTTCTTGAGTCTTACGTTTTCCGCTTCTAGATCTTTGAACCTATTGATTGTTGATATATCTATATTGCTATGTTTGTAGTGGTCCGTTAATCTTGGACACATTTCAAGCCACTTTTTCCAATTCAGCCATCTTCTGAGCGGGTGTCATATACCCAATCGCTGAGTGGATCCTTTTGTAGTTATAAAAGTAAATATAACTCTCTACATTTTGCACTACCTCAAAATGATTTGCAAAACTTTGGTGATTTAATCTCTCAGCCTTAAGACTTCTAAAAAAGCGCTCCATTACAGCGTTATCCCAACAATTACCCTTTCTACTCATACTTTGAGTGATGCCATTTGTACTGCAATAATCAATATAAGCCTTAGATGAATATTGCGTCCCTTGATCTGAGTGGAACATCAAACACTTCGTGTTTGGTTTGTACCGATTAATCGCATTATCCATTGCATCCTGAGCTAATTGAGTATTGGGCTGTTTAGACAAAGCCCAGCCAACCACTTGCCTAGAGGCAAGATCAAGGACACAAGCTAAATAACTCCAGCCTTGATAAGTCTTGATATAGGTAATATCACCTACCCAATGAGTATTGCTTTTTTGTTGATTAAAATCACGATCAAGTAGATTGTCGGCTCTTTTATGTAGCTTGCCAGTATTAGGGTAATAATGACGCTTTTTAGGTCGTATGGCCTTAATATTAGCTTTGTTCATTAATGTCATAGTACGGTGAATACCAATTTGATGACCTTCACTGTTTAGTTGACGCTGCAAGCGTCTCCTGCCGTAAGTGTAGCCCGTTTCTAGTGAGATTTGCCTCATTGATTTGATGATTGCTTTAGTGTCACTATCCATTGGTTTATTTCTAGACTGATAGTAATAACTACTACGAGCGTGATCAAATAAATCACATAACTCTTGTACATTGTATTGTTGGCAAGCCTCGCTCGGCTTGGTAATCATATTGGTTACTGATTGTCCATAGCGAACAAGGCTGTTGCCTTTTTTAATATCTCGTTATCCCGTTTGGCACGCCACAGTTGCTTCTTTAATGATTGTATCTCTTGTTGTTCTGGTGTCATTGCTTTGCCGCTTGTTGGTGTTTGACCATTAAGCTCTGCTAAGTATTGCTTCTTCCAGCGTGCAACGGCTGTTGGGCCTGCACCTGATATGTCAATAATTTGTCTGTTGGTGTAACCTTCATTGATCATTAATTTAACGTAATCTAGCTTTTGTTCAACCGTGAACATTACGCGCTGCTTCCTGGTTTTTACTTGTGTCATTTACTGACCTCCTTATAGTTTGTATTATAAGGCTATCTTTGTGTCCAAGTTTGTCAGACCACTACAGTTTGTCAGACCACTACAGATTAACGGACCACTACAGTTTGTCAGACCACTACACTTTGGCTTAATTAAGTATCTGTATGGTTTATGAGTCCGACTTACGTGTTGCTTTAATTTGAATCTTATTGTGTTTTATTATAAGAAAATTCCACCTTTATTAGGTGTTAATTTTTTTTGGATTACAAGCATATATTGGCAGTGTTGTTCATTCTGAGAGGTATAATTAGTTCACAGATTTTAATTATAAAAGAATTTTATAGCGCATTGCAGTAAGAATAAATTTCCCAGAGAAATAATTGAGTATTGAATTATTATAGAGCTGGTTATGTTGCAAATAGATTAGTAAAATTTAAAGGAATAAATAAAAGTATGTTTAATTTACACCTTGAGGGGTGCGAATTTAGATTTAATAATCGTAATCATTTTTTTCTTTTGAATAAGTGAAGACAATAATCTATTTCGTTTCAGAAGATTGGTATTTTTGTTCGCATAGGTTGCCTATTGCACGCAAAGCTTTGATAAAAGGCTTTAAGGTGGTGGTAGTTGCTAAAGTTAGCAAGTATGGAAGTGTTATTGAGTCTGAAGGTTTTGAATTAGCCCCGATAGAAATTCAAAGAGGAGGTTGGAATTTATCATCTGAATTTAAGACTATTCTTGCGTTATATGCGTATTATAAAAAATATAAGCCAGATATAGTTCATCATGTTGCTATAAAACCAGTGATTTATGGAACAATAGTTGCAAGGGTAATTGGGTCAATTAAGGTTGTTAATGCAATGGCAGGACTAGGGTTTGTTTTTATTTCTAATAAGAAAAAAGTAAAACTTCTTCGTTTCTTTATTCATAAGTTGTTTAGATTTTTGTTTAATAATAAGAATGTACGGTTAATTTTGCAAAATAAAGATGATTTAAGGTATTTTCTAAAAAATAAACTTATTAAAAAAGATCTTGTTACTATTATTCGTGGCTCCGGCGTTGATATCAAAAAATTTATTCCAGTTGAGGAATGTATGGGTATTCCGATTGTGATGCTAGCTTCTCGTATGCTTTGGGATAAGGGGGTTGGAGAATTTGTTGAAGCTGCTAAAATATTAAAACAAGAGGGCGTTGAGGCTCGTTTTGTCTTGGTTGGTGAAAATGATTCCGAAAATCCTGCCTCAATATCTAATAGTCAATTGAATGAGTGGAATGAACTTGAAACAGTGGAATGGTGGGGTGAAAAGATCGATATGCACAAAGTTTTAGCCCAGAGTAGTATTGTTTGTTTGCCATCATATAGAGAAGGATTGCCTAAAGTGTTGCTCGAAGCTGCATCTTGTGGAAGGGCAATTATTGCTACCGATGTGCCAGGTTGTCGAGAAATTGTTCATAATGGAAAGAATGGAATTCTTGTTCCTATAAAAAATTCCAATTCTCTTGCTAATGCAATTAAAGAATTAATTGATAATCCTGAAAAAAGGAAAAGCATGGGTACAAATGGACGAAGGCTTGTTGAGAGTGAATTCTCAGAAGATATTGTAGTTACTCAAACTTTAATGGCTTACCAAGAGTTGTTAACATAAGTATATGTTAGTTATTAAATAGGGTCATGACAACTTAAGCATGTTTAAAAACCTGTTAAAGTATTGTTATGAAAGCAAAAAACAATAAGAGACCTTTGAATTATTCAAAGGTCTCTTATTGTTTAATTTATGCAGTAATCATACAATAATGCATTAAGCAGCATCATGCGCTTTGATTAATAAAGACAAGATTGAGGTAATTTTTAGTGTAACAAAAAAAGTTGGAATATTTTTTCATTATGAGCAATTTTTTAAGTTAAAATTCAAGTCATTGTTGATTATAAAAATTATTTTGATGTATACAAAAAAAAGAGTTTTAATAACAGGAGGAGCTGGCTTTCTTGGCTCTCATCTTTGTAGGCGGCTCTTAGAAGAAGGAAATGAAGTTATTTGTGTCGATAATTTCTTTACAGGCATGAGAGGCAATGTTTCTGGATTACTCGACAATTCCAATTTTGAATTAATAAGACATGATGTAACCTTTCCTCTTTATATTGAGGTGGATGAAATCTATAATTTAGCTTGTCCGGCATCACCTATTCATTATCAGCATGATCCAGTGCAAACCACTAAAACCAATGTGCATGGAGCTATTAATATGTTGGGCTTGGCTAAACGCGTAGGAGCTAAAATTTTACAGGCATCCACAAGTGAAGTTTATGGAGATCCAGAGGTTCATCCACAAACTGAAGATTATTGGGGGCATGTTAACCCTAATGGAATCAGATCCTGCTATGATGAGGGAAAACGTTGCGCAGAAACACTTTTTTTTGATTATTATCGTCAACATAACCTGCGTATTAAAGTTGCTAGAATCTTTAATACTTATGGACCAAATATGCATCCTAATGATGGTAGGGTAGTTTCCAATTTTATTATGCAAGCATTGCAAGATAAACCCATTACTATTTATGGTGATGGGTCTCAATCGCGCTCATTTTGTTATGTAGATGATCTCATCGATGTATTTATTAGATTGATGGATTCTAATGATGAGTTTACTGGACCAGTAAATACTGGAAATCCAATCGAGTTCACTATTAAGGAATTAGCTGAGACAGTTGTACAATTAACAAATTCTAAATCTATTATTTCTTATGAGGATCTGCCTAGTGACGACCCAACACAGCGCTGTCCAAATATCTCCTTAGCCAAAGAAAAACTGGATTGGGAGCCAAAAATACAGTTAGAAGAAGGATTAAAGAAAACCATTCCTTACTTTAGCAACTTATTACAGTAACAAATTATTAATATGAGCAAGTAAACCAATAATAAGCTTATTGCGTTTATTACTCCAGTTTATGAGGATCTTGATGCATCGAGTATGCTTTTTTTAATGAGGCAGTCTTAGAATTCGGTGATACAGTTTATATTGTTGCTCTTGATAACGGTGCAGAAGAGTTAATAGCACCAAGCAAGGAATTTCATTATATACCCTCTGGCACAGCCGTAATTTGTATTTGCCAGGGTGAGAATGAACTGAAAGATCTTAATGATTGTGTTGAGTGTGGTGTGTGTAGAGCTTAAAAAGCTATCTATTTTAAAGGGATTAATCAATAATAATAATCAATTGAAGCAGTATCTATTGAACGCATAACATACTGCTGTTTCACTTCATTCTAAAGGGATAAATATAAATAAATTTATTGAGTGTACTAAACAATTCAACATAAAAGAATAATTTTAAATTTATGAAAAATAATAAAAATGCTCTTATTATTGGCGCATCATCTTCAATAGGACCAACAGTTACTGCAAAGTTTGTTGCAAAGGGTTTTTGTGTATTGGCAACTTTTAGTCAACAATCATTTGACAATAATATTGATTCTGGGATTGTAACTGCATCAGTTGACCTACTTTCCGAAGATTCTTTAGATTACTTTGTTAATAATGAGGTTAAAAGTTTTGGAAAGATTGATGTTGTAATTTTTCTTGCAGGCATTCTTCCAGGGTTATCAATAGATGATTATGATGATGCTCTCATGAAAGAGGTAATGGGAATTAATTTTATTGGACAAGCTTCATTATTGCGTCGCTTAAGACCGAGCCTAACCTATGGAGCAAGTGTGTTATTTATGTCATCGATATCAGGGTCTCGTGGAAGTTTTGATCCAATTTATGCAGCTTCAAAAGCAGCACAAAATGCTTTTGTTAAATCTTTAGCTACCTGGCTGTCTCCTAATATTCGTGTAAATGCTTTAGCTCCTGGGTTAATTCAGGATAGCACCATGTTTAACGAAATGAGTGCAGAACGACGAGAGCGTCATAAGTCATTAACTCCAACGAATAGATTGACAAATAAGAAAGAAATTGCAGATATCCTTTATAACCTAAGTGATCCTTTGTGGAGTAATCTTAATGGGCAAGTTATTCATATTAACGGCGGCTCATATGTCTAATGAAAAATCTGTTGCAGTAGTTGGTTGTGGAATTTTTGGTGCTATGATTGCGATACGCCTTGCAGAGTTGGGTATGAAAGTTAAAGTATTTGAACGTAATGATAAACCTTTGTCCGGAGCATCTTTTAATAATCAAAACAGACTTCATCTTGGATTTCATTATCCGCGTGATCAGCAGACGGCTAAACAATGCATCCGTGGGTTTGATAGATTTAAAGAAGAATTTGCAGAGTGCATTTTGGGAGACTTTAAAAATATGTATTTTATTGCTAGCGAAAATTCAAATGTTAGTCCTAATGAGTATGTAAAGTTTTGCGATGAGATGGCATTATCTTACCAAAATATTGATCTAAACAAAATACAACCAAGTGTAAAAAATGTTGATTTAGGCATTGTTTGCAATGAAGTTGTTTATGATTGCACAATACTTAGAAAATTGATACTTGATAAGCTTGTAAGTAGGGATGTAGTATTAAAGTTAAACTCTACAGTCACCAATATACAGAAAAAATCTAATGGTTTCTTATTGGAAATAAATAATAAAAATGAAGAGTATTTTGATAGAGTTATTAACTGTTCATACGCTGAAATAAATAGATTAACTGAGGGGTTGGGTTATTTGATTGAACAAAGACAATACGAATATACAATGGTTCCAATTATTGAATGGGATCAGTATCCTGTTGGAATTACTATTATGGATGGTAAGTTTATGACGGTATTGCCTTTTGGACAAACTGGAAATTTTTTACTTTATCATGTTGATCACACTGTTATTGAAAAATTTGTTGGATTGCAAATGCCAACCTCTTGGCTTTCTCGTGAGTCTAAACCATCGGATTTAATTGACACAGGTTCTTTTTTTCAAAGAATAAAAGAAGAGTGCAGTTATTTTGTTCCAGAATTATCTAATGCACGCTGTATTGGTTTTTTAAAGGGGCCACGTGTTGTACTTGCTAATCGAGACAATGATGACGCCAGACCTTCAATAGTAAAAGACTATAAATCTGGGTATTTGACTGTTTTTACCGGCAAGATAGATCATTGTATCTGGGTAGCTGATGATGTTGTAAATTTACTAGAAAATATAACGTAAAATCCAAAATAATTGTTGAAATAATTATTCTTTGAAAATATGATAAATAGTAATTTAATTATTATTACACCAGTCTATGAAGATGCACAGGTTGCAACAAAGCTATTTAAAGATATAGGTGAAATTTATAACAATGCATACATTGTGGCCGTAGACGATGGCTCTATAAATCATACTCTTCACAGTAGGTATATCGAAGCGGCAGGATTACAAGGGGTTGTTATTACACTCAAGAAAAATGTAGGACACCAGCGATCTATTGCAATCGGCTTAAGTTATGTATCTGATAACATTAATAATTCATGCAATATAATTATTATGGATTCTGATGGGGAGGATACTCCTACATCAATTCAAGCGTTACTTAAATTATTAAAATCAGATAACGTTGATGTAGTAGTTGCAGAAAGGAAAAGCCGCATAGAAACCCTTTGGTTCCGTTTTTTTTATATTGTGTACAAGAGAATGTTTAGGCTACTCTCTGGAAGAAAAATTAGTTTTGGTAATTTTATGGCCATAAAGTCATCATCAATAAAAAGATTGGTGGCAATGCAAGAATTATGGCTTCATATTGCTAGTTGTGTGTTAATGTCAAAATTACGCATTAAAGAGGTAGCGTTAGATCGTGGAAAAAGATACGCTGGAAAGGGGAAGACGAATTTTATAGGTCAAGTTTTGCATGGATTTAGGGCGCTTATGGTTTTTTCAGAAGATGTCCTGGTCCGTGTTGGCATGGCATGCGCATCAGTTGCTGCTCTGGCTATTTTAGGTGGAATAGCAGCGGTTACTCTTAAGATCTTTGGTTTTGCTACGCCAGGCTGGTTTTCTGTTGCATTAGGGATTTTATTGTTAGTATTTCTTCAAACAGGAGCCTTGACACTTATAACGCTAATGCTAACTGGTATTGTAAAAAGCGGAACAATTGTATCCATTAAATATCAGGACTTTATTGATACTATACATCATACAAATTCCGACCATAATGGTTAGAAAAATATTTGAATTTGAGGTTGGCAGGTATATTGTTAATGGTTTATTTGCAACAATTATTCATTATTCTGTCCTAACAATTAATATGGATTTTATTGGCTTTAGATCTGCAGGTCTGGCTAATTTTATCGCCGCTTTTTTTGGAATTTTTGCTTCATATATGGGTAATAGGCATTTTGTTTTTAAAGCTTTTAGTAAGCCAATTTTAAAACAATCCATTCCATTTATTGTGCTTTACTCGTTGCTAGCTTTAGTGCACGGCATTGTGCTATATGTGTGGACTGACCTGTATAATTTTGATTACCGAATAGGGTTTATTATCGCATCAGTAGTTCAGTTTTTTTTAAGTTTTTTTGGAAATAAGGTATTTGTTTTTAAATCATGAAAATCTTCATAGCAGTTGCAGTTTCGGTTATTTTCTTGATATTATTATTGGTGTTTTATTATATTCATATTAGATTTTTTCTGGTTGATGTGGTATTTTACAGCGCTATTTTAGATGGAGTTCTGGCAACATTTACTACTGGTATTATTATTTTCTTGCATAAGTATTTTTCAGTATTCAGTATATTTGAAAAATTACAAATGATAATAATTTTCTTGTTTGCTGGTTATATTTTTGCAATTTCAATTCCTACCGTTATTGATCGTTCATTGTCTTTTTATATTTTAGAAAAACTACATCAAAGAGGTGGCGCTATAAATTTATCTAGTTTTGATGATATTATCAAAAATGAGTATATGGTAGAGCACCGTTTAGTTGATGTGCGCATTACAGAACAAGAAAATTCAGGAACAATTAATATAAAAGATGGGTGTGTTAGATTAACTAATCGTGGCGAAAAAATTGCAAAATTTAGTTTATTTTTTCGTAAAAATTTTCTTCCTAAAAAAAGATTAATAATGGGAAAGTATACTGACGAATTAACCGACCCTTTTAGAAGTAGCAAGAAAGAATTTGATTATGTGTGTAATTAGTGTAACTTTGTTTTTAGCTTATATCAATTCTTATATTAGCTTGAGACCTTTGAATAATTCAAAATTTCCATCCCAAATTTAATCCTTTTTTATTTTTTCCAAAAAATTTCCTAGATTTTTTCATACTTTCCATAAAATCTAAAAAATCACCTTTAACTCTACGCTTTTAACGCTTGTTTTCTTACTTTTTACCATCTTGTTACTCATGGGACGCAATAATCCCTTAAGTCTTTCAATTGCTGTATTTCTTTAAAAATATTCATCCCCGTTTTAAGATTATGACTCATAGCGATCAGTTGCGCTCTGGTTTTGTTTCTCTGTAATCCAAGGTATCTGGCTTTGCCTAAGCCGTGATGAAGTTTAAGCAGTCCAAAAGTTCTCTCGACAACATAGCGAATCGATGAGCGCTGCTTGTTGTCTTGCTTTTGCTGTTGTGTAAGTGGTTTGTTTCTATAGGCTCTGTGCAAGATTTTATTATTATGCTTGCCAAGCTTCTTGTCATTCAGTTTATTGGCGTAGGCACTGTCAGCGTAGACTTGCCCACCGACTTTTAGTTTATCTTTGGATTTGTTAATATCAAGCAGCTCATCAAGCTCTTGTGAGTCATGGACATTACC
>Ga0257125_1003334_pt1 | contig 11585 bp, 11 predicted proteins | sample SI106_200metaG_FD_190183 | JGI IMG/M metagenome (GOLD analysis project Ga0257125, IMG submission 190183) | Marine microbial communities from Saanich Inlet, British Columbia, Canada - SI106_200 | ecosystem: Environmental > Aquatic > Marine > Inlet | place: Canada: British Columbia | collected...
AATGATACATTGTAGGATTAGTTATATCTGATAATGGAGGTGAATGTATATGTCTAGGGGAAAAAAGATACGATCAGCTTGGGATGACGAAGTGATCGAAGAGGAATTAGCAGAAGGAGTAGATGAAAGCATTTATTCAGAAGAAAGTAGAGAAGAATTAGTTGAAAACGATGAATTAACCCCATTAGAAGAAGCATTTATGATGGGTTGGGAAGACGCAGATAAAGAAGACGAAATGGAAGTAGAAGAGTAAAAATTTTGTTTGGGGGCAAAAATGTTATATGAAGATAAATTCGGGGTACTTTGGAAACAAAAAGATGTAGATAATTTACCTAAGAAAAAATTTGATGAATTAGAATTGGGTCCTACTAATGCTGATGAAGGGGAATTAGGGGATTAATTTGACTATTTGGTTCAAAGAACCAAAACCAAAGAAAAATTCTGTATTTTTCAGGGTGTTTGGTTCAAAGAACCAAAACTTTTTAAAACTACTATTATTTAACTTATTCTATGATATGTTTAGGTATAGAATCAACAGCACATACGTTTGGTGTTGGAATTATAAATTCAGATGGAAAGACCTTAGCTAATCAGAGGGCTATGTTTACAACTACTGAAGGTGGAATACACCCTTCTTTAGCTAAAGAACATCATATTAAACATTCTGATAAGGTTATTTCTTCTGCTTTGGATGAAGCTAAATTGGAGTTTTCTGATATTGATCTAATTTCATTTTCACAAGGTCCTGGTTTGCCTCCTTGTTTGGTTGTTGGAATGGAAAAGGCAAAAGAACTTAGTTTGAAGTTAGATATACCTTTAGTCGGTGTAAATCATTGCGTGTGTCATTTAGAAATTGGAAAATTAATGACAAAAGCTAGCGATCCTGTTTTATTATATGTTTCAGGTGCAAATACCCAGGTTATTGCTTATGATGGTGGAAAATATAGAATTTTTGGAGAAACATTAGATAATGGTGTTGGTAATTTTTTAGATGGGTTTGCAAGACATATGGGTCTTGGTTTCCCAGGTGGACCTAAGATAGATAAGTTAGCTCAAAAAGGTTCTGAGTTTATTGAAATCCCTTATGTTGTTAAAGGAATGGATATTTCGGTTGGAGGAATTTTGACTAATCTTAAACAAAAATTTGATTCTGGTAAGTTTACTAAAGAAGATTTATCTTATTCTTGTCAAGAAACTGTTTTTGCAATGTTAATTGAAGTTGCTGAAAGAGCAATGGCACATTGTCAGAAAAAAGAATTGTTGTTGGGGGGAGGGGTTGCTTGTAATAAAAGATTACAAGAAATGTCTTCAATTATGTGTAAAGAAAGAGGTGCTAAATCTTATTGTCCTGAGATCCCTGTTTTAGTTGATAATGGTTTAATGATTGCGTGGCAGGGTATTATTCAAAAGAAAAATGCAACTAAAGATTTGGATTCAATTGATATATTACCTAAGTGGCGTACTGATGAAGTTGAAGTTGATTGGAAATAGTTCTTAAGAAAAGTTGTTATACACATAGCACAAGGTAACAATATTTGTGTGAGCATAAGCTCTTTGTGGATATTAGGCACCCTTTTGGCTATGCATATAACAAAAAGTTAATTTTCTTTTGGTTTATAAATTTTCTTAGTTCTTAGCTAAAAATTCTTTGTTTTTAGCAATCTTTTTAAACATTAAATGTAAATATTAAGTTTAATGAAAAAGAGGCGATTAATTAGAGGCATTTCTAAAAGAATTAAGTTTAAGTTAAGCAAGAAAACCATTTGGATATTGTCTTTAATTGTTTTTGTTTTACTTATTTTTTCTTTTTGTGCTAAAATTAGTGTTGTTAATTCATTAGGGGAGTCTGTAAAAGCTGATTTTGATGTTTATATTGGAAATTTTCAGTTATCTTCTTCTAGAACTGATGAGGTTTCTAGATTTATATTTTTAATTGGAAAATATTCTATTAAAGTTTCTGCAGAAGGTTATGAAGATACGGTTATTACTGTTAGGAACTTTAATCCTTTACAGAAAGTTTTCAATGCTAAGGTTGAATTAGATATTGATTATATTAATGTTAATTCTTTTGAAGTTTTTGATCCGAATGGTTTAGTGAAGTTATCTCCTTTTGTTTCTATTAAAGGTGTTAATGTTTTAGGTGAGAAAATTGAGTTGGAAGGATTGAAAGAATTTCCTTATGGAAACTATAATGCAACTTTGTATGATGCTCATTTTTTGAAAAACATTGAGATTAAAGGTGATAAAATTTATGGTGAAGAAGATTCTTTAAGATTAGATCCTGGTAAAGGTACTGTTAGAATTAGTGAAGACGATGTTGTTTATGTTGAAAACTTTGTGAAGGATTATTTAGAATATTCTTCTTTGGATTATATTAATATTAGCAAAGGATTTCCACAGCAATTTTATCTTTATAATTCTGACATGGTTATATCTTTAGGGGATATGGTTTTTTTGATTTGTGAGAAAAGACTATTTGATGAAAATGCTGTTTATTTTGTTCCTTTAGATAAAAAATATTCTGTTGTTGAAAATGTTTTTAGTTTTGAAGAGTGTTATGCAAATGGTTTACTCGGTTATGTTCCTTCTGCTATAGATGGTTCTAAAGTTTCTTCTATTTTGGGAGATTATAATTATGAATTAAATGATGTTAATTCAAAACAGAGAAAATTACCTATTTCATTTAGCTTTGATATTGAATCTGGAAGATATGTTCATGCAGATAATAAAGGAACTTTATCTATATCTTCTTGTAAAAATGATAATTTTAAATTAGGATTAGTTGATGATTTAAATTGTAATAATCCTGATAAAGTTGCTTGGTTTACTCCTGTTATTGAACCAAAATATGATGAATTTTCTTATCCTTGGGTTTCTGGACTAAAAGGTTTTGAGAAAATATTAGATTATTCTTCTTATTATGGGGTTCCTTTGACTTTATTTATAGTTGATAGAGATCTTAGGGCTTTTGAAGAACTAAGTCCTGGAATTATAAAGAGAACTCAAGAGCTTGTTGATAATGGGATGATTGAAATAGCATCACATACATCTTCTCATAATAATTTAGAAGTTTTAGATGAAACTTCTGCTATTAAAATATTTAAAGAGTCTAAAGAATTTTTATCTAAGAAATTTGATACAGATGTAGTTGGATTTAGAGGCCCTTATTTATCTTTAGTTAGTGGAAATGTGTTACTTCATGAAAAAGCCTTAGCAGAAGCTTCTTTTAGCTATTATTCACAAGAATATTATGAAGAAAAGGCTTTTCCTTATGTTTATAGCAAACCATTAACATATCTTCTTTTAACACATAGTAGTCCTTTGGAATTGGTTAATCAAATGGAAAATAGATCTTATATTGTAACTATAAATCATCCTTGGAATTATTATTATGATGTTGATTTAATCGAAGGGGAATATTATTTAAGGGAGAAAGAAGAGAATGTAATTAAAGCAAACGCAATGGTTTTATTATCTTTATCTCAAGGAGCAATTCCTATTCAACTTAAAGATTTAGAAGTTAAATGATTATCTTCTTCTGATATGAACATCCATTTGTGGGAATGGGATTCCTATTCCGTGTTTATTTAATGTGTTGTAGATTAGAGTGTTGGCTTCATCTATTGATTTAACTCTTTCTTTGTAATCTTTCATCCAAAAGTACGCTTTAAACATTAAAGCAGAGTCTCCCATTTCTAAAAATTTAACACTTGGTTCTTTATCCTCATCACTAAGATCAAGACCTTCTATTTTTTCTAATTCTTTTAAGACAATTGTTTTTACTTTTTCTATTTTACTTCCATATTCTACTCCGAATGGAATAATAACTCTTATGCTTGGATCTGGTTTTGCAATATTTTGTAATTTATTATCTGCTAAATTTGAATTTGGAACAATAACGAATTCGTTATCAAAAGTTTTCATTTTAGTACTTCTTAAACCAATATCAATAACTTTACCTTTTGTTGTTTCATCAATAACAATGACATCACCAACCTTAATGTTTTTATCTAGTATCATTGATATTCCACCAAAAATATTAGCTAATGTACTTTGTAAAGCAAAAGCAACAGCTAATCCAGCAATACCTAAACTAGCTAACATAGGACCTATTTCAACACCCCAAACACTTAGAACCATTAGTAAGATTGCTATGAAATAACCAACTTTAACAGATTTATGTAATAAACTGATAACATGATCATCCATTGTTGATTTTGTTTTTTGTGCAAAACCTTTTCCCCAAACATCTATGATAATATCTAGAACTCCTACGATGATGTAGATTCCTACAATTATTAAAAAAGAGCCAATTATATTGTTTAAGAATAATCTTGGTTCATCTCTAAATGGAATTGGGATTAATGCAAGTTTGATACCTATAAAGAAAAGTAAGAATGAGATTGGTTTGTTAATTTTTTCTACAATTAAATCATCTACAATTGTTTTTGTTTTTTTAGCTAATTTTAAAAATATTTTTTCAGCTATCCATACAGCAATTTTTGATACAAAAAAGAATGCAACTAATATTAATAATGCTTGTAACCATATATTTGATGTTATATTTGCTGCTATTTGATTAATGTCCATGTTTAAAAGGATTGGTTATTTGTTTAAAAAGATATTGATTATTTTTTCTTTTCGATTTCTTCTAGAAGTTCTTCGATAAATTTATCTACTTTTTTATCGTTATGTATTTTGTTATCTCTTGTTCTTATTGCAACTGTTGAGTCTTTTTCTTCTTTTTCTCCAACTACAATAATATAATTTATTTTTTGAATTTGAGCATCTCTTACTTTTTTAGAAATAGATTCTGCTCTTTCATCTAATTCAACTCTTAATCCGGATTCTTCCATTTGTTGTTTTATTTTTTCAGCATATTTATTGAATCTATCTGCGATTGTAAGTATCTTAACTTGAACAGGAGACAACCACATAGGGAATTTACCTGCATAGTGTTCTATTAAAATTCCTAAGAATCTTTCTAATGAACCATAAATAACTCTATGGATCATAACAGGTCTATGTTTTTTACCATCTTTTCCTTCATATGTTAAATCAAATCTTTCAGGAAGAGACATATCTAATTGGATTGTACCACATTGCCATGTTCTACCAATAGCATCTGTTAAATGGAAATCTATTTTAGGGCCATAAAAAGCACCATCACCTTCATTAACATTATATTCTTTTTTTGTTGATTCTAGAGCTGCTTTAAGACCTTTTGTTGCTGTTTCCCATTGTTTATCTGTTCCAATTGACTTTTCAGGTCTTGTAGATAATTCTAAATGATAAGTTAATCCAAATACTTTGTAGAATTTGTCTGATAATTTGATAACTCCTAAAATTTCTTCTTTTATTTGATCTTCTGTCATGAAAATATGAGCATCATCTTGATGAAATGCTCTGACTCTAAATAATCCGTTTAATACTCCTGATAATTCATGTCTATGAACTAATCCAATTTCTCCTGCTCTTAATGGGAGATCTTTGTATGATCTTGTTTTTTCTTTGTATAATAACATTCCACCTGGACAATTCATTGGTTTAACTGCAAAATCTTGATTATCAATTTTTAAGGTATACATATTTTCTTTATAATTTTCCCAATGCCCTGATGTTTCCCATAAAGCTCTGTGAAGAATTATTGGTGTTTTTTGTTCTGTATATCCTGCTTTTTTATGTTCTTGTCTCCAAAAATCTACTAAAATATTCCAAATTCTTAATCCCTTATCATGAAAAAATGGAAATCCAGGACCTTCTTGGTGTATTGAAAATAAATCTAACTCTTTTCCTAATTTAACATGATTTCTCTTTTCAGCTTCTTGGATTAGTGTAATATATTTTTTTAACTCTGCTTTTTCTTTAAATACAACACCATATATTCTTTGTAATTGTTTATTTTTTGAATCCCCTTTCCAATATGCACCAGAGATCTTTGTTAGTTTAAATGCTTTAAGTTCTTTAGAATTATCAACGTGAGGACCTTTACATAAATCTATAAATTCTCCTGAGGTGTATATTGAGACTGTTTTTCCTGGTAATTCTTCTATTAGTTCTAATTTATAGGGTTCATCTTTGAATAATTTTTTTGCTTCTTGTTTAGAAATGGTTTTCTTTTTGAATTCTAGTTTGGATCTTATGATATTGTTCATTTCTCTTTCTATATTTTTAAGATCCTCTGGAGTAAAAGGGGTTATATCAAAATCATAATAATATCCATCTTCAATAGCAGGACCAATTCCTAGTTTTGCTTTTGGAAACATTTTTTTAACAGCAGCAGCTAACATATGTGATGCTGAATGTCTTAATGTTTCAATTTCTGATGTCATATTGATCTTCTTTGACCTCTATTGTATATTTCATTAGTGTCTGGTTGTTCTGCTCTTCTTTGTGCTTCTTCATATCTTAATTGTGAACCTGTTTTTCCTTGAGCTAATCCCAGTGTAAGTCTTTCACTTTCTGTTAAATGTTTATCTCGACTTTTTCCTTCTAAAGTAGGATTATCACCATCAACTTTATCTCCTATTTCCTCTCCACCCATATGATGAAAGTGCATTTTAGTATAAAGGATAGTATTATGTTTATATATTTTGTGCTTATTTACTTAGAATCTTAAAGGTTGACCATCTACTCTTATTCTTGGATTTTTAAAAACTTGATCATAATGAATAATTGTTCTGTTTTTTCCACCAAACCAATAATTAGAACCAATAGCTATGTGTGCTGTTCCATATGCTTTTTCATCAATAATTGTTGAACCTATTATTTTTGCTTTAACGTTTGTTCCAATACCTATTTCTGCTATTTCTCTTATTCTTTCAGGGTATCTAGCACGTGCTTCTGCTTTTGTTAAACTTTTATCTAGTAATCTTGCTTCTTCGTCTCCTTTGATTGCAACAACTCTGTTATTTTCAATTATTAATGTGATTGGTTTTTGAATTAATATTCCGTCTTCTTCATTTCTTGAACTACCATCAATAACAACTTTTCCGTTTGTGTTAATAGGTGCAAAATAAATTTCTCCTGCTGGAAGATTTCCACCTGTTCCAAATTCAGTATAGTTTCCATCTGCAATTCTTACATCAGTTCTTCTTATATCCATTGTTAAATCTGTTCCAGCCCTTGTTTTAATTGTCATAACCTTTTTACCAATTATTTTTGTTTTTAGTAATCTATCTTGTTTTTGAAGTTCATCATAATTTACTGAGAGAGCATCTATTATACTTTTTATCATAAAAGTGTCCATTTTGCTCAAACTTGTTGTAGAAACAAATTTATTTTTGTGAACTTTACAAAATTTTCTAAAACTTTTTCCAACATAGCTCATTAAACCTATCTTTCCAGAAACATTTACAATTACTGTACTGTTCATTGGAAGGTCGAATAATTTTTTCACTAAAATAGGATCTGCTTTTTCCATACTTCTTTTAGGTTCTTGCAAAACAAAATCTACATTAAGGTTCATTTTTTTAGCAGCAAGAAAATAACAACCAATTAGTAAGGGTGCAACCCTTCTTGTAGGATATCCTAAATCTCCGACTAATAATACTTTTTCTTTACCTACATTCAAACACTGTTTAAGTATTTTTTCAAAATGGCTTGAATATTTTTTTGCTAGATTTAGAATGTTTTCTCTGTCTAACCAATCTATAAACTCTTTTTCGTTCATCAGGGTTATTTTCCAAGGTGTGTTTTTAAATTTTTCTCTTTTTATTTATTTATAGATCTAAATAATGATTTAAATTTGAAAAAATCTTTGATTTCCGATATATTTAAATAGGAAAAACAATAGAATAAGCATAATGGGGATATTCAATACCTTACAAAAAAAGAGAAAGTTAGAAGATAGTGAAGATTTTGAAAAAGACCTTTTTTCTATAATGGAATTTTTAGCTACTCTTGGTAAAGATGTTAAAGAAATTTATGATCTTTCTTTTAAAATTAAAAAATTAAGATCTAAAGAGAGAGCTGAAGTAGAAGATAAAAAACAACTAAAATTATTAGAAAAAGAAATAAAAGAATGGGACGAATTTCTTGAAAAATTTGTTATGTTTGATAGGGATGTTGCTGTTGCAAGTCAACGTGTTAAAAAAATATCTTCTATTTTAGCAGAAGAAGCAGATAAAATGCCTATTAATCCTCAATTAAAGCTTATGGTTAAAAAGAAAGACGAATGGGTTTTTAATTGGTGATTGCCATGTCTATTTCTAAAAAAAATAAAGTAGTTATCTTAGGTGATTCAGGATGGCACGAACATCCTTGGAAAAAAAGCAATAGTTCTGGTACATATGGTTTAAAAAAATTAACAAACGCATATAGTGTTTTTGGAGATTATCTTGAAGACGAAGGGATGAAACTCTATAAATCTCATTTTTTATGGTATAAGAATGGAAAATTTACAAAAGGATGGGAATATGATAAAGGCAAATGGAAACAAGTATTTGATATTTCTCCTGATTTTATTTTTGATAAAACCCCGTTGAATTCTAAAACAATTAAAATAAAAAAACACTTTTCAAAACAAGGAAAAATACTTAACACTTGGTTTATAGAACATCTTTGTTCAGATAAATGGGAAACTTACAAATTATTTCCACATTTAGTACCTAAATGTTATTTAGTGAATGGTATTGTTGAATTAAAAAAAGCTATTAAGAAAATTAAAAGCGATAAAGTTGTTATAAAACCAAGATATGGTTCAAGTGCCAAGGGATTGTATATTATAGATAAAACAGAGAGGGTTCCTAATGTAAAAGGAGAATATATTGTCCAAGAATTTGTAGATACTTGTTCTGGAATTCCTAATTTAGTTAAAGGCGTATATGATATAAGACTTTTAATCGTGGATGGTGTTGTGAATCATGCTTATATGAGGGTTGCTCAAAAAGGTCTTGTGAGTAATGTCGCTCTTGGTGCAAAAGTAACTTTTTTAGACACTAAAGAAATTCCAAAAAAAATATTAAAATCTGCAAAGAGTATTTCTATAAAATTAAAAAAATATAAACCTAGTTTATACACTGCTGATTTTGTTATGGATGGAAAAGGCAAAGTTCATCTTATAGAATTAAATTCAAAACCTTTTTTTTGTTTTTATGATGATTATGGGAGACAAGATTTGAAAGAAAAATTGCTTAGATCTATCGCAAAATCTATAAAATGATAAAAAATATAGTTATTTTAGGAGATTGTAAATGGAATAAAAATCCATGGGCAGGATCTATTATTTCTAAAATTTATGGTTTAAAAAATGTGATGGTTGCTTACAATGTTTTTGGTGATGTTGCAGAAAAACATAATATTAAATTATATAAATCCTGTTTTTGTTGGTATAAAAATAAAAAATTTACAAAAGGATGGGTATATGAAAAAGGAAAATGGAAATGTGCTTATGATATTTCTCCTGATTTTATTTTTGACAAGATTTCTTCTGATTCAGATACCATCAAAATAAAAAAACAATTTTCAAGACAAGAAAAAATACTTAACACTTGGTTTATAGAAAAACTTTGTTCAGATAAATGGAAAACTTATAAATTATTTCCTCATTTAGTGCCTAAGGGTTATTTAGTAAATGGGATGGCTGAAGTGAAAAAAGCTATTAAGAAAATTAAAAGCGATAAAGTTGTTATAAAACCCAGATATGGTTCAAGTGCAAAAGGTTTGTATATTATTGATAAGAGGGAAATAGTTCCAAAAGTAAAAGGAGAATATATTGTCCAAGAATTTATAGATTCTTCAAGAGGGTTGGATGGAATTTGTAAAGGTATTTGTGATGTAAGGGTTGTTATGGTTAATAGTGTTGTTAATCATGTGTTCACAAGAATTGCTAAATGTGGTTTGATTAGTAATGTTTCTTGTGGTGGTAAAATAAAATTTCTTAAATTTGATAAAATTCCAATTTCTGCTAAAAAAATTGTTAAATTAGTAAATAGCAAATTAAAAAAACATCAACCTAATGTTTATACTGCAGATTTTATTATAGATAAAAATAATAGAGCCTGGTTAATTGAATTAGAATCTAAACCAGGGGTTATAGATTATGAATTATATAATGGAAACAAACAAAGAGAAAATTTTTATAATTCTATTATTCAATCAATAAAATAATTTAATAGCTTTTTGCAAAGTAAACTAATAAATTAGAATCCTTTCCACAATGAATGCATTTTCCTTTCTTTTCTTCTTTGATACAACGTCCTGTTGCACCACCTGTTGCATCTTTAATTAATTCTTCACAACTTGGTTTATCACAAAAAGGAGATATTGCCATTTTTTTATCTTTGATTGCTTTTTTCATTTGATCCATTGTTTTTGCTTCTACTATATTCTTTTTTAATATCTGTTTTGATTTTTTGTAAAGATTAGTGTGGATATCTTCTAAAGTTTCTTTTACTTTTTTATCTATATCTTTGATTTTTATGAATTCTTTTTCTAGTGTATCTCTTCTAACTAAAACCACTTGATTTTTTTCTACATCTCTAGGACCTATTTCTATTCTAATAGGAATTCCTTTTAATTCATATTCATTATATTTCCAGCCAGGACTATAATCTTCATTAGAATCTAGGATTGGATTAAATGATTTTAATTCTTTTTCTAATTCTTTTGCTTTTTTCAAAACTTTGCTTTTTGTTTTATCAAATAATATTGGAATAATTACTACTTTGTTTAATGCAACTTTAGGAGGGAGAATTAATCCTTTATCATCACTATGGGTCATAATTATAGCACCTAATAATCTCGTTGAAAAGCCCCATGAACTTTGCCAAGGTGTATGTTCTTTTTCATCTCTTCCTTGAAAACTTATATTAAAACTTTTAGCAAATCCTTGACCTAAATTATGAGATGTTCCCATTTGTAATGCTTTTCCGTCTGGCATTAAAGCTTCCATTGTTGAAGTGTAGAGTGCTCCAGGGAATTTTTCATTTTCTGTTTTTTTACCTGTAATAACTTCGATAGCTAAAAGATCTTTACAAAGTTTTGCATATTCTTCTAACATTAATTTAACTTCTTTATCACATTCTTCTTTGGTTTCATATACACAATGGCCTTCTTGCCATAAAAATTCTCTAGTTCTTAAGAAGATCTTTGTTTGTTTTACTTCCCATCGTAGAACATTACACCATTGATTGATTCTTAGAGGTAAGTCTCTATAACTTCTTATCCATCTAGAATAACTATCATACATTATTGTTTCAGAAGTTGGTCTTATTGCTAATCTTTCTCCATCTTCTTTTCTATTTACCCAAGCTAAGTCTGGGTCAAATCCTACTGCATGTTCTGCTTCTTTTTTGAAAAAAGATTCTGGAATTAGTAAAGGGAAATAAGCATTTCTTACTCCTATTTTTTTGATTCTGTTGTTAAAGTACTCTGTTATATGTTCCCATATAGAATATCCATTTGGTTTTATTACCATAAACCCTTTAATACTACTTGGTTCTGCTAAATCTGCTTTTTGGATTATTTGACTATACCACAAAGGCATATCATCTTCTTTTTTTACATTTATTCCTTTTTCATCTTTTTCTTTCATCATTATATTTTTATTTCTTATTTTATTTAAATATTGTGTTTTAAGTATA